>Ga0187893_10010364_pt1 | contig 13935 bp, 12 predicted proteins | sample MA1701074metaG_FD_139574 | JGI IMG/M metagenome (GOLD analysis project Ga0187893, IMG submission 139574) | White microbial mat communities from a basaltic lava cave in the Kipuka Kanohina Cave System on the Island of Hawaii, USA - MA170107-4 metaG ...
ACGCGTTCATTCATCGGATCAGTCTCTTTCCACGGCATGGCGCACCTCCTGATGCGCCGCACCTTACCAGACTGTCACCGATGTTGCCGGTCTAAACTGTCACCAGTCTACCCGGTCTGTACCTTTTCCCCTCCTCACAGCGGGATACACCCACCCGCGGACTCGACAGTGATAGACGCGTTGTTCTAACCATCTAGAACCATGGAGATGACTGGAGTCGGCGAGGGCCGGCACAGCTGCTGATACGGCTACCTTGGCCAAGCCTGAGCCTGGACCGAACTGCTTCCTCACAATCTGGTCCGCCGCCGCGTCGCTCGGGGCCGCCGCCGCGGAACCTAGGTCAGCCTCAACCGCTCTCAACCAGCGAACGAACGCATCCTTACGACCGGGCTTCTCGTTCCACTTGTCCGCGAAATTCTCCTCTGGATGGGCGGGGTTGGCTATCCACCACCTGCCGGCACGATTCTCGATGTAGTGCGGCATCGACCGCGCCAGTCCGAGCAACGCAGAGTAGACCTCAGTCTGCTGACGGTACGCGCGAGCCGCGAGTGTGGTGATGACGATCGAGGCCGGGCGATCATCGGAACCGAGAGGAAAGCGCAGGTCACGATGTCTTTTCAGCAACTGGACGGCTCGCTGCAGAGGAGCTCGGGTACGCCAGCGCGGCACGTCCTCAACGGACACACCAGCAGCTTCCGCAAGAGCCGCCCGTTGTTCTTCATACACCGCCCGCATGCACTCGAAAAACCAGTTGGCATAACCGATTGGGTTGCTGTGCTGCCACCTGGTGAGCTCGGTGTCGGTGAGAAGAATGCTGTCGTCGCCGGCGTCGAAATCCGGAATCGCTGGCAGTACATCAAGATGGAACCGCGCCTTGTAACTCAGCGTCCAGCAGCGACGTTTCGGCGCGAGGATTTTGGAAAGTTCGTCGTTTTGTCTGAGGCGATCTCCAACTCGCTGCTTGAGATCCTTCTGGGTAATGTTCTCTTTCGGAATCGCGAGCCTGCAGACCAGATCGATGTCGAATTCCTCTCCGCGAAGCAGCGGGCGAATCGGAGTGCCGAGGCGGAAGGACCCCTGGGGATAGATCTCTGGCGAGTAGTCGCGAAGGGGAGAGCCCTCTTCTCCCAGCCACGCCGCAACGGACTCGTACTGAAGGATCGCGTCCTCGGCCACGTCCTCGGGAATGTCTAGGGCCGCCGCGGCTTGGTCAAGGAGACGGTTGAGCGCAGCGCTAGTCATGAGGCGGCCCCTTCTCTCGCGGGTAGACAGGCGAATAGGAACCAGCGTTGTGCTGGCCGAACTTCGCCGCGATCTCGGGCATGAACGCGCGGCTGTGGTGTCTCGCACGGGTGATCAAGTGCTCCGCACGGCTCGCGTCGTCGAGCACGACATCGCTGTCCGGCACCTTTGGATCGATGCGTAGGAGGCGTTCGCCTCCCAATAGGAATCGCGCCTGGTTGTCTACTCCAATGCTCCCGGCTCGTAAGATCACTTTATGGGCGTTGAACGCCCAGACGATTCGGCCACCCTCATCCAGATACGACGGGCGCCCCGCAACAGCGTCATAGGTGCCAATACTCAAGAGCCACGTGCGCTCAAGGGAAACGCCGAGGGTGCCGAACGCCTCGACTAAAGCAACCATTGCAGGGTTGTTCGCCCAGACACCGCCGTCGAGGAGGCGCAAACGATCCACAGCGCGACACACCGGGAAGTATGTAGGGGCAGCCGCAGTGGCTAGCGCTACCTTCCAGGCGGGCACCTTATAGTCGCGCCTGAGCTTGTTAGAGTGCGGGGTCCGGAATACATAGACGTCGTCTTCGCCTAGGTTGAAGCTTGGAATGACGAGCCGCTTGGTACTCTCGCCGAACAACCGCTCGCCGAATGTTTCCTGGAGTGCCTTCTGAAAAGAGCCACTGGAGTACTTTCGGAAGATCCAGTGCTGCAAAGATCGCACTCCGAACGGATTCCGAAAAACACGGGGGCCGAATCGGATGTAGAAATCGACGATCTCCTTCGGAGACATACCGAGTCCAAGTGCTACGGCGATGATACCTCCAGTGGACGTGCCGGCGATGAGGTCGAAGTGATCAGCGACCCGCGTCCCGAGGTCTTCCTCGATCGCCGCGAGTAGGGCAGCTGAAAAAATCCCCCTGATCCCTCCACCGTCAAGCGACAGGATCTGAAATCGTTCGCGCATCGTGGCCGGTGTACCCCATTCCTCGAGTGACTCCGTGGCAGGCGGCGACCTAACGGTGCACATCGCCGCCGGCGCTTCGTCCCGCCTTGCGCCGTCACCGCATCCGGTCGTTGCCCCCCGCCCCCGCTCCTTCATTTGAACAAATCAGGGGGACTCGGGGCTCGGAATGCGTCTCCTTTCCGCGATCGACTGCGGACTGTCGTCACGATCAAATCAATGAGGCGCTCCGGCCTCTTCCACTTCATCGCCAACTTGGGAAGGTCCATGCCGTGTTCAGCGACGATGTCCTTGAGTTGCTCGATATCCAGCGAAGCGAGGGCTTGGCGCAGCGCGTCCCCGCGGTCGGAATAGAGAGAAAAGGGATCAAGAACACCTGGTTTTCGACGTCCAGAACGTTGCGTAGGTCGAGTCTGGGTTTGGCCGGCAAGGGCTGCATTAAGACGCTGGGCGAACGTGGGGTTAGCTGCTGCTTCCTTCAAGATTGCGTCGAATGCCCGCTTCAAGGCGTGCAGCCGGTTCATGCCGACACCCTCTGGAGAATCTCTGCGCTCAACTTTTGGTACGCCTCGTACTGGCCCTGGTAACCCCACTTTTGGCGGAGCGTGGATAACGGCTTGTACTCGGCAGCTGCCGCCATCTGATTGCTCTGCGGGATCATGGTCTTGAATACAGGGGCGTCCTTCCCTTGGCGAAGGTTGCGAAGGGTGTTGGCGTGGACTGACGAGTTGCCCTGGTACTTGGTGACCACGATACCGAGCGGCTCGATGGACTCACTGATGGTTTCAGAGAAGTCCCGCACTCTCCGGACTATCTGAGGGATGCCGTACGTGGAGAGGATATCGGGGATGGTAGGGATGATGTAGCCTTGAGAGATGCGAAGGCCGTTGAGCGTGATGATCCCCAGGTTGGGCGGACAGTCAACGAGGACGAAGTCGAACTCATCTAGAACCGGCTTGACGGCTCTGCGCAGGATGTCGATTGGGTTGTCAGAATAGAAGCGTCCCGCTGGCATTGAGTAGAGACGATCCTGCACGTCGATGAGGTCGATACTCGAAGGCAGAAGCGAAAGCGTTTGGACGGCGGCAACGTTTGACACGCCTTTCTGGAGACTCTTGCGCAAATCGAACTGTCGACTCTCCGGATCCAGCGCGTCCTTGAACAGCTGCGCCAACGTGTTGCCGGCGTTGTTAAGCTTTTGCCAGCGGTCCTCACCAATCAGCATGGTCGTGGCGTTTGTCTGAGGATCGAGATCAATGACGAGCACTTTCAGCTGATGCTCGGCCGCCAGGATCTCCGCGACGGCCACCGTTGTGGTAGTCTTCCCAACGCCGCCCTTCAGATTGATCGTAGAGACGACAGTTGCCATCGGAACCCTCCTCTTCCTCAACCAGGCGCGCACCTGATCGCGATGAAACACAGGCCCCGAAGCGAGCTCCGCTACGGGCGCGGGGAAATCCGGGAAGCGAGCGCGCCAGTTGACGACCGCTTGGCGGCTCACGTGCGCCAGGATGGCGATCTCGTGGATGCCAACGAAATCGCTCGATTCGGGGCTGTGTGCATTGCTCACGATGCGAGTGTACAGTGTACACACCAGACTGTCAAGAAGTTTTTTCTGAGAAGCCCTTCGTCCGCGGCAACCGACGTTTCATCACTGGATTAGCCGGCTAATGCGAAAGATCAGTTGCCTCCCCAGAGGCTCGATTGACCGTCTGGTATCCGAGTGTTATCATGATGTATGCGCGGATCCTCACGCGTGGCCGCGAGGTCACTTCCCGCCGTTGTCTGCGGGCATCGGTTTTGCGATTCGACCCTGCTTGACGTTGCCCTCACTCATCCCTCCTCGACCGATGCGACAGAGTCGGAAGCGCGCCTGCGCTATCAGCGGCTCGAATTCCTTGGCGATGCGGTCTGGAATCTCTTTGTGAGCGAGGCGGTCATCTCCCTCTGGCCGACGGCGCCGGAGGGCGAACTCACGGTGCGCCGAGTCGGCCTCGTGAGCGCCGTTGCGCTGGCCCGGATGGCGAAGGCGCACGGCCTTGCGCCGCTCATCGTGCTGAGCCAGGGGGAGGAAGCGGCCGGCGGCAGGGAGCGGGCGTCGATCCTTTCAGGCGCGTTCGAGGCAGTGATCGGGGCGATCTATCTGGACGGCGGCGAGGACGAGATCCGGCGCGCGGCGTACGACGCGTGCCTTGCCCAGTTAGAGGGAGGGGAGCTGGCACGCGACCCGAAGAGCGTGTTACAGGAGGTCGCGCAGGCGAGGTTAGGGACGGCCCTTTGAGGCATAGGCTTGGGCCGAGGCAGATTATCCGCTGACAGGGGTGAGACGGAAGACCCGGGCCAGCTTGCTTGCAGTCGAGAGGTCACGCCGCCGCAGCGCCTCACGCACCTCGTCCAACTTCTGGGCATCCTCGAGCGACAGATACGGTGCCCACCCCTCCGCCGACTCGAGGAGCTCGACCTCGACTTCGGCGGCATATTCCCCCTCATGCACGAATTTGGTTTGGCGTCTACCGGTCATCATAGCCTCCTCAGGAAATCACCGGTCCACTTCGCGGGATCCGGGCGGTACGCGGTGACCACGACAGCGGGAGTCGTTGAGAGCCTGGGAATCCCCCAAACAACATGGATGGGCTTTCCGTGATAGTCTCGCTGCAAGACGAGCACACACGGCCCCTTGGGGTAGCCCAAATACTCCTCGACAACCTCCCCATCCTGTACCCCAGCCACGATATCCCTGACCAGGATATCGTCAGCGGCCAACTCATCGTAACCGTGAGACGAAATCTTGACCTCGCGACGGGCCACCAACTCCCGAATGAGTTGAAAGGCCTGACTCATTAGGCAGTATACCCGTCCAAGCTCATTCTTAGCAACGAGATTTCACGGCGCAAAGATCACCGCTGGTCGCCTTGTTTCCATTGTGTTCTGCTATTCGCGCTCCACGAATGTGGCGATTGTCTCGGGTATCGGACGGCTTGTCAAGGTGTTCTGACTGCCGCGAGCCTTGATTGACCGAGTAGTGATGGGGTGTTATCATGACGTATGCCAGGATCGCCTCGCGTGGCTGCGCGATCGCTTCCCGCCATTGTCTGTGGGCATCGATTTCGCGATTCGACCCTTCTTGCGGCTGCCCTTACTCATCCCTCCTCGACCGATGCGACAGAGCCGGAAGCGCGCCTGCGCTATCAGAGGCTCGAATTCCTTGGCGATGCGGTCTGGAATCTCTTTGTGAGCGAGGCGCTCATCTCCCTCTGGCCGACAGCGCCGGAGGGCGAACTGACGGTGCGCCGAGTCGGTCTTGTGAGCGCCGCCGCGCTGGCTCGGATGGCGACGGCACATGGCCTTGCGCCGCTCATCGTTCTGAGTCGGGGAGAAGAATCGGCCGGCGGGAGGGAGCGGGCGTCGATCCTCTCGAGCGTGTTCGAGGCGGTGATCGGGGCAATCTACCTGGACGGCGGCGAAGAAGAGATCCGGCGCTCGGCCTACGACGCCTGTCTTGCCCAGTTGGAGGGAGGGGAGCTGGCTCGCGATCCGAAAAGCGTGCTACAGGAGGTCACACAGGCCCGGTTCCATGTGGCCCCTCGGTATCGTATGATTAGCCGTTCGGGACCGCCGCATGCATCGGTGTTCGAGTTCGAGGTGCGCGTTGGGCGGTCTCCCATCGCAAGGGGTCGCGGCCCTAACAAGCAGGACGCGGCGCGGGCGGCCGCAATGGCCGCGCTGGGCACACTGGTGGGAAGCGAATCCACTACATCTAGTAAGATGACAGGTTAGTTGACCCTGGTACTAGTATTTCTCCTTGACAGGCGGTGAGTCTAGATGCTACGTTGCACGAAATCGGCTCGTTTTGACGTGGGAATGGGTCAGGCGATAGTGATGATGACAGGAGGCGATCGCACGGGATGCGGTTGGCGCGGCTGAGCCTCATCGGATTCAAGTCGTTCGCCGACAAGCTGGAGGTCGGATTCGAGCCGGGCATCACGGCCATCGTTGGGCCGAACGGCTGCGGCAAGACGAATCTCTCCGACGCGATCCGATGGGCCCTGGGGGAACAGAGCGCGAAGCTCCTCCGGGGTGACCGGATGGATGACCTGATCTTCGCCGGCAGTTCACAGCGCAAGCCGCTTGGCATGGCCGAGGTGTCACTGACGTTCACCGACAATGCCGGCGACATCCCGACCGACTTTCGGGATGTCACGGTGACCCGCCGACTGTATCGCTCCGGCGAGAGTGAATACCTTTTGAACAACGTGCAGGGCAGACTTCGCGATATCACCGACTTGTTTCTGGATACTGGCCTTGGGGGGGAACCGTACGCGCTGATCGAGCAGGGCGCCATCGGCGACATCGTGGGCGCCAGGCCGCATGAGCGGAGATTCCTGATCGAGGAGGCGGCCGGCGTCATGACCTATAAGGTTCGAAAGCGGTCGGCACTGGCCAAGCTGGAGTCGGCCGACCAGAACCTTCTCCGGGTCGGCGATATCCTTCGCGAGGTCGAGCGGCAGCGCAACTCCCTCAAGCGGCAGGCGAACAAGGCGGAGCGCTACCGCGCGTATCAGGATCGTGCGAAGGAGCTGAAGGCGTTCGTGCGATTCCACGAAGGCGAGGCGCTGCGGCATCAGGTTGATGAGGCGGAGCGATCCGAGCAGGGCGCGCGATACGACGTTGACGGCGCCCAGGCCGCTCTTGTGACCGTGGAGGCGGACCTGGAGCGGCACCGGATCCTCGAGCTTGAGCACGAGGAGGCCAGGGGCACGTCGCAGGCGCAACTACACGATGTGAAGGGCCGCCTGTCGCGTGATGAGGCGGAACTGAACCATCTTCGACAGATGCTCGAGGAGATGGCCAGGCAGCAACAGGACCGGCGAGACCGGATCGTGCGCCTCACCGAGCGGCGAACGATTCTGCACCGGGAGGAAGCGGATGCGCGGGGACAGGAGACAGGCCTGTCCGAGCAGATTACCGGCCAAGACGCGGAGCTGGCTCAGCGGGCTTCAACGCTTCAGGCGCTGGAGAAATCGATCGCTGACGAGACGAAGAGCCTCGATGCCCAGCGTCGGCGCCTGGTCCAGGAGGCGGCATCTCTGGCCGATCGGCGCAACCACCTCGGCAGGCTGCGCGAGCGGGAGCAGCTCTCGCAGAAGCAGCGCGACCTGGCCAACCAGAAGCGAGAGGCCGTTGAGCGACAGGATGGCGACCTGGTCTCTCTGGAGCGGGATCAACAGGGATTCCTCGACCGGGTCAAGGAGGAGCTCGCGCGCCTGGAGGCGGAGCGGGCGGAGCTGACTGGGCAATCGCTCTCCGAGGAGTCAGCCAGGGAGTCGATCAAGTCGGACTTGGACACCTTGCGGGAGGAGAGCCAGCGCCTCAAGAGCCGACTCGCCTCTCTGAGAGAGCTTGACGAGGCCCACGAGGGATACGCCGATGGACACCGATACCTTCTCCAGCGGAAGACCGATGGGGACGAACGCTTGGCGGGACTCGCCGCCCCACTGGCCAACCTGATCGAGGCGCCGGCTCGTTACGAGCGAGCGATCGAGGCGTTGCTGGCCGACTCGGTACAGGGCCTCGTGTTACGGCAGGCGGGCGATGTACAGAAGGCCCTGGGAGTGCTGGGCGAGCGAGGACAGGGCCGAGCCACCCTCCTCTTTCCGCTTCAGGAGAGTTCGCATCACCGCCGGATCACCTCCTCGCTCCGTGAGCACCTGGCCACGCGCGGCTCCTCTGATCCGAGTGGGGCGGGGTACGAGTGTCTCGCGATCGACGCGATCCGGTGTGCTGATGGCGACCGGCTCCTGCTCGAAGGGCTTCTCGCGGACGGCCTCATCGTCGGAGATCTCACCGCCGCCCTCTCCCTGGCCCGTGAACTCCCGCCGCCCTTTACGATCGCGACCGTCACGGGTGAGGTCGTGTCCAGCCGGGGGGTCGTCGCGGGAGGATCAGGTGGAGGCGCGGGCTTGCTTGGTCGGCGGAGGGAGATCGGGGAACTGGAGCAGCGGGTCGGCCAGCAGGATGAACGGGTGCAGGCGATCCAGGCGAGTTGGGACACCTCCTGCCGCAGATCATCACACATCGCAGAGGCCCTGGAGTCACTCGGGCAGCGGATCGACGAGGTCGAGAACGATCGGCTCAAGGCCGAGAAGGAGCTGTCGCTGACACGCGGTGAGCGGCGGCGACTCCTCCAGCAGATCGAGGTGTTGACCTACGAGTCAAAAAGCCACGCTGAGGATCTTCGGGGGTTGGAGGAAGAGATCCGTGGGTTTGAATCCGGTCTACTGGAGGACGAGGAGCGATATCGTCTCGCCCAGGCCGAGGTGGCGCTGCTTGAGGCAACCGCCACGTCCCGGTACCAGGAGCGGAACGAACTCACACGTGAGGTGGGAGAGCTTCGGGTCCGGCTGACGGCGCTTCACGGCCAGCGGGAGTTGCTCGCGCGTCGGCTGGCCGGGATCGCTGAGGAGGTCGGTCGGCTCGACGCCGAGCTGGCGGCGATCCAGGGCGAGGAAGTCGAAGGGGATACGAGGCGGGTGGCGATGGAGGCCACTGCCGTCCAGCTCCGGGAGGGGCTTTCAGGGCTTGTCGAGGAGGAACGGGCGGCGCAACTCGCTGTCGCTAGACAGGATGAGATTCGCGCTTGGATGGTCGAGGGGCGCGAAATCTTGGAGGCACGGCTGCGCGAGCTGAGGCAGTCGCTGGCCCGCTCTCAGGGTGCGCTTCAGGGGGTGACGGTCCGGCGCGCTGAGCTGCGGAACACCCTCCTCCACCTGGAGGCGACGCTGGCGGAAGAGGGGCTGAGGGAGCTGGAGACGATCGCCGCGCGCCTTTCCGAGGGCGGCCTGGTCGTCGAAGTGGCCAGGGATGAATTGAGCAGCCTCAACGCCAAGATTGCCGAGCTTGGCGCGATCAACGTTGCCGCGCTGGAGGAGTACCAGGAGCTTTCCGAACGGCATCGTTTCCTCTCGGCTCAAGCCCAGGACCTCGAAAGCTCTGTGCGCTCGCTTCGCGCGACCATCACCGAGATCAACAAGACGATCGAACAGCGGTTCAGTGAGACGTTGCAGACGGTGAACGGGCACCTCGATCGGTTGTGGAAGCGCCTCTTCTCAGGCGGAGAGGCGGAGCTTCGGATCGTTGAAGCTGAGCCGGGTGACGAGGAGTCTGGGCTCGACATGGTGGTCCGCATACCCGGAAAGCGCTCCACCCTGAGTCTGCTGTCGGGTGGGGAAAAGGCGCTGGCGGCGCTCGCGCTGCTGCTGGCGCTGTTCCTGACCCACCCGAGTCCCTTCTGCCTCCTCGACGAGGTCGATGCCCCGCTCGATGACGCCAATGTCGATCGCTTCGTGTCGTTGCTGAAAGAGATGGCGGCGGAGGCCCAGTTCATCGTCATCACCCACAATAAGCGTACCATGGAGGCCGCCGACCTCCTCTATGGGGTCACCATGGAGGAGCATGGTCTCTCGAAGATCCTCTCCGTTCGGATGAGCCGGGCCGCCTGAGAGCCTCCGCTCGCCCGCCCGCAGCGGCTACTCCTCTCACGTAGGGTCTTGATGTCGTCCAACGATCCCGCTCCCTCACCATTCCTCCAACGGTTTCTGGGAGCCCTGTCGCGGACCCGGCAGAGTTTCGCGCAGAAGCTCACGAGCCTCTTCTCGTCAGCGGTCCTCGATGCCTCCACCCTGGACGCGCTGGAAGAGCTCCTGATCACCGCCGATCTGGGCCCTGCGACGGTCGAACAGATCATCGCCCCACTCCGCCAGAGGCTCAAGCAGGGCAACCTCCACGAGGCGCGACAGGTCGAGGACGCACTGAAGGGGGCGATCCTTGCCATACTCAAGGGATCGTCACCTCCCTCTCACGACGTCCAGCCCAAGACTCGGCCCCTGGTGTACCTCTTCCTTGGGGTGAACGGCTCCGGCAAGACCACGACGATTGGGAAGCTGGCAAAGCGCCTCATCGACCAGGGCGGGAGCGTGATCGTCGCGGGAGCCGACACCTTTCGGGCGGCTGCGATCGAGCAGATCCAGATTTGGGCCAAGCGTGCCGGTGCCGATGCGGTCTGTCATAAGGCCGGCGCCGACCCTTCCGCCGTGGTGTTCGACGCGCTGCACGCCGCGGTGGCTCGACAAGCCACCCACCTCCTCATCGACACGGCGGGACGCCTGCATACGAAACGAAACCTGATGGAAGAGTTGAAGAAAATCCAGCGGGTGATTGCGCGGCAGGTGCCGGGAGCCCCTCACGAGCGGTTCATGGTGCTTGACGCCACCACCGGACTGAACGCGGTCGTCCAGGCGAAGGAATTCCACGAGGCGATCGGTCTGACCGGCCTGATCCTGACGAAGCTGGACGGCACCGCGAAGGGAGGCGTTGTCGTCGCGATCGCCGATCGATTGAAACTCCCGATCACGTTCGTCGGGCTGGGCGAAGGCGTCGATGATCTTCAGCCGTTCTCGCCAGAGGTGTTCACGGACGCCCTATTGACGGCCTCTTAGAAGGTCCTCCCGGAGTTTTCGTCTTGACACCCCCATGACCCGGTGTTAGGGTCTGGTAGTCTCGCTCCCCCTCACCCTCCCCTCTCCCCCAATGGGGGCGAGGGAGAGAGAGAGAAATTCAAATCTCCCCTTCTCCCCCGCGGGGAGAAGGTAGGGATGAGGGGTGGGAGAGGATGAAGGTGTAGTATGATAATGAGTCGCGACGAAGAGTTCATGCTGCAGGCGTTAGCCCTGGCCGTCAGGGGTCGTGGCCGCACAAGCCCGAACCCGATGGTGGGGGCCGTCGTCATACAGAACGGGCGGATCGTCGGCGAGGGATATCACGCGCGGGTAGGCGGGCCGCACGCAGAGGTGGTGGCCCTGGATGCGGCTGCGGGCGCGGCAAGAGGCGGCGATCTTTACGTGACGCTCGAGCCCTGCTGCCATCAAGGCCGGACTCCCGCCTGTACTGAGCGAATCATCGACGCCGGAATCCGAAGGGTTGTCGCATCGATCGTAGATCCCAACCCGCTCGTGGCCGGAAGGGGCGCCGAGCGGCTGCGGCGGGCCGGGATCATGGTGGAGCTAGGGCCCCTTTCGGAGGAGGCCGTCGGCCTCAACGAGGCATACATCAAGTTCATGAAGGCGCGGACCCCCTTCGTGATCCTGAAAGCGGCAATCAGCCTGGACGGGAAGATCGCCACGAGCGCCGGGGATTCGCGGTGGATCTCGGGAGAGCAGTCGCGACGGCGGGTCCACGAATTGCGGAACCAGGTCGATGCGGTGGTTGTTGGCATCGGGACCGTACGGCGTGACGATCCGCTGCTCACGACCCGGCTGCCCGAGGGTGGGCGCGACCCGGTCCGCGTAATCGTGGACGGTCGTGGTTCGCTCCCGATCGACGCGAAGGTCTTTTATCTCACGTCCTCAGCGCCCACGTGGGTCGCGGTCACTTCCGACGCACCGGCTGAGCGTGTCGAAGCCTTGCGCCGCCTCGGGCTCGACGTCATCGAGGCCGGGGGGTCGCATGGTCGCGTATCGCTCGCGCAACTCCTGAAGCATCTCGGGGAGCGTGACATCACGAGCGTGATGCTGGAGGGTGGTGAGGGGATCTTCACGTCGGCCCTCGAAGAGGGGGTCGTCGATAAGTTCGTACTGTTCGTTGCCCCACTCCTGGTCGGTGGGAGGAAGGCCCCCGGCTTGTTCGGAGGGGAAGGGGTTGAGCGCGTGACCGACGCGATTCGTCTGGAGCGGATGCGGATCGAGCAACTCGAGAGCGATGTGCTGATTGAGGGGTACGCCTCCTCTTCCGGCTCAACGAACGTCCACTAGCGACAGGATTTAGGACGTAGTATTTAAAGTAGTACTAGAGGGTTGGGATGTTCACGGGACTGATCGAAGAAGTGGGCCTGGTCCGGCGCGCGCGAGCCAATGACGGCGCGAGGAAGCTCGCGATCGAGGGGAAGGAGACGCTGCTCGGGCTGGCGGTCGGCCACAGCATCGCGATCGACGGCACCTGTATGACGGTCACCCTGGTCGCGGATGACCGCTTCGAGGTCGATGTGTCGGCCGAGACGCTGTCGCGCACGACTCTTGGCCGGCTTCGGGCGGACGACCGCGTCAACCTGGAGCGACCCTGTCGCCCGACCGATCGACTTGGCGGCCACATCGTGACCGGCCACATCGACGCGGTCGGCACGATCGCGGTGGCCGAACAGAGGGGAGAGACCTGGTGGATCGCCGTCTCCTACCCGGAGAGGCTCCGGCCGTTGCTCGTTCCGAAGGGATCGATCGCGGTGGACGGGATCAGCCTCACGATCGCCGACCTGGCCGACGCCGCCTTCGGCGTCGCCGTGATCCCCCACACCTACCGGAACACGACGCTGGGGCGCAAGCAGGTCGGGCATCATGTGAACCTGGAAGCCGACCTCCTGGGAAAGTACGTCGTCCGGTATCTGGAGACGCTCGGGGCCATCGGGAGAAGCTGGGACTCGTCGGAATCATCCCTTCACGGGGAGGGGCGCGCGTGAGCACCGTTCGCGGAGCGGAGATGGACGACATCATCCGGTTTCACACCATCGAGGAGTCGATCAGGGATCTCCGGGATGGGAAGATGGTCATCGTCGTGGACGACGAAGATCGCGAGAACGAAGGCGACCTGACCATCGCCGCGGAAAAGGTGACGCCGGAGGCGATCAACTTCATGGCGATGCATGGGCGCGGCTTGATCTGCGTCGCGCTCACCGGCGAGCGATTGGATCAGCTCCGACTCCCGCCGATGGTCACCGACAACACGTCACCCCACGAAACGGCCTTTTCCGTCTCCGTCGATGCCAAGCGCAATGTGACGACCGGGATTTCGACGCGCGACCGGGCGAACACCATCCAGACCCTGATCGACCCGAAGGCGACCGCCGATGACTTGACGAGCCCCGGGCACACCTTTCCCCTTCGCGCGAAGGACGGCGGGGTGTTGACCCGCGCGGGACAGACCGAGGCCGCGGTTGACCTGGCGAGACTGGCCGGACTCTCCCCTGCCGGGGTGATCTGCGAGATCCTCAATGAAGACGGGACCATGGCCAGGGCCCCGCAGTTGCATCGCTTCGCCCGTCAACATGGGATCAAGATGATCACGGTCAAGAGCCTGATCGAGTTTCGCCTGAAGCGCGAGCGGTTCGTGAGCCGGGTCGCCAAGACGACGCTGCCGACCGACTACGGCCGGTTCACGGCGATCCTGTATCACAGTCAGGTGGACAGGAAGCATCATCTGGCCTTGGTGATGGGCGATGTCAACGCCGTCGAGGAGACCCTGGTTCGCGTCCACTCGGAGTGCCTGACGGGCGACGTCTTCGGTTCGCTCCGCTGCGATTGCGGCCCTCAGATGGACAAGGCGCTCGAGTTGATCGCGAAGGAGGGCAAAGGAGTCTTCCTGTACATTCGGCAGGAAGGTCGAGGCATCGGCCTGGCGAACAAGATGCGGGCCTACGAGCTGCAGGACAAGGGCATGGACACGGTCGAGGCCAACGTGAAGTTGGGGTTCAAGCCCGATCTCCGGGAGTATGGGATCGGGGCCCAGATCCTGTCGGACCTTGGGCTGTGCAAGATCCGACTGCTGACCAATAACCCCCGCAAGATCGTGGGGCTCGAGGCGTATGGCCTGCACGTCGTGGAGCGGCTTCCGATCGAAATCCGCCCGAACGCCGAGAATCTGGTCTACCTTCAGACGAAGCATGAGAAGCTTGGCCACCTGTTGGAACGGCTCTC
>Ga0187893_10010365_pt1 | contig 13935 bp, 16 predicted proteins | sample MA1701074metaG_FD_139574 | JGI IMG/M metagenome (GOLD analysis project Ga0187893, IMG submission 139574) | White microbial mat communities from a basaltic lava cave in the Kipuka Kanohina Cave System on the Island of Hawaii, USA - MA170107-4 metaG ...
AGCTTCCGCGCGAAGGTGGCCGCGGGCACCGGCATCGAGATGGCAGAGGTCGTCCCGGGATTCGCCCAGCGATGGGACGTCGAGGATCTCGTCATCGCCGCGTCACCGCGCGCGATGCTCGTCGTCTCCGCGACGGACGACAAGTACTCGCAGGACGCGGACGACATTGTCGCGCGCGCGCGCCCGTTGTATGCCCCCGATCGCCTTGAGCACGTGCGGTCCGCAGGAGGTCATGCGCTGACCCCGGAGCGATTCGACGCTATCGTCGACTGGTGCGGGAGGCGGGCGCGATCGTAGCGGGGCCGGGCCGCCTGCAGGAGGCGGACCAGATCCGCCCTCGCACCCACGCCTCAACGTAGGAGCGTGACGGATCGATCGCCACGTCCGGGAGATCAGAACGCCGACGCGAGCGGGTCGCCCTTGGGCTCGGCCTTGTGAGCCTGGGCGTGCTTCGTGGCGGCGGGGGCGGGGGCGGGGGCGGCCGCAGCATGTTTCGCCGGGGTGGCCATCTGCTGGATGGAGTCCCCGTCGATGTCGTGCTGCCCCGACAGCTTCGCGCCATCGTGGACGACGAACCGCTGCGAGCGGAGGTCGCCCACGACCTGCGCGGTCGAGCGGAGCTCGACGCGGTCGGTCGCGTTGATGTTCCCCTGCACCATCCCCTCGATCACGGCCTCGGCGGCGGTCACCTCTCCCAGGATCTGCGCGCCGCGCGCCACCGTCAGGCGGCCCTGCGCCATGATCTTCCCGACGATCTTCCCCTCGATCCGCATCGAGCCCTCGAAGGCGACGTCGCCGGTGATGGCGACGTTGGGGCCGAGCACGGATTCTTCGGGTGCCTGCGGGGCCTCCATCGCGGGAGGCGGTACGTAGGCCGGAGCCGGGGGTGGAGCGGACGTCGCGGGTCTCGGTACGTCGTTTTTGAAGAGCGCCATGCATCAATGATGCACCATGATGTGAGATTGTCAAGACGCGAATGAACCTGCCTTGACAAGTGGCCTTCGGTGGACAAGACTCCATGTATGCCCGAAGTGAATGCCGAGCTTCTGGCGGACATCAGGGCAGCGAGAGAGAGCCTGGATCTCTTCAAAGCGTCCCTGTTCCCCGTCGAACTCTGGGAGCAGTTCTGCATGTTCAACGGGGACCGCCCGTCGTTCCGCGCGGAGATGGAGCGGCTGCGGGGGAACCGCGGCAGCCCGATCGAGGCGCGCTATGCGGAGCGGCTGACCGGCGTGCGCACGCGCTTCGGGCCGCTGGTGGCCGACCTGCGCAAGCTCGCCGCGATGGTGCCCGACGGTCCGCGCGACGAGCGCCTCGAGATGGTCATCGGATTCATGATGATCTCCGCGAAGGCGCTGGAGATCCTGGCGAAGTGGCTCTTCGACGCGAAGGCGTCCGTGGCGGATGCGGGGACGCGACTCGGGGCGATCGCCGGCGTGGTGGACACCTATCGCGCCGCGCTCGACACGCCCGCGGAGCCGCCGCCGGTCGCCGAGCCGCCGGCCCCGGCCGAGCCGCCGCCCGCCGCCGAGGCGCCGCCCCCGCCTCCGACCCCTCCGCCCCCGCCGAAACCGGCGGAGAAACCGGCGGAGAAAAAGGACGACAAATCCACGTTCGTGCTGCGCAAGCCGAACCTCGACTCGGCCGCGCCCCGCAAGACGGGCGCTGACCCGGAGGTGATGTCGGATCTTCGCTGCGCGGACGAGTTCCTCCACCTCATCCAGTCCGATCATCCGGAATCGCAGATCTGGGAGACGCTCTCGGTGGTGATGGCGGAGCGCGACTTCGTGAAGAAGCACCTCGCGGACGCGTCCAGGCTCAAGAGCGAGGGCAGCGCGGATGCCGCCCGCGAGAAGCTGCGGGTGCTCTTCGACAAGGTGCACGACCTGCGCGAAAAGCACGGTCCGATGGTGAAGATGCTGCGCTCGTACGTGGAGTCGCTCCCCGTCGGCCGCTTCGGCAAGGAGACGATGGACCTGACGATCGGGTTCATGGTGGCCACGCCGCGGGGGCGCGCGCGCTCGCAGGAGTGGCTGGACGACCCGGTGCGCCACAAGAGCGAAGCGACGAGCCGCTGCGAGGACGTCATCCGGCTGACGATGACGTACCAGACCGAACTGAGGGCGGCGACCACGGTTTAGCGGAGTCCCTGGTGACCGGTACCCGGTGCCTGGTCTCCGTCGCACGGCCCGTCTCGTCGCATGCAACGCACGGCGGCCATGTGGACTCGCATGGCTCGTCGGTCCGCTGCGTTCCTCCATGCTGGAATCCCCGCGGCGCGCGAACTGCGGGACCTCGCCAGAGCCGGGCGCTGGAGGCCTGCCTGGTGGTGTCCAATCCACGGGAGGATTGCCATGACCCGTCACGCGCTCGCCGCCGTCACGCTCCTCGTCGCAGCCTCCGCCGCGGCGCCGCAGCAGCAGTCCGAGCCGCCGAAACTCGCCCACACCTCCACCGAGGCGCACAAGTGCAAGGCGTGCGCGCCCGCCCTCGCGAAAGCCGTGGCGTTCCTCGAGAAGAACTCCGCTTCCGCGGACGGCTACCGCCACATCCTCATGGGCTTCTTCTGGCTCCACGAGGGCAACCACCCCGACGAGCTCAAGCGCAGCATCAACGCCGTCACCGGCGGGTTCTACAAGGGCGGCAACTTCAACGGCAACTGGGCCACGTGCATGTCGGCCATCTTCCTCTCGGAAGTCTACAAGCGGCAGCCCACCGAGAAGCTCCGCACCACGCTCGTCGACATCCTCAAGGTCGCCGAATCGAACATGGAGTCCACCGGCGGCTGGTGCCACCACCTCGGGTTCGCCGCCGAGAGCGGCTACAACAAGCGCGGCGGCGGAGTCGACCTCGGCATCCTCACCTGCATGATGTACGGCGCCATGCTCACCCTGCAGAAGTGCGGCATCGAGGTGAACGCGAAGACGCTCGCGAAGGTGCAGGAGAACCTCGAGGGCCTCTGCGACGGCCAGGGCGTGTGCTACGGGACCGACAACAAGTGGGGCGACATCGCGATGGGCCGCGCCTCGTGGGCGTGGCTCGGGCTCGCCGCGGGCACCGGCTCGCCGAAGCTCGCGAAGGGCATCCCGCAGGGCCTGAAGTCGCGCTACAAGGAGACGCACCAGGGCCACGCCTATCCGCCCGTCCACTTCCACAGCGTCGCGATGGCCTCCCACCTCCTCGGCCCGGACGCGTACAACCGGTTCGCGACGCACTGGATCGACCGCCTGCTCCCGCTCCAGAAGGAGGACGGCTCCATCGAGCTCCCGCACTCCGAGGGCAAGGAATACCAGAAGCAGGACAAGTTCGTCGGCGGCACCGCGTCGTTCGCGCTCATCCTCCTGCTCCAGCAGCCGGGCCAGATGGACAGGAGCATGCCCAAGGCGCGCAAGGACGTCGCCACCTCCGACGCGAAAGCGCTCCTCGGCATCCGCGGCCGCGCCTTCGCCGGCACGATCGAGGTGGTCAAGCTCGTCGAGAAGGGCCCGGCCGAAGCCGCGGGTCTCGCCGCGGGCGACCTCATCGTCGAGTTCCGCGGCAGGGCGATCGAGAAGCCGCAGGATCTGCGCGCGGAGCTCGACAAGTGCGCGCCCGGCCAGAAGGTGACGCTCCTCATCATGCACGCGGGCGACAGGAAGAAGGTCGAGGTGAAGCTCGGCACGCTCGAGCCGCTCCGCGAGGGCGATCCCGTCAAGGCCGCGGACGACGGCGAGCTCTTCTGATGGTATAACGGTGCGGTGGAAAACCGCCGCGAGCAGATCCTGCGCCACGCGAAAGTCGTCTTCGCGCGGAAGGGCTACCACGACACGGGCGTCGACGACATCATCGCGCGCGCCCGCATCGCCCGCGGCACGCTTTATCTCTATTTCAACGGCAAGCGCGAGGTCTTCGGCGCGCTCCTCGACCGGCTCATGCACGAGCTGGACGACGCCGTCCGCGCTGTCGAGCTCGGCGCCGGCAAGCCCGCGCCGCTCGACCAGGTGCGCGCGAACGTCCGCCGCGTCCTCGAGCTGCTCGTGCGCGACCCGACCAACGTGCGCCTCCTCTTCCACCAGGCCGCGTCCCTCGACAACGAATCGCGCGAGGTCCTCCAGCGCTTCTACGACCGCGTGCTCGGCATGATCGAGATGTCGCTCAAGCACGGCGTCACCATGGGGCTCGCGCGGCCGTGCGACGTGACGATCGTCTCGTCGTGCATCTTCGGCATGATCCGCGAGGTCGTCGAGCGCCTCGCCCTCCACGACGCGGGCCGCGCGGACCTCGACGCCGTCGCCGAGGAGATCGTGCGCTTCGGCCTCCACGGCATCCTGCGCACGAGGAGCGACGCGTGACCGATCGCCGGAAGAAGTCCGGCCGCCGCTCGCGCGCGACGCCCGTTCTGCGCGTGAAGCCCGACGGCGTGGAGCACGCCGAGATCCCGCACCGCCGCGACCGCCGCGCCGGCGACCGCCGAAAGCGGCCGCGCTGAGGAGGCTTCGATGCTCGCCGCGCTCGCCCTGGTCCTGGCGCTCCAGGATCCGCCGGCCCCCGACGATCCGCTCCCGAAGGGCGCCGTCGCCCGCCTCGGGACCCTGCGCTTCCGCTGCGCCCAGGCGCTCCAGCAGCTCGCCTGGTCCGCCGACGGCAAGTGCCTCGGATGGGGCGGATCGAACGGGGTCGGCACGTTCGACGCCGGCACGGGGCGCTCCCTCTCCGCCGGCCGGGCGCTGGGACAGGCCGTCGCCGCGCGCTCGGTGGCCGACGGGCGGCTGCTCGTCCTCGTCTCCCTCGGCTGGTCCTCGAGCGCCGGCGCCATCGCGCGCGACGGAACGAAGTTCGCCGCGCCCCGCATGGACGGATCCATCGGCATCGTCGAGACGTCCAGCGGACGCGAGCTGCAGTCGCTGCCGGGCCACGGCGACGGGCATGTCGCTTTCGCTTTCGCGCCCGACGGGGCGACGCTCGTATCGACGGGCGCGGACGGCAAGATCCGCGTGCGTCGCGTCGCCGACGGGACCGAGGTCCACGCGCTCGCCGCCGATGGGCCCGCCACCTCCCTCGATCTCTCGTCGGACGGCCGCACGCTGGTCGTCGGTGCCGGGCGCGGCGAGCCGCAGATGTGGGATCTGAAGGAGGGCCGGCTCGTGCGCAAGCTGGCCGGACCCGGCGACTCCACGTACCGCGTCGCCATCACCCCGGACGCGACGAGGGCGGTGACGTCGAGCGCGGACGGACTGGAGCTCTGGGACGCGGCGACGGGACGGCGGACGCGCAAGCTCGACACGCACTCGCCGTGGAGCGTGTCCGTCTCCCCGGACGGTGCCACGCTCGCCGTCGCCGCGCATCACGCGGTGCGGCTGTACGATCTCGCGACGGTCTCCCCAAGGCCGCGCCGCCGGCGCACACGTCGATGGTGTGGTGGATCGGACTCCTCCCGGACGGACGCCTCGTTTCGCGCGGCGACGACGGCGCGGTGCTCGCGTGGGACACGAAGACAGGACGCGGATCGTACGTGACGCGGTGGTACGGCGGATACACGGCGGCGGTGTCGGCGGACGGCGCGCGCCTGGCGCTCGCGAGCTACCGCGCGATCGGCATCGTCAACCTCGCGGGTCGCGAGGGCTCGATGATCGAAGCTCCAGGAGCTGCTGAAACGCTTCGAGAAGCCGCTCGACCTTCGGGAGGCGCCGGGCGCGCTGCAGCGCGTCCGGGCCGTGCGCGCGCTGCGCCTCATCGGAGGCGACGCGGCGCGCGAGGTGCTGAGGCGCGTGGAGACCGAGGCCCCGTGGCCGCGCGTGCGCGCCGAGGCGCGCGCCGCCCTGCGCGCGCCTGGGAAGTAGCCTGCGCAACCGCCCCGCAACGCGCGCAGGATCGCTCTGGCAAGCCCTTTGCGATAGTCCGTTTTCTGTTGCACGGGACTAGACTGACGTGTCAGTCTAGTCGCTCCGAACGCCACACCCATTTGCGAGGGAGGAGCACATGGTCGAAGCCACCGCCACGCACTACACCGCCTACAAGCCGAAGCCGTTCACGCCCGACGAGCGCAAGGACGTGACCGTCCTCTTCGGCGGCCTCACGTGGAAACACGAGCGGCTCATCCAGGGCACGTTCGAGAACATGGGCTACAAGGCCGAGCCGCTCCCGAACATCGCGCGGCCGGACCTCGACGCCGGCAAGGAGCTCATCGACACCGGCGCGTGCTGCCCCACCATCTTCACCACGGGGAGCCTCGTCAGTTTCCTCAAGGCGAAGGCGGAGAAGGAAGGCGCGGACGTCGTCGCGAAGAAGTACATCTTCCTCACCGCGGGCGCGTGCGGCCCGTGCCGCTTCGGCCAGTACCACGAGAGCTACACGATGGCCCTCGACGGCCTCGGCATGCGCGACTTCCGCCTCTTCCTCCTCGACCAGACGAACATGGATCAGGGCGCCTCCAACGGAGGCGGGCTCGACGTCAACCTTCCGTTCTCGCTCGGCACCGTCTGGGCCATCCTCGTCGGCGACTGCCTCACCGACCTCGAGTACGCCACGCGCCCGTACGAAGTCGTCCCCGGCACGACCGACAAGGTGCTCGCCGAGAGCATCGAGTACCTCTACGGCGTCTTCAGGAACCGCCCCAAGCACGAGGGCAAGTGGTCGACCATCGGCTGGCACCTCCTCACCGGCTACTTCACGAAGGCCCTCCGCGAGGTGAAGAAGAAGTGGGACGCGATCGAGGTCGACCGCCTCCGTGTCAAGCCGCGCGTGAAGATCACCGGCGAGTTCTGGCTCCAGACGCACGAGGGCGAGGGCAACTACAACATCAAGCGCTGGCTCGAGAGCGAGGGCGCCGAGTGCATCCCGCCCCCGATCGCCGTCTGGCTCGACTACCTCATCTCGCTCGGCCTCACGCGGCTCGAGGACAAGCTCGCCTCGGGCGACAAGACCGCCGCGAAGAAGATCCGCATGACGAAGCTCGCGCGGACGATCTACCACTGGACGTACAACCGCCTGCGCAAGGCGCTCGGCAACCTGCCGCAGGCGCTCATCCCGCAGGACGAGCTGAAGGAGCTCGCCGCGCCCTACTACAGCTTCCGCCTCGACGGCGGCGAAGGGCACATGCTCGTCGGCAAGGCGCTCTGGGCCTACAAGCACAAGCACGCGCACATGACGTGCGAGCTCTCGCCCTACAGCTGCATGCCGAACACGATGTCGATCGGCGCCATGGCGAACGTCGTCGGCAAGTACCCCGACCTCCTCTACGCCCCGATCGAGATCAAGGGCGACGCCGAGGTGCACGCGCTCTCGCGATGCCAGATGGTCCTCACCGAGGCGAAGAAGCGCGCGCAGAAGGAGTTCGAGGAGACGCTCGCGCGCACGAAGCTGACGATCGAGGAGGCGCGCAGGCTCGTCGAGAAGAAGCCCGCGCTCAGGAAGGCGACGTACATCCTCCCGCACGACGGCGTCGCGGGCATCGCCGCGAACACGCTCGTCCACCTCGCCGGAGGCAAGTAGATGATCGCGGACAACCGGCCGAAGTACGTCGGCGTCGACGTCGGCAGCACCACGGTCAAGTACGTGCTCGAGTGCGGCGGCGAGACGATGGGCCGCGCGTACGAGCGGCACAACACGAAGCAGGGCGAGAAGGTCCTCGAGTTCATGACGAAGCTCGAGGGAACGCTCGGCCTCACCGCGGGCCGCGACCGCGTCTTCTTCACCGGCTCGGGCGCCGCGAAGTTCGCGGAGCTCGTCGGCGCGAAGACGTACCAGGAGGTCGTCGCCGTCGCCGCGTCCGTCGAGAAGCAGCACCCGGACGTGCGCTTCGTCAGCGAGATCGGCGGCGAGGACATGAAGACGATCTTCTTCACCGTCGCCGGCGAGGCGCGGTCGAAGCAGGTCCTCATGCAGAGCGCGTGCTCGGGCGGCACCGGGACGTTCGTCGAGAAGACCGCGCGCAAGCTGGAGATCGCCCCGGACAGGCTCGCGCAGATGCGCTACGCGGGATACACGCTCCACAAGCTGTCGAGCAAGTGCGGCATCTTCGCCGAGGCGGACGCCAACACGCTCGTCAAGGCGGGCGTGCCGAACGAGGAGATCATCGCGTCGCTCTTCGAGGCGGTCGTCTACCAGAATCTCGCGACGCTCACGAAGGGCAACACGCCGATGCCGGAGGTGCTGCTCCTCGGCGGGCCGAACCTCTTCTTCCAGGGGCTCAAGGAGGCGTGGATCCACCACCTCGGCAAGCTCTGGAAGGAACGGAAGGTCGAGCTGCCCGCGGGCAAGACGCCGAAGGACGTGATCCTCGTGCCGGAGAGCGCGCTGTACTACGCGGCGCTCGGCTGCATCGAGCACGGCAAGAACGAGCCGGAGGGCGTCGGCCTCTACCAGGGGACGGAGAAGCTCCGCTGGTGGATCGAGGAAGGCCAGCACGAAGAGAAGAAGAAGGCGGGCCGCAAGGGACTCTGGCAGGAGGAGCAGGAGCTCGACTCGTTCCGCAAGGAGTTCAACCTCAAGACGCCGGAGCCGGACGGCAAGATCGGCCAGAAGGTGATCGTCGGCTGCGACTTCGGCTCGACGACGGCGAAGGCCGTCTGCATCACCCCCGAGGGCAAGGTCGCGGCGTCCTGCTACGCGCTCTCGAAAGGCAACCCGATCGAGGACGCGAAGGCGCTCTTCAAGAACGTCCGCGAAATGGCGGGCACGGCCGAGATCGCCGGGCTCGCGCTCACCGGATACGGCAAGGACCTCCTCAAGGACATCCTCGGCGCCGACTGCGCCGTCGTCGAGACGATCGCGCACGCGACGGCGGGCCTCCACTTCTTCCCGGACGCGGACTGCATCTGCGACGTCGGCGGCGTCGACGTCAAGATCATGATCCTGAAGAACGGGACGGTCAGCGACTTCCGCCTCAACTCGCAGTGCTCGTCGGGCAACGGCGCGTTCCTCCAGGGCGTGGCGGAGCGCTTCCAGATCCCGCTGCCGGACGTCGCGAACCGCGCGTTCACGGCCGAGGCGATGCCGCAGCTCTCGATGGGATGCGGCGTGTTCCTCCAGAGCGACATCGTCAACCAGCAGCGGAAGGGCTGGCAGGCCGACGAGATCCTCGCGGCTCTCTGCGGCATCCTGCCGCTCAACGTGTGGATCTACGCGGGCGGCCTGACGAACCTCGGCCAGGTCGGCCGCAAGTTCATCCTCCAGGGCGGCACGCACCGCAACCTCGCCGTCGTGAAGGCGCAGGTCGACTTCATCCGCACGAAGGTGAAGGACGCGGACATCGTCGTGCACCCGTACTCGGGCGAGGCCGGCGCGATCGGCGCCGCGCTCGTCGCGCTCGACTGGTACAAGGCGGGCGGGAAGACGCGATTCCGCTCGTACGACGTCGTCGAGAAGCTGTCGTACAAGGCGACGACGTCGCCGGACACGGTCTGCCACTGGTGCCCCGTGACGTGCCAGCGCACGTTCATCGACGTCGCGCTGCCGGGCTCGAAAGGCCGCTCGTGGAGCAAGGTGCCCGCGGCCGAGGGCTGGGAGCGCGTGATCGTCAACAACTCGTGCCCGAAGGGGCTGGTCGAGGACGTGAACGAGCTTCGCGTCGTCAAGGCGGAGATGGAGCGCACGAAGAATGCTTTCCCGAATGTGGCGGACGCTGTTCGCAAGGACGCGTTCCGCGACGTCGCCACCTAGCCCGTCGCCGGGCAAGGACCGGAGCGCGCTGCGGGTCGGAATCCCGCGCGTGCTCAACATCTGGTCGACGCACCAGTTCTGGCTCGGCTTCCTGACGTCGCTCGGCGTGAAGATCGAGAACATCGTCTTCAGCGGCGACACGTCGGAGGAGCAGGGGCGCGACTTCGGCAAGGGTCGCGGGGCGGTCGACTGCTGCTATCCCGTGAAGTGCATGAGCGGCCACTACGGCGAGCTCGTCTTCGGGCAGAAGAAGAAGCTGAACGTGATCGTGTCGCCGATGATCTACTCGCTGCCGTCGTTCATGAAGGACCACGTGCAGGGGTCGTTCACCTGCACGCGCGTGATGGCGGGACCGGAGAACATCAAGAGCGGCTTCCTCAAGGAGCGCGACGTCTTCGCCGAGAACGGGATCAAGTACGCCAGCCCGTTCATCTCGTTCGTCGAGCCCGAGCAGTGCGCCGTGCACCTCTTCGAGGGACTGAAGGACGCGCTCGACCTCGACATGGAGGAGACGAAGCGCGCGGTGGCGGCGGGCTGGAAGGCGCTCGACGCGTTCAACGCGAAAATGCGCAGGAAGAGCCGCGAGATCCTCGAGCAGTGCGCGCGCGAGCAGAAGCCGTGCGTGCTCGTGCTCGCGCGGCCGTACCACATGGACCCGGGGATCGGGCACGAGATCGAGGGGAACGTGCAGGCGTGCGGTTTCCCCATCGTGTGGATGCAGTACCTGCCGCTGGACGACGACCTCCTGCAGTGGGTGTTCCACGAGGACCTGGCGTCGGGGCGGATCAAGCACCCGCTCTCGATCGCGGACGTCTGGTTCTCGAGCTACTCCGCGAACACGAGCGAGATCATGTGGGGCGCGAAGTTCGGGGCGCGGCTGCCGTGGGTCACGTGCGTGCTGCGGCTCTCCAGCTACGAGTGCGGCATGGACCAGCCGACCTACACGCCGACGCAGAAGATCGTCGAGTCGTCGGGAACGCTCTTCTTCAAGTTCGGCGACCTCGACTCGACGAAGCCCGCGGGCTCCGTGAAGATCCGCGTCGAGACGATCGCGCACTACGTCCAGAAGTACTCGCAGGAGATCATCGCGAAGAAGGTCGCGCGTCTGCCGGCGGACTGTCCGCTCCTGCCGCCTTCGGCGGCCGTCCCCGGTCCCCAGTCTCCGGTCTCCAGTCGGGTCGGTGCAGCGCCGTAGACTCGCGGTGATGACCGCGCGTTCGACCTGCGCATCGTGAACGGCGCCGCGCGGAGCGCGCCCCCGCCGGAGGCCGCCTGATGGAAGTGCGATCCCGCACGAACGCGCATCAACGCTCGATCCTGCACGCCGGCATAGACGCAGCCAGGGTGCGCACCGCGTCGTCGGACAGTCCCTCGCAATCGCGCACGTCCAGCACGCGCAGGGAGGGCATACCGCGGAGCGGCGCCACCGCCTCGTCGTCGACCGGGCAGCCGCGGAGCACGAGCACCTGCAGCGACGCCAGCCCGCGGAGCCTCCCGAGCCCCTCCGCGGAGACGCATCAGCCGCGCACGTCGAGTTCGCGCAGCCGCGGGCAGCGCTCGACCAGCGCCGCAAGCTCGCGGTCGCCGAACCGTCCCTCGCCGCGCACGCGCCCCGTCGTACGCGCCAGCACGAGAACGTCGTCGAGCGACCGGACGACCGCGGGCGGGGCATCCCCGCGAGACCCGCCGCTCAGCCAGACGGCGGAGAACGCGACGGTCACGCACGCCGCCGCGACGGCGGGCGCGAACCACGACCGCGGCCTGGCCCGCGCGATGATGCGGTCGGCCAGCTCGGCGCGGCGCCGCACGGCGGACTCCAGCGCGATGTCCATGGCGCGGCTCTCGATGTCGTTCACGCGCCCACCTTCCCCTCGACGCACGCGCGGAGCGACTCCTTCGCGCGGGCGACCAGCGTGTTGACGTGCGCCTCCTTCAGCTCGAGTCGGGCCGCGATCTCCGCGCCGCTGGAGCCGGAGCCGTAGCGCAGGTCGAGGATGCGCCGGGTGCGCGGGTCGGGGAGTTCCTCCACGCACTCGCGCAGCGCGTCGATGAACGCCGCGTCGGCGAGGATGCGCTCGAAGACGCGGTCCGCCGCGTCGAGGTCCTCGAAGGCGGGCCGGCAGCGCGCGGCCCGGACCGCCATGAGGAAGAGGTGGCGCGCGACGGTGCGCAGGTACGCGGCGGTCGACGTGTCGTCGCGCTGCTCGAACGGCTTCTGCAGCACGGCCAGGAACGTCTCCTGGGTCAGGTCGTCGGACTGCGCGGCGTCGCACCCCAGGAGCCGCAGGTAGCGCCAGACCATCTCGTGATGACGGCGGACCAGCGCCGGGAAGTCGAGCATCCACTTATATAGTGCGGCACGACGTCCGGATATGTCGGAATTCAGCGCACGTCGCAGAGCGCCAGCGCGGGATCGCCGGCTCGCCGCGCCAGCCGCAGGAGGCTGTACGGGAACTTGAACGCGTGCCCGACGCTCCAGCTTCCCCGCGGCCGCCGCGCCGCGTCGCTGTCCCAGTGCGACGCCTCGGTCCAGCGCACGACGCGCGCCGCCGATTCCCCCTCCCGCTCGCACACGTGGCGCGCGTGCGCCGCATACCCGAGCCTCGCCAGGTCGGCAAATCCGCACTCGGACAGCGTCAAAAGCGCGTCGGCATGCGTGACGACGTGGCCGGAGCCGCGGAACGGACCGCGGCGCAGGATCGTCTCGCACGTGCGGCGCGCCAGGTCGAGCTTGTCGCGATAGCCGTCGCAGCCCGGAAGACCGGGGAACCGGCGCACGAAGTCGCGCAGGAGCGCGCACACGCCGTCCACGACCGGCGCGACCGCCATTTCCGGGGCATCCTTCAGCGCCTTCAGCGCCATCGCCGCGTAGATGGCGTCGTGGCCTCCGGCGCGATAGTGCCCGATGCTCTCCCGCAGCGTCTCCGCGATCCGCTCGGCCGCGACCGCCGGCCCGTCCGCCCGCGCGGGGAACGCGTCCGCGTTCCGCGCGACGTACTCGTCGAGATTGCGGCGCACCGACCGCGCCGTGCGCTCGTCGACGGCGTTTTCGCGGCAGAAGTAGTAGCCCGCGATGAGCGCCGCGCCGTGGTGTCCGGCGGACCAGTCCGCGGGCCGGCTGAACGCCGCGAGGCCCGTGAGCAGATGCTCGCGTCCCACCGCGGGCCCGGCGTCGGGCCCCATCGCGCAGCCGCCGAGCACGGCGGCGGACGTCGCGAGGAAGTCGCGGCGGTTCATCGCAGCCTCTCCTCCCAGTCGCGCAGTTCCGCCAGCACGTGGGCAACGCGCGCGCGCACCTCCGCGCTGCCTCCGGAGTGCCCGGAAAGCACCACGCGCGCCGGGTGCCCGATAGCGCGCAGCGCGAGCGTCGCGTCGTCGCGCGCTTCCAGGGCGTCATCGTCGAGCCGATCGACGAGCGCACGCACGGTCCGGCGGTGCTCGTCGGTCACGGGCCCGACGGTCGCCGCGTAAGCGTCGAGCCGGCGTCGCTGGGAGCGCGCGCGGTCGAGCAGCGGGAGCATGAGGGCGCGGACGGTCTCGGCGTGGTGCGGACGGACGACGCGCGCGACCTCCTGGCCCTCCGGATCGAGGAGCACCACGGCCGGTTGACCGTACTTCTCCTTCGGGCGCAGGCGGACGAACTCGCGCGCCAGCTCGAGGAACTCACGGTCCTCCAGCGCGCGGACCGGACCTCAACCGTCGTCGAGGTGGACGAGCAGCGGCCGCACGGTGCGTCGCGCGAGCGCGAGCGCGTCCTCGCGGGAGGTCATCCACTCGACCTGCGCCAGGATCGTCACGAGCATCACCATCACGATACCAGTGCACGGGGCGGCGCAAAAATGTCAGGACTCCGGGCAGGTCCTTCGCCCGACGCCGCATCATCGCGGGGTGATCCGCGCGTCCTGTTCGGCGTGCGGCCGCAGGTTCGCGTTCCAGCCGGGCCACTGGATTCCGCGGCCGCTTGAGCGACTCCACGCGTGGGAGACGACCGGCCCCTTCGACGGCCTCCCGCTGGAGCCCCGGCTCGCCGCTGTCGTCATAGCCGTCCTGCGCCGCGAGGCGGAGTACGCGGAGATCCTCGCACGCGCCCGGGAGCGCGCGGGGGCGCCGAAGAAGTGACCGTGGAGACTCCGCTTTCGGTGTATCGTGATTCCGTACGACTCCCCACGTCCAACCCCCCGTGCGGATCCTCGCCCTCGGCCGCCCCGGCGCGGACGCGCCCGGGCTCTACGGCGGCAAGGCCGCGCAGCTGAGCCGGCTCGCGAGCCGCGGGTTCGCCGTGCCGCCCGGCATCTG
>Ga0187893_10010366_pt1 | contig 13935 bp, 8 predicted proteins | sample MA1701074metaG_FD_139574 | JGI IMG/M metagenome (GOLD analysis project Ga0187893, IMG submission 139574) | White microbial mat communities from a basaltic lava cave in the Kipuka Kanohina Cave System on the Island of Hawaii, USA - MA170107-4 metaG ...
CCCGAAGCGGGCCGTCATGGGCATCGCTGCTCTGGGCAACCCAATTCTCGGGCTCGCACAGCGTGACGACTACCTCGGCTGGTCCGTTCCGAGCCTCCGCCGACAGTTGGTGGCCGGAGACGCCCGGAGGCGCCGTCGCATCGCGCAGCACCTCGTCGAGGTCCTGCAGCGAGACATCGCGAACATCTACGTGGCGGACCTGGAGATCCCCGAGCGACCCAACGCTGGGACGGTCGCCAGGCTGCGGGAGATCGAGAAAGCGGCGAGCGAGGCTCGGCGCCGCCGCTTGTCCGACGCTGGCCACGAGCGAACGGAGGACTACCGGTTCATCCGTGCCGCGCACGACCAGGTCCGAGACGGGGGCGGGGACGACGTCGACTGGATTGCCGTGGCCCGCACCGACCTCTACCGGCGCAAGCGGGCGTCCACCCTGGCTGACCTGCTCCAAGCGTCCTGCGCCCTCGCCGACGTCTTGGCCGACGGGCCGGACAGCCTTCTGGCCGCGCTCGATACCGCCCGAGGCCGCTCCGCCGTCGAAGTCGCTCTTCGTCGCATCAAACAGCAGTCGGTCGCCGAGAACATCATGGAGATCATCACCTGCGGAGCGGTCCCGCCGTACGGCGATCTGTTGGGCGGGAAGCTCGTAGCCATGCTCCTCACCAGTCCAAAGGTCGCCGCCGACGTCCGGGCCCGTTACCGCGACCGCGTCAGCCTGATCGCTTCGGGCCTCAAGGGAGAAGCCGTCCGCCGCAACCCGAATCTCTGCGTCCTGACGACGTCGAGCCTCTACGCGGTGGGTAGCAGCCAGTACAACCGGATCCGCATTCCCGGCGACATCGTCGACTCCACGGGCCAGGTGAGCTACGTGCGGATCGGGACCACTGACAGTTTCGGGACGGTGCACATCGCGCCTGACACCGCCGCTGTCCTCGTCGCGCTAGCTCGTCTCTCCGACGACAACCGGCGACTGGTCAACCACCTCTTCGGTGAGGGCGTGAGCCCCAAGTTGCGTGCGCTGCGTTCGGGGCTGCAGGCGCTGGGGCTCGCCCCCGATGTCTTCCTCCGCCATCACGCTCCTCGGCTGCTCTACGCAGCTGCGCTGGCCGAGAACGCCGACGACGTACTCCTGGGCATGGTGCGCCGGCCCCGGTACGTCATCAGAGGGCGGACGGCCGGCGACGGCGTGCGGGCCATCGCCGACTTCTGGCGGACACGGTGGCTCGAGCCCCGCCTGCATCGCTCCGATGTACTGAACCGCCTCCGTTCCGTCGAGAAGAGCTCCTTCCTCCTCGGCGCCGAGATCCCGCCGGCCACGTCGGCGGTCACGGCGTCGGGTCCGCACAGCTGGCTAGCGGTGGGTGCGGATCCCCACGTGCCGCCGCATCGGGGCCAGAGCGGCGGCCCGAGCGAGTTCGTAGAGCGCCTATACCGCAGCACCAACAGTTACGCCGACCGGCTCAGCAGCGAGCAGCTGTCGTGGGTGGACGTCGACCTCGGGCTCAACGACCACCTCCTCGAGCTCGCCCGGGCCGGCAAGCAGATCGTCGTTTCGGGGAACCCCGGCGACGGCAAGACGCACCTCATAGAGCGCCTCCGCAGCCGCTTGGAGGACGAGTGCGGCGCGCTGGTGCTGACCGACGCCAACATGCACTCTGACGAGGAGCTCCTGGTCGCGTGGCGCACATGCGACCGTGACGGGCGGCCGATGGTGCTGGCCATCAACGAGTGGCCGCTGTTCGTCCTGCGCCGGCACCCTGACGCAGTCGGCTTCGAGCCCTTGGCCGAGGCCTTACGTCAGGTCCAGCACGCGACCTTTTTCGTTCACGCGCCGCCGGCTCCTGCGAACGACATAGTGCGGGTGATCGACCTCAGCCTGAGGAACGTGCTCGCTGCGCCCATCGTGCTGGCCGTGGTGGACCGCCTTACCCATGAACGCTTCTACGAGGGCCTCCCCGCGCACGACCCGGCCCGCGTCAACCGAGCGGCCCTTCAGCACCCTCGCGTGCGGGAGCGCCTCGTCAAGCTGCTCGAGCGCGTGGCCCGCCAGGGCCACCACGCCACCATGCGCCAGCTCGTCGGGTTCATCGCGTACCTCCTCACGGGCGGCCGCACGCCGGTCGAGCGACTGGGGCAGCCGGGCTCGCACCGCTTCCACTATTCGACGCTGTGCTTCGACGAGGAGGCCGTCGGCCCGTTCTTCGACGCCGTCCGCGCCGGATTCGATCCGGCCGCTGTCACCCACCCCCGCCACGACGCCGACCTATGGCGGGGGACCACCAGCGACACCGGGTGGATCGAGCCGGCGTCGGCGACTGTCGGCGCGGTCCATCTCCCGCCGCCCGACGCCGACCGACAGGCGACGTACCTGGCACTCAAACGTCGCTTCTATTTCGAGCATGAGCAGGGCGGCGACCTCCTCGAGCTGGTTCCGAGCGACGAGCAAGCCTTCGACAGGCTGGCCCGCGAGGGCCAGGCTGGGGTGCCCACGGTCGTCCGGGACCTGCTCGTTGCGCTCAACCGGTTCTTCGAGCCTGACTTCCCCGAGACAGAGCGGGACCAGCTTTACCTGTGGCAGAGCCACCGCTTCGACGTCCGGTCCCCCGAGACGTTCATGGCGCTGCACAACCTCGGCCATCAGGCCTTCCGGATCCAGCCGCCCCAATTCGCACCTTGGGTCGACTGGCTCCCAGCCGGTCAACGCCTCCTCCGCTCCTTCGCACTTGTCGCCCAGACCGAGCATGAGGCGACGGTCAGCCTGACCGTCGACAGGCCGCTATACCTCACCCTCATCGAAGCGCAGCGAGGGCTCGCCCGGGCCAGCTGGTCTCGGAGCGCGACGCGCAAGATCACGCGATTCGTCGATCGCCTCCACCAGCTGACCGACCAAGCGGCCGAGGTGGAGGACGTCCGCATCCGGAACACCGAGACCGACATGGAGCAGAAGTTCGAAATCCAGCGCACTCCTGCGAGGTATCTGCTGTGAGCGAGACACCGCGTGAGCTGCTGGGGCGCCTCTACGACGAGGAGTTCGGTCTGCGGCCGACCAACTTCTCGATCAAGCCCGTCCACGTGGCCAACGGGCTCGCCCGCTACCTCACGCGCCGCTCCTACCGATCCACCGCCCTGGCGACCACGCTGCGGCGCTGGGTCCTCAACCAGAAGGTGGGGCTCGACGAGGAGAGGCACCCGAACAGCGAGATCCTCGCCCTGTACTCCGACGCGTTCGCCACCCGGGAGGGCCACGCACCAGACGTGGGAGCGCTGAGCATGCTGCGCACGCTCGCATTCGACGTGTTCGGCGCCGACGGAGCCGCCTACGAGGACCCCGACCAGTCCTCCTACACACTGTCCAACGAGCGGTTCGTCACCCGGGACCAGTCCGACAACCGCACCGGCCTGTTCCTGGCCCGGCTCCTCTCAGCGGGAGGCGAGGGCGCCGCCGCCGCGCACCTACGCGCCCTGCTGGCCAGCGAGGCGGACCCGTGGACCACCCTTGCGCTCCCGCTCTTGAGTCTGGCCGAGCAACGCGATGAGCAGCTCGACGACGAGCAAGCACAGTTCGCCGCCCGCGCCGACCACCTCTTCGCCCTCAAGGACGGGGTGCTCGCGTCGCCCACACTGGCCAGGCTCCGCTCCTCCTACGACCGCTTAGCGAGGTTCGAGACCGGAGAGGGCTCGAAGCTCAACTCGTTGCGGCGCCTCGTTCTGTTCGGCTGCTTCGTGGTGCACGTCCATGTCGTGGCCCGATGGTCCGAGACAGTGGCTGGAGCCCCTCGCCCGCCCATCCTGCTCGATATGTACGACGGCACCCGGTTCCCGCTGCGCGACGCCTCGCGGGCGACATTGCGCGCAGCCGGGGACGCCATCGAGGGACTCATGGTCGCCCGGTTCCGGTCCGAGTTCGCAGCCGTAAACACGGAGGCGGCGGCGGCCGACCTTGTCGACCAGGTCGAGCCGGAGATCCGAGACCATGCCCGGCCCACGTTCCGCCCTGCCTACATCGCCCATCGGCAAGAGAGTTCGCTAGAGCCGCGTGACGCCGTCGCGGAGGCATTCTGGGAGACCGGCCTTCGGGAGATCCGCAAGGGCGGCGGCCACCCCGTCGAGTTCCTCACGGAGCTGGGTCGGCGCGCTGGATACCTGACGCCGTGGGCCAACCAGGGGCGGGGAGGCAAGCTCCAGAAGCGCTACGGCGTCACGGCCGAGTTCCTGGAGACACTGATCGCCGCGACGGTCGAGCCGGGCCAGCCCCTGGACTTCCCCGAGTTCCTCGACGCGCTCCACGATCAGTTCGGCATCGTCGTCGGGCGGCGGCGCGACGACCCCATCATCCGGGCGAACAACCTTCACGGCGCCCAGTTCGGCACGCCGACGTCGATCTCGGAAGAGGACCTGCGCCTCAACGTGGAGGCGCTGCGGCAGGCGGTTCTCGAGACCGGCTACGCCAAGGCCTACGCCGACGGGCAGACCGTGGTCACGACCGACCCCGAGAGCCTGGCCTCGCTGTGACGGACCGACGCCAGCTCGTCGCCCAGTTGCTGGCTGCCGAGGTCCGCGGCCTCCAAGGCGCGGTCGGGGTGCTCGTCCAAGACGTGCCCTACCTCACGCCCGAGGCCGTGCTGAGCCAGCTCGGCGGGCTGATCGAAGATGGCATCGACCTTCGGATCTGCTACCTGGACGAAGGGGGGCCTGAGGCCGCGGCCGCCGTCGGCCTGGTACCCGAGGTGTTCAGCGCCCAGGTCGAGCAGGCCGAGCGGTGGCGGAACCAGCCGGGGCTCGAAGCCACCATCGTCGTCTTGGCCACCGGAGAGGAGGCCAGGCTCTCCTCTCTCCACGACTTCGAGCTCGTGGGACCGACGAGGCTCAAGGGTCGGCTGACGCGGTTCGTGCTCAGCCAGCAGCCCGACATGAACGAGGTCCAGGGTCGGTGGTGGACGCTCCTCCGAGGCGACAGCAGGATCTCGTTCACGCAGTTGGTCGACTACTACTGCTCGCTTCCCCCAGACCCGGTCGCGTTCAAGACCCAGTCCAGCCGGGAGCTGCACCGCCTGGGACTGCTCCCCGACCCGGCCCTGTTCGACGACCCCAAAGACACGGCAATCCGGCGGCGGGTGGACCTCAATCGCGATCTCGTGGGTCGGCTCCAGACGCTCACGGACAAAGACCGCGGCATCATCGCCACCAACATCACCGGCGAACAGGCACCCGAGCGGCGAGCGGCGTTGACCCGCAGCTTCCGGATGCTGCAGCGGCTCCGTCGGGGGGAGTTCGACGACGCGCAACTGACCCTGTCGGATGCCCAGGCCCTGCTCGGCATCCGTCGCGCCGCGCCGCCGCGCCCGCCGCCGTCGCCAGGCGAGCCGGAGCCGCCGCCCCCGCCGCCCCCGCCCACTGGCACGCAGCCCATGGCGGAGCTCGCGGCGACGGCTCTCCTGGACCCCGCCGCCGTCGAGGACCTCGAGCATGTCGTCGAACAGGCCGTCGAGCAGCTGAACACACTGGACGAGCCTCGCCGGCGGCCGCAGCGGGTCGACGTCGAGCTCCCGTCGGGGCTCACCGTCCAGGGACAGGCGAAGTCCGACGTCGTCAACCTGATCGCCCGCATGGTCGGGGACGGGCTCTACGGAGCGTGGGTGCGCGCCGAGGGCACCGACATCGAGGACATGATCCGGCGGTTCCAGGGCGATGAGGACGTGCTCGAGCGGTGGACGCGCACCGACGTCGAGGACTACCTCTCCGCCTTCGACCACGACGACGCCCAGCTCATCGCGAGCCTGTTCGACACCTACGACGCCCACCGGTGCGAGGTGCTGCCCTACGTCCGGCTGCTGTGCGCCGAGCCGCTCACCGTGGCGGCGTCGGGAACGGTGCGCCAGAAGCTGCTCGACTACATCGCCGCCTACCAGGCTCTGACCGAGCAGCTGGTCAGGAGCTACGCGACCCTCTTCGCGGAGTACGGCTCCGACGTCGACGGTCTGCTCGCGAAGTTCCTTACCCTCGACGTCATCGTGCTCGGTGGCGATGGGCCGACGACGTTCGCTCTGGTCACCCCGCTCCACCCTCTGTACCTGTGGCACTACGCCGAATACTGCCGGGTGGTGGCCGACCAGCATGACCGGCTGTCCGAGCGTGACCGCAGGCTGGTGCAGGACGCGGCCAAGAAGCTGCCCAACTTCCTCACCTCCTTGTGCCTGCCGCCGGTGACCAGCGACGTCACCCTGACGCTGCCCCAGGTCGGCACCCTCGGAGCGCTGCCGTACTTCGGCACCTCCACCGAGCGCAACGTCGGCAACGACGGCCTCACAGCCGTCTCGAGCCTCGTCAGGGCGTTCCTGGAGACTCACCCGCCGGCGCAGCTCGGACTACGGCTGACCTTGGTCGACCCGCCCGACGCTGGTGTCTACCTGAGCCTCATTGCCGACCTCGATGAGGAGGAGGGGCTCAGCGGCGCCCACCTCACCGTCCTGCGCCACCCCAGCGAGAAGGCCGGCACCGAGCTGGGGCTGACCCCTGACGAGGAAGACCGCGTCGCCCGGGTGTTCCGGGCGACCAGCCCCGGGCGAAGATTCAGCTTCGACATAGGCACGCTCAGGTCGGGCGAGCTGACGCTGCCCGCTGGGCACGTGGCGCACGTGCTCGTCGCCTTCGACCAGACACCGGGCCGACAGAGCCGGGCGGCGACCGTCGAGCACCGGATCCAGCCCCTGGCAATGCCCCAGCGCCTCCTGTACCGAACGCAAGCCAAGACGGTCGAGCTCGTCCCCGCGCCGGGGGGCGTGTTTGCCTCGTACTTCGGGGTCGCGCAGTTCCTCGCCAAGAGCCCGCCCTCCTCCTACTTCTCGATCCACCAGCAAGCCGAGCTACGCAATGAACTCCAGGAGGTCGCATCGGCGGTGCAATGGCTGGTGGTGGCCGACCGCCACGTTGACCGCGACCTCGCAGCGGGAGAGCTACGCATCTTCACCGGCAGCGACGGAGAGCGCGACGTGGCCGCCTTCGCAACCTCATCCGACCCGTTCCGCCGGGCCCTGCGCGAGGTGGCGCGCCAGCACAACACCGCCGTCACCGACGCGGAGCTGGACGAGCTGCTCGACGAACTGAGCGACCTCCTCGACATCGGGGTGCTCGCCATGCGACCTGGCGTCGACGGCAAGGTCAACCACGCCCACGTCAAGGGCCTGCTCGGCATGCTCATCGCGGCGCGTTGGTATCGCAAGAGCTGCCCGGAGGGCAGGTGGCGGATGCTCGTGAGCCTCGACGACCCGATGGCCCGTCGCTGGCTGCACCTCCGAGACGACGCACAGCGAGCCGACTTGCTCGGGATCGAGCACGGCGGCGACTTCTGCGCCCTGACCGCGTTCGAGGTGAAGGCGGTGCAGAGCGCCTCCGCCGAGTACCAGATCTCCGATGGCGTCGCCCAGGGCCCGGCGGTGGAGCAGCTGTTGAGCACGCGCAGGCTGTTGGCCGACGTGTTCGACGCCGATCGGGACGACGAGGTCATCACCACCCCCGCCAGGCGCGAGATCCTTCGGGAGCACGTCTTCCGCGAGCTAACGAAGGGCCGCTACTCACCCGAGGACCGCAAGCGTTGGGTCGAGGTGGCTGAGCGGCTCTTCGCCGGCGCGATGCCGGCAACGACACTGCACGTTCACCTGATCCAGGTCCAGCTGGGCGTCGACAGTGCGTCCCTCGCTCCCGAGCGGACAGTCCAAGCGCGAGACGGCGCTCTGATGGTCCCCGTGACCATCACCCACCTGAACGAGTCGGAGGTCGACGCGCTCCGGGCGGCCGAGCCGCCCGACCTGCCGGAGGAGCCCGGGCCGGAGGAGCCCGGGCCGGATGGCCCATCACAGCCCCACGGTGGCGAGCCGGTAGCACAATCGCAGCCCCCGCCGTCCTCGGAGGGCGGTGCAGCGGAGGCGCCAAGCGAACCGGATGAACCAGGTCCTGAGGAACGGACACGCCCGCGGGCCTTCCTCGGTGAGGCGCCGGGCACCTACGGCAAGCCGATCGAGGTCTGGTTCGACCCTCAACGGCCCGACAAGCCGTTGCCCAACCCCCATATGGCGATCACGGGCGAGACCGGCAGCGGGAAGACACAAGCAGCCAAGGCCGTCCTCCGTGACCTCGTGCCGCTCGGGCTGCCCGCGCTGATCCTGGACTTCAAGGACGACTACTCCCAGATCGACTACGTCGAAACCGAGGGCCTACGTCTCTACGACGCGAGCTTCGGGGGGCTGCCCTTCAACCCGATGACGCCAGCGATCGACCCCCGCTCTGGCCGAGCGTCACCTATCGGCCACATTCACCAGCTGAGCGACATCGTCAAGCGCATCTACAAGCTCGGCGACCAACAGGCCTTCCACCTTCGGGAGGCCATGAAAGAGACCTACACGATCCAAGGGATCGGTTTGCAGCCCTTCATCCCGGCCGAAGGGCAGGTCTACCTACCGTTCGACGCGATCCGAGACGTACTGCAGCGCGAGGGTCACGACGCCCTTTTGGGGCGGCTCTCGCCCGTCTTCGACCTGGGCTTGTTCGCCACCTCCGAGGAGACCACCGCCCTTGTCGACCTGCTGGGAGAGCCGGCCGTGATCCGCCTGAGCCAGTTGCCTGGCGACGAGGTGAAGAACGCCGTAGCCGAGTTCCTCCTGATGGCGCTCTACAACCACCTCATCCGCCAAGCCCAACCTCGAGTGCTCCGGCGTGTGCTCGTGCTCGACGAGGCGTGGAGACTGGTCCAGTCGCCGTTCCTCGAGCCGCTTATGAGGGAGGGCCGCGCCTTCGGGCTGGGCGTTGTCATCGCCACTCAGTACCCCAAGGACCTCCCCGACACCGTCGCCGGGGCGACGGCAACAAAGCTCTTCTTCAGCCAGACCCAGTCCGACCAGATCCGAGAGATCCAGCGCGCTCTGATCGGAAAGACAAGCGGCAGCGAGGCGGAGCACGTGGCGTCTGCGGTGCGATCAATGCCGCCGCTCACTTGCCTCGCGGTCAACTCCCAACTCAGCCCGTACACACGAGTCGACGTCCGCCCCTATTACGAGCGGGTCGAACCGACTTCGTAGCGCCGGTACGGGAGGGCGGCCTTGAGCGCCGACACAGCCACCCTGGGCCTCTATACCAAGCCCACCGTCGATGCCCTAACGGCAGCCACCGCCCATCCCGGTCGTCGGCGCCGAACTTCGGAGGGCTGAGCGTTGACGGCCTGGCTGCGGGCCAGGCGACCGGGAACCAGCGGGATCCTGGCTTTGCTCATGGTGGCCATCGCGTACGCCGGCGCCCCCGAAGGGGCACTGGTCTACGGGCCCGCCGGCCTCCCCACCCTTGAATCCAGGGCGCGCGTCGGCGTGCACCGGGTGCTGACACTGGCGGTGTTCGTGGGGATCTTCGTGGTCTGGGGCGCCGCCGTCCGGCGCTGGGGCCGGGGCGACCGGGACCGTGCGTCAGGGTGGTTTGGCACGCCTCGATGGCGCTGCGAGTGGCCGTGGTTGCTCGTGGCCCTAGGGGCCATCGGCACGATCAGCCTGCTATGGGTCGCGGTCGACTCCTACGTCGCCCGGCTGTGGAGCCATGGTGTTGTCGGACACCGAGAATGAGCACGGAGACGACACTCAACATGAGCACGGTGGCCCACCAACGACCGAACGACCGAAGGCCGCGGCGGGCGCGGAACGCAGGGCGCGAGTAGGCCCGCCAGCTCTGCTGGCGGGCGATGACCATGATCAGGCCGCGGGAGACCACAGGCCCCGCCGCCGTCAAGGGCCTCGCTGATGCTCGGTCCCTACGGGACGGCCTGGCGGCCGCCCTTGACCGGCTCGACGCGCCGGGGAGGCGATCATGCCGCCGGTGAGGGCCACGGCGACATCCCACGCCGGGCGTGGCCCGAGCAGGCGGGCGGCGGCCGCAATCGTTCGGCCCATGGCCTCCACACCGCTCCTCGCACGTCACAAGCCTCGCAGCCCGGTCCCCGGGAAGGAAGGGGCCAACTCGTGTTGGCATGCTCCGGCGCCGGGGCCAGCCGTGCAAGGGGCAATCATGAGGCGCTGCTCACGATGAATGTCGCCGAGGCCCACGTCCGTGCTCATCGGGAGTGGCGCTCAACACATGGCCCGCCCGGGAAGTACAACGAGCTTCCCAACTTGCACGCCCCGACCGTCGTGGCTGCGCTCGTCCTGACGGTCATGTGCGCCCCCGTCTTCGAGGAACTCGCCATCCGGGGCGGCGCCCAATCCTGGCTCGCCCGGCGCCTGCCCTGGCCTGTTGCGCTGGTCCTGGCCACCTCGCTGTTTACGGCCATGCACGGCGTGGGACCCGGCGCCTACAACAGCGTGCAACTCGTCAACGTCTTCCTCTTCGGGCTGACGTTCGGGCTGCTCTACCAAGCCACCGGCTCCGTCGCCCCGGGGATGGTCGCCCACGCTGGCGTCAACGGAGCGATCTTGCTGAACACTGCGGCCCCGGTGTCCCTCGTCCTCGTGCTGCTCGACATGGTCGCCGTCGGCCTGATCGGTGTCGCGGTCCTCGCCCGCCGTCGCCGCGACGCCCATGCGGGCGACCCTTATTCCGGCGGAATAGCAGGGCCGCCAGTTCAGACCTGGGAGTCCCAGGCGGCCGCCGGGCCCAACCCGCCGCTGGAGGCCAGGATGGAGTCGTGGTCACCATCCCCAACATCTCGCCGATGCTGGCCTCCGCCGGTCCCCTACCCGCCGAACTGAGCGCGACCGCCGCAGAGCCCAAATGGGACGGGGCCCGTTGCATCGTCGAGATCGACGGCACCTCCGAGCCAAGGCTGCGGATGGTGAGCCGGAGTGGGCGGACGGTCACATCCTGTTTCCCGGAGCTCGGCCCGCTCACCGCCGTCTTCGCAGGGCGTAGCGCCGTCCTCGACGGCGAGCTCATCGTGATGGGAAGGGAGGGCCGGCCGGACTTCTACGCCCTGTCGAGGCGAATGACCGCGTCCAAGACGCCGACCGTCCTTCGGCTCAGCCGAGAGATCCCCGCCACCTTTATGGCCTTCGACGCGCTGTGGCTCGACGGCGAGTTGCTCACCTCTCTGCCCTATGCGGAGCGCCGGCGGCGGCTGGTCGAGGAGAACCTCGCCGGGCCCGCCTGGCAGACGACGCCGTCCTACGTCGGCGCCGCCGGCGACCTCCTCGCCGCCTGCTCGCTGCTCCAGCTCGAGGGTCTTGTCGGTTATCTCAATAGTTGCGGTGGGCAGCGGCTCCGAGGGCACCGAGTGGGACAGTGGACTATCCGCGCGCTGAGGGTGGGCAGTCCGTATGTTGGCCGAGCGTGCAGGTGTTCTTCATGGACGTCGCCGAGGCCGTGCGCCCCGTCGACGAGGCCGGCGTGGGCGCCTGGCCGGACGGCGGGGAGAAGGCGGTCCGACTTGGGTTCTCGCACCGGCGGCCGTTCGTGCTCGGCGACGACGGGAGCTATGACCACCGACTGAACGCCTTCTTCGCAGCCTGCCCGACGCTCGGGGTTCGGTCGGCGGCGTCACAGCGGGCCTACGCGTTCGACCTGCTCGCCTTCGCCCGGTTCCTCGCGTCGTCGGGGAAGACCGTGTGGGACGCCGACCGCCACGACGTCGACCGGTACTTCGACCACCGCGCCCGATCCGCTGTCGCTGCGGAGCTGGAACCGGGCGGTGACGGCCCTCAAGACGTTCTACCTGTGGGCGCGCGAGGACGGGCACGTCGCAGAAGTGCCGTTCCGGCGCAAGACGGTGTGGACGCTGCCCAACAGAGGCGGCCGCCGGCCGGTGGAGGTCCTGGCGGGGAACGTCCGGGCCGGGCAGTCGCCAGCCCGCATCCGGTTCCTCACCAGGGACCAGTACGTGGCGTTCCGCACCGTCGGCCTGCTCGGCCGCCTCCCCGACGGCGGCGAGGACCCGGCGTGGAGCGGGCGCAACGGCGCCCGGGATGCCGCCTTCGCCGACCTCCTGGTCCATTCGGGCGCCCGGGTGGCCGAGGCGGCGAGCCTGCTCGTCCCCGAGCTGCCGGCGCCGTCCGGGGACACCGTGACGCTGCGCCTCGCCGCCCCGACGACCAAGGGCGCCAAAGGCCGGGAGGTCGTGTTCGCAACCGGCTGCTGCGGTCGGTCAACGACTACGTCGGGTTGGAGCGGGCCAACGTGGTGGCGCGCACGCTCGGGAGGCCGTTGCCCGCCGACGCGTTGGTGGCCCGCCTTGTCGGGCCCGGCGTCGCCCGCAAGGTCGAGGTCCTCGAGCGAGCCCTCGTGCTTTGGCGACGTGCCGAGGGCCATCGTGGTGGCGTCGCCGGCGGCCGCAACCTGGTGGCCTGCCAGTGCAGCTGCAACAGAAGGATCCGGGCGGCGGCCGGCACCATCGCCGAGGCCCCGATCGAGTGCGGGCGGTGCTTGATGCCGTTCAAGCCCGTTTCTTGACTGTTATGGCGCGTTCGAGGTGTCAGCGGTGAAACGCAGCTCAGCGGATTACGCAGCGACCTAAGAGCGACGTCGGTCCCGGAGTCAGCGACAGGGCATTCGCTGCCTCGCCGATACGATGGAGGGGCGGGCGAATGCCCGCGATCTACGGGGGGCTCTGACGTTGGCCCGCTGGCTGCGGGCTTGGCGTCAGGGCCCTCCGCTCCCCTCGTGGCTTGCCGCCCTGGCTGGGCAGTGCCACAAGAACTACTGGCGCTTCCGCGCCTTGCCGAAGGCGTCTAGCCGCTCGCGAGCCTCGCGGCCGACGATCTGGACGGCTGGATCATCCAGAGCAAAGAGCAGGACGCCGTCGTCAAGCTGAGCCGGCCAACGGCGTGCGCAATCGACTGGGATCTCGTAGTGCTTCACGAACGCCGCCCCGGAGATGGCGTAGGACCCTGACCCTGAGCCTGAGGGCTCCGTCAACCGCACTGCATAAGAATTCGCCTGGTCGGGGTCGGCGGAGCGGAATCCGACGATTCGTTCCGTCGTGTCGAAGAGGAGTTGCACGGCATCCGGCTCACCTAGCGCAGCGAATGCGGCGCGGTTCAAGGTGAACACTCCTTTCCGCTGCAAGCTCACAAGTGGCTGCTTGACGCGCGGTGCCGCCTGCGCATCGAATACCTCAAAGGTCGGCACAAGAGGCAGCGTACCCTACTAAGGCACTCACTGCGACCATCCTTACGCATCACGGTAAGACACCACCCACGACGCCGTGGGAGGTGCCAGCCAGCGTCGAGGCTGCGTGCGGGTCCGCTGGTGGGCGCGGGGGCCCGCGCCGGGTGCAAGCCACTGTCGTCTGCCCGCTTGCGGCGCCACCCGGCAGGCCGAGCTGGTCAGTCCCGACTCCGCCGGCGACTGACAGTGCGCGGGCCGGGGCTCGCGCGACGCGCAAACGTCAGCTGACCCGTGTGTGCGCAAGACCGCTGACACGTCCGCTGCGTTGTCACTGACATTCCGGCTGCGCATGACATCTTGACGCGTACGCGTCAAGAACGTCCCTCGCCGCCTCGTTCGGGCGCCGCTACCTATGAGTCTGTTGACGACGGCCCCCGTGGTCGGCACCGTTGCTCAGTGATGACCGAACGACCGGGTGAGCTTTCGGGCACGGACGGCCCGGAGCTACGGGGCGCGCTGAACCTCGCCGTCGCCCGGAACCTCCGCCGCCTCCGCAAGGAGATGGGGCTCAGCCAGGACGGGTTCGAGCGGCATACGGGCCTCCACCGCACCTACGCGTCGGCGATCGAGCGTGGGCAGAAGAACCTCACGCTGCGCTCGGTCGAGCGGTTGGCCACCAAGCTCGGCGTTGACCCCCTCGACCTGCTCAGGTAGAGCCGTCGCCTTCGAGCTCTCGCTCGAATAGCAGGCTCACGTAGGCGGACCTCGACATCTCCAACTCGAGGGCGGCCTTGTCGATGATCTCCCGCTCCTCGACCGATAGGAACAGGACGCACGCCGAGACACCCTGGTCGAGGTGGCGCCGGC
>Ga0187893_10010367_pt1 | contig 13933 bp, 15 predicted proteins | sample MA1701074metaG_FD_139574 | JGI IMG/M metagenome (GOLD analysis project Ga0187893, IMG submission 139574) | White microbial mat communities from a basaltic lava cave in the Kipuka Kanohina Cave System on the Island of Hawaii, USA - MA170107-4 metaG ...
AGAAACCATCTCGTCGAAAGAACTTTCGCCTACGGACTGGCTAGTGTAGGCATGGAGGTCGTAGTACATTCCAACACCCTTCACACGGTGAATTGCTCGCCTTTCCACAGGAAAGGCTCGGCAACTTATAGCTTAACCCAGCGCTACGCAGTAGGCGCAGCTATATTATATCAAATTAGATGAAAGAAGCGTTCTTAAGGGAAATGTGGGAGCCTTTCTAGAAGCACTTTCAGCTCGTCATGGTAGGGCTTTACTTTTTCATTATCACTGTTAACAAGCTCTAGATTCTTGGACTGAGGGTCGTAAAGCGCGCACATCATCGGAATCTCTTTTCCCCTGAAAGTTTCTCTAGGATACTCCTCTTTTGGAAGGAACGGATGTATTGCAATTAAGCCATGAACTTCAACCAGCCCAAAACTTTTGCTTTCTATCGCAATACTTGCTTCGCTAAAATCACGAATTGGATAAATCATAATAGAACTAGCATTCCGAATCTATTAAATTCCACGGGACTTCCTACCTGCGGACGTAAGTCCGCGGTTGGCACGGCCCTTCTGGTTTATTGTCCACGAGACTGTTTTGTCGGCTTTTATGGCGGGGTTGTGAGGGTCCACCATTATTACCTCGTAGAAAGTGTATTCGCCGTCTTCGCCTATGTAATATGAGTTGAGGACTTCCATGTTGGGAAACTTCCTGCCCACGCGCATCTCGCCGATGGCCTGGTGGGACCTCTTGGGATTGTAGAAGTTTCCGGACGTCAAAGGCTTTCGCGCTTTCCTTGCCTTCTGCTTCTTCCTGCCGCCCTTCGGGACCCTTACCCTGACTATGGCGAAGCCCTGTTTCGCCTTGTAGCCCAGCGCGCGGGCGCGGTTCAGCCTTGTGGGCCTTTCAACCCTTTCTATCGCGTCGTGTGCCTTGATTGCCCTGAGCTTGGGCTTGTAGGCGGCGGAAGGCTTCTTCCAAGCCTCTGCGATGAATTCGTATGCGGACTTCATAACATCACGTTCTAGTAGCCTATTGTCAATAAGGAACCTATTTAAAAATATCATAGGATAGTGTTCAGACGACAAAGGTGGTAGAAAAATGCATCCCGCAGCAAAGCTGATCATCGGCATAATAATCTTCCTTGCCGGCCTTTACTGGTACGCTGCGCCACTGCTTGGACAGAGCGGAATAGCGAGGTTCCTCGGAGTCGAGAGCACCTTCGCCGCCTTTGTCCAGGTCTTCGCGGGGCTGTTCGGCCTCGTGCTCATCGGATTCGGGCTCATCGTCGCCTGGATAGAGTGGGAAGACTGGAAGTGGGAGCGCAGGGAAAAGGAAGAGAAAAAGAAGAAGTAAGTTTTCTTTTGTTTCCCAACTTTGATTCCATTCATTTACGACTTGCTCGGCTATCTTAGCCTCGTTATATTAGACTTTTAAGGATTCCCGTTTCTATTTAGTGAAATCATAACAATTGCTGGCAGTTAGAATCGATCACAGCTGCCAGTTAAAATCAGGAGGTTAATACAATGGTACAATTCGAGACAATAGCCGCCGAGCAGATTCCGTTCGGCAACAACAACTTCTTGGAAATAGCACGCAAGAAGGCAATTGACGGCGAGCGTGAGAACGTGTTCATCTCGCTTTCGAGGGGATTCACGACCCAGACTGGCGAAAGAAGGTACAAGTCTTCGGTCACTATCCCGCTCAACCCTGAAGTCATAGACTTCGTGGCAAAGAAGATCAAGGAAATCTAAGATTACTATTTTCTCTTTATTTTTACTTCTAATTTTCTCTAAACTTTCAGATAAGGCAAAGCAAAAAAGTGGTAAATCTTCCCTTGCTTAAGAGGGTTTTTTGAGCGATTTGCCTGCTTCCCTGAGCTTTACTTTATTGACTTTTATATCCAGAATAACAATTCTTACTTCATGCAGAACCCGTGGCTTGAGCTTAGAGCTGCAATAGCAAGGACGATTAAGAACTCGCACCAGATTGACATAGCCGAAGCGATAGAGGAGCCGGGAAAGGAGGGCTTCGGCGACTTTGCGCTGCCATGCTTCAAGCTCGCCGCGAAGCTGAGCATGGACCCGAAGAAGATAGCCCAGGACGTCTCTGCGCTTCACGTCGCGGGCCTCTCCGCAAAGGCGGTAGGGCCGTACGTGAACTGGTACATAGACTGGAAGACTTTCGGGCCGAACCTTGTAAATTCGATAGACCACTTCTACGGCAGGCAGAAATACACGGGCAAATTCGCCCTTGTTGAGTTCAGCTCGCCAAACCCCGCCCACCCGTTCCACATGGGCACGACGCGCTCGACAATCATCGGCGAAAGCGTTTCGCGTATACTTGACAGCCAGGGCTTTGACATCAGGCGCCTGTGCTACATGAACGACCTCGGAAGGCAGGCGAACATCCTGCTGCTGGGATATTTGCAGAAATACAAGGGCAAGGAGCCACGAGGGAAGCCTGACGTATGGCTTGGCAAAATATACTTTGACATAAACAAGAAAATCGAGGAGGACCCGAAGCTCAACGAGAAGGTCGAGGCACTTATACGCGAGAATGAAAGGCAGAACAAGGATACGTGGCCTACGGCAAAAAAGGTCTTCGGCTGGTGTGTCGACGGCTTCCAGCAGGACTGGAAGACACTTGGAATCAAGTTCAATGAGATTGTATGGGAGTCCGCTCTCGTCAAGGACAGCAAGCAGGTGATAAAGGAGCTTGAGCAGAAGAAGCTCGTGTTCGAGTCCGAAGGCGCGCTTGTGCTTAACCTGGAGCCTCATGGCCTGCCCTCGACGATAATACAGCGCTCGGACGGCAGCGGGCTTTACCTGACCAGGGACATTGCCCACGCCCTGTACAAGTTCGACAGGTACAAGCCCGAACTGAGCATATATGCGGTTGCAGAAGACCAGAAGCTGCATTTCCAGCAGATGTTCAAGACCCTCAAGCTCATGGGGCTTGAGAATGTAGCAGACAAGTCCCAGCACCTCGCCTACTCGATGGTGCTGCTTGAAGGCAAGAAGATGTCCTCGAGGAAAGGGCATGTGGTGCTTTGGGACGAGCTGCTTGAGGAGGGGCTGAAGAAGGCCGAGAAGGAAGTGAAAAAGCGCTGGCCCAAGATCTCATCAACAGACAAGAGGAAGCGGACGAAAAGTATTGCCCTCGCGGCAATAATCTATTACATACTGAAGCACGGGCCTGAGAAGCCCGTAGACTTCCACTGGGACTCTGCACTGCGATTCGAGGGCGACACAGGGCCCTATCTCCAGTACACGCATGCGCGCTGCAATTCTATCCTTCGCAAGGCGAAGCTGAAGAAAGGAAAAGCAATCAGGGCTTACGAAGAGGCGTTCAAGGAGCCTTCCGAGACGGCGTTGCTTGCACTGCTAGCGCAGTACCCGCAGGTCCTGGCCAAGGCTGCAAGAGACCTTCGTCCCCACTACATCTGCGGCTACCTGTTTTCGCTTTCAGATTCGTTCAACAAGTTCTATGAGGCTGTGCCTGTGCTGAAAGCTGAAGACCAGAGCGTGATGCTAAGCAGGCTCAAGCTCGTAGAGGCAGTAAAGAACGTGGTGGCTTCGGGACTGGACGTGCTGGGAATAGAAGCGCCTGAGAAGATGTAACTAATTGCTCGCTTGGCCAATAGCTGCTCCGCAGTTAAATTATCAGCATCAAAGCGCCCGCCGCAATAGGAATCGTGATGTTGTCGTTGATTCTTGGCAGGGATTCGACTGCTGTCACTATCACTGCTATCACGAATGCGGCGAGCGGGGCTTCTGCCAAGAGAAGGACTGCAACTGCCGCAACAAGGAAAGCCAAGCTGCCTTCGTAGCTTTTCTCGCTGTTCCACTTGAGCTTGTGCCTTCCTATCGCGACGCCGACTGCAGTGGAAACCGCATCGGCTATGCCAAGCACAAGGATTGCATAAGCTGCGATGGCTTCGGGGAAAAGCAAGGCTGCTATAAGCGCTCCTACCATGAAAAGGAAGGCGCCGCTGAATACCTGGGAGCCCTGGCGCTCAAAGATGCCTATTATGTCGGCAAGCTTGGAGTGTATGTGGCCCTGAATGTAGAAAATAGCAAGGCCGATGACAAGCATCATAGCCAACGCAAAATAGAGGAAGTTTGTCTTGCCTATGCTAAGCAGTATGTAAGCCAGAACCACTCCTGTCAGTGCGTGGACTACCTGGCGCCTCACTTCAAAGCCGAAATCATCCCGCATTACATTCTTTCCAGCAGCGCTGCATAAATAATCGGCAGCGCTATGGTTGCGTCTTCCTCGACGTGGACTTGCTTCGCCTTGGCTTTGATCTTGCCCCAGCTGACCGCCTCGCGGGGGCGGGCGCCGCTGAGCGAGCCGTCGTGCTCGACTGCGGTTGTGATGTAAGCCACGTAGTCCAGGCCGTCCTTGAACTGGTTCCACCAGATGACGTGGTGCTTGCTTATGCCGCCGCCAATGAGCAGGGCTCCGGAAACCTTGTTCTCCCAGACGAGGTTTGAGAGCAAAGTCTCGTCCGCGATTAGATTGAGCTTGAAATCCTTGTGGTCCTGGCAGAACTGCCATATCTGGTAGCCGACGCTGCCGTCTGTAGGCCCCGGAATTATCATAGGTATCTTGTTCTTCCAGCACCAGTAGACTATAGAACGCGGGTCGTTCACGAACTCGCCCAGCTTCCAGCACAGCTCGTGCGTGCTGATCTCCCTCACGCCTTCCCTGTAAAGCTTGTCCAGGAATTCGGCCATCTTCTTCTCAAGTATGTCTCCGTAGGACTCGTTCGGAACCAGCACATTTCCAAGCCTGTTTATTCCCTGCTCGCGAAGCTCGTTGTCGTCCATCATGAAGTCGCCGTGGTAGTAGTCCTTCCAGACGCGAGCAAGGTCGTGGTCGAGCGTTCCGCACGTGGTGCTTACTATGCGGAACCATTTGTTCTTTATCATGTCCTTGATAATTCCGCGGGAGCCCGTTGCTATGATGTCTGCAGGAAACGAGAGGAAGTTAAGCGAAGCAGAGTCCTTCACCATTGCTTCTATTACGTCTACAGACTGCGCAAGCTTTTTTGCGGTGAAGCCTCCCGAGTCGAACATTTCCTTGATTATCCGGTTGGCGGTCGCACCCTTGGCGAGGTTAATGTCTTTAACAGGGTCGGTTTTTGGAACTGACATAGAACAGAAAAGAGCTGGGGAGGTTATTAAAAGGTATTTCCTCCTGTCATACTATGCCCGTCGAAATTGCACTTGCAGGCACACCGTCGTGCGGAAAGTCCACATTCTTCAAAGCTTCCACACTCAAAGACGTAAAGATTGCTTCCTACCCATTCACTACTACCGAGAGCACCGAAGGGACTGCGCACGTTACAATAAAATGCCCCTGTTCTGAGAAAAAGAGCTGCGGAAAGTGTGTTAATGGCACGCGTTTCGTCCCGCTCAAGCTCTGGGATATCCCCGGGCTTGTAAAGGATGCGCATGCTGGCCGCGGCAAAGGCGTTGCTTTCTTAGACGACATAATGCAGTGCCTTGCCCTTGTTCACCTTATTGATTGCTCAGGCAAGACCGACCTTGAGGGAAATCCTGCCGACAACTTTTATCCCGGAGAGGCTGTCGCAATGCTGGAAAAGGAGTTCAACTGGTGGATGCTTGGCATATTCAAGCGTGCACTCTCCGCAGCGGGCAAGGGCTCAAACGAGCCTTTCCTGAAGGTGATGCCCAAGCAATTCTCAGGGCTTCGGATAAAAGAAAAGGACATGAAGGAAGCCCTTGACGCTTCCGGGCTTGATGACAAGCATTACAAGCGATGGACGGACGAGCAAGTCCTTTCCTTTGTCGACTACCTGCGCAAGATTTCGAAGCCGACAATAATTGTTGCAAACAAAATAGATGTGCCGGGCTCTGAGAAGAACCTGGAGAAGCTCCGCAAGGAATTTGCAGGCAGGATTATTGTCACGGCAAGCGGGGACCTTGAATTGGCGCTGCGCGAGGCTTCGAAAGCGGGAATAATCAAATATGTTCCCGGGTCCGGCTCCTTTGAAATACCCGATGCATCGAAGCTGAACGAGAAACAAAAGAAGGCATTGAGCTACATTAGTGCATTTTTGCAGAACCATGGTAGCACGGGAATACAGGACGCCCTGAACAGGTGCGTTTACGAACTGCTGAAAATGATTGTAGTCTTTCCTGTTGCAGACGCCGCTAAATGGTCTGATGCGAAGGGCAATGTTCTACCCGACGCTTTTCTGATACCACAAGGCTCCACCGCCAGGGACCTCGCCTTCGAAGTCCACCGCGATATCGGAGAAAAGTTTATTTCGGCGGTAAACGCCCGCACCGGAATGCCCATCTCGTCAGAGCAGCCGCTCAAGCACGGGGACATAATTTCTATAAAAGCCGGGCGCTGATTGCCGTCGGGCTCGCCATATTACGAATAGCTCGCTTTGCTCGTTAAATTACAGCGCGAAAAATTCTCCCTTGTCGCGCTGCTCGCGGTCTACTACACTGCCGGCTTTGTTTGCTCGCGGGCGCTTGTTCTCGGGGTCTGCCCTGAAGGTCACGGAAATCTCGGGCTGGCTGAGGAACCTGTTGAAGCCCTCCTTTAGCGGAAGGAACTCTGCCGAGCCTTTCCTGCCTGAATCGCCTAGGAAGAGCATTGCGCGGTCGGCTACGTAGCTCAGAAAAAGCAGGTCATGGTCGATTACTGCCGCGTTGTTCTTCTCTCGCAGAAGCTTTGCAACCGCCAGGCGCTGGTCAACGTCAAGGAAGGCAGAAGGCTCGTCAAGCAGGTAGTAATCTGCTTCCTTGCCGAGGCAAGCGGCAATCGCTACGCGCTGTAGCTCGCCTCCCGAAAGGTCCTTCACGCTTTTCAATAGCAGATTGCCCAGCTGAAGCTTGGTTATAATATCCTGGTCCACACCCTGCAGGGCGTCCTGCACGATTCCGCGGAATTCCTTCGTTATCTCCTGGGGCTTGTATGAGATCTTGATTTTCTTGGAAACTTCTCCTTCGTCCGGCTCCTCGACGCCGGCGATTATCTTAGCGAACGTAGTCTTTCCAAGGCCGTTGGCGCCGAAAATTCCCAGGACTTCATCCCTGTATATCTCGCCGCTGTCCACTTTCAGCTCGAAGCCATTGAACCTCTTGCGCAGGCCGCTTACAGAGACCAGCACGTCTTTAGCCCTTTTCTTCTCTGCTCCTGGCACTGCAAAGACAACAGGCTCCCTTATCCTGACGTTGTCCTCTGGAACGTAGCCGTCAAGGAAAATGTTTATGCCGCGCTTGACAGTGTAAGGTTTGGAAACCACGCCGAAGACCGCGGGATTGCCGTAGAATATGTAGACAGTGTCCGCGAGGTAATCCAGAGTGGCGAGGTCGTGCTCCACCACCACTACAAACTTTCCGCGGTCTGCCAGTTCCCTGATTGCTTTTGCTACGTTAAGGCGCTGCCGCACGTCCAGAAAGCTCGTAGGCTCGTCGAAGTAGTAGAAGTCTGCATCTTTGCTTAGCGCGGCTGCTACTGCGACGCGCTGCATTTCTCCTCCGCTCAGCTTCTCGAGTCCCCTTCCAAGCACGGGCTCAAGATGGAAGCGCTTGATGTATTCTTCGTCCAGCTTGAGGTCCGCGACGGTCTTCCCAAACTCGGCCAGGTGCCTTAGCGCAGAAACGTCTTGCGGCTTGAGAACTGCGCGCACTTCGCTCTTGGCTAGGCGCTCGAGATAGACCTGCGCTTCCGTGCCGCGGTGCATGCGTATGAGTTCTTCCCATACTCCGTGGCCTTTCTTTATCTTCTCCTGGGCTTCCTGCTCATGAACAATGCCAAGGTTGGGTATTACCTTCCCTGCAAGTATCTTCAGAGCAGTCGACTTTCCGACGCCGTTGGGTCCCAGGATTCCGACAACGCCTTTGGTGGGAATAGGAAGGCGGAAAAGCTCGAACTCGTTTACGCCATAGCGGTGGATTGGGTTCTCAGTTTCAAGCGCAGAAGGATAATTTACTACAGTAAGCGCGTCGAACGGGCACGCCTTGACGCAAAGCCCGCAGCCTATGCACAAAGGTTCCACTATCTCGGCGTACTCAGCTATCTTGATGCAGTCTTCGCCTTTCCTGTTGATGGGGCAGACCCGTGCGCATTCGTGCGCGCATTTCGTGGGCTTGCACAAGTCCTTTTCTACAAGACCTGCGAATCGCTTTCTCATATGCCTATAACTCGTCTGGAAGAACTAAAAGTTTCACACTTTCGCAATAAGTAACGCCAAAATTAGGAAAAGCTTATAAACACTGGTTTCATTATTCTGTAATCCGCGAGGAGCTGTGCTCCTACCATTTGCAAGGTTTCAATGAAACCTGCAAGTTTGCCCAAGCTCCGCTTGGAGCAAAAGATCAATATGTGTATAAGGAATTCCGTCACAGGAACTCTTTTCTTGACATCGCTATGTGATTTTGGAATTAGACTAATTGCTCGTCCCTCCGGGACTCGCTAACTTATGCTGAGGTGTATGTGAAGATGATAACAGGAAATGGTCCGCATCTGATGCTGGACTGTTTTGAATGCAGCAACCTTGAGGACTTCGAGCTCGTCCACAGGTTCCTTGACGAGCTTCCGGGGCTCATCGGGATGCACAAGCTGGCGCCGCCCTACGTGATAAAGCAGAGCAAGCCACATGACCAGGGCGTCACAGGCGTGGTCATACTCGAGGAGAGCCACGCTTCTATACACACATTCGCGCAGACCGGGCTGATAACAATAGACGTCTACTCGTGCAAGGACTATGACCCGAAGACTGTCATAGACTTCGTGAAGAAGCTGTTCGCGCCGAAGAAGATAGGGCTCAACTTCGTCCAGCGCGGCAAGATGAGGCACGTGTCCGCAAGCCTGACGGAGCTTGCGCAATTGCCTGAAATAGCCTGATATAAGGCTGAAGGATACGCCAAGCCTTCTCACCTACCTTTGCGAAAGGCCTGCACACATTTTTGAAAAGGAGCCAGTCTACATAGATGTCAGTCCACAGGACAAGGAACTTATTGAAAGTGTTAGAAAAGGTATTCTTAACAGAGAATCGAAAGCTAAGCGTTCAGCCTAGAGAGCTTTATATTGCACTTTGGGGTAAACGATAGCATGGGCATACTTTCGAGGATGAAGGAGAAAGCGCTCCAGAGGGAGCCCCGCGCTCCAATATCGGAGGACATCAAGGCGCATGTGCTTGGAGAGTACCCCCCACCGCCATCGCAGCTTGCTTCCGAGAGGCATCCTCCAGGCGCTCGAGAGACGGAGCCGGGAACGACAATGCTTCCGGAACTTCCGCACCCTGCTACGCTTGAAGCCCCGGAGCCTGTGCACAGGGAACCGCTGCGAAGGGAGGAGAAGAGCCTTGAATATGAAATCCTGGACAGGCTTGCTCTTATCGAGGCACAACTGGGTGCAATACGCGCCCAAGTAGAAACGGTCAACGAAAGGATGAAGAACCTAGAGCTTGGGATGAAGCCGAGGGCGCCAGCGACTAGATTCTACTAATTGCTCAGAACTTCGTTCTTCTTAGAATAGCTCACTCCGTTCTTTAGATTAGGGTCCCCTGAGTATGCCGTAGGCTTCGAGGATTTTTTCTCGTATTGTCATGATATCGTCTTTCACGAAGTCTATGTATGCCCTGCGCTGCTTGTAGTAGAAGCTGTAATTCCAGAATTCCCAGAGCCACTTGTGGATTGGCGATGGGTATTCGAATGACGTACGCAGCACACCCTTGAGCTTTATTTTCACCCAGCCTGTCCTGTCCTTGCCTATCTCGCCGTGGACTATCATCCTTAGCAGCGTTTTGGTCCAGCCGTCTTCGTTCCTGAAAGCGCGGAAGATACCATAGAACTCCTTTGTATCTCCTGTAGTATCCCAGCGGACGTCGTCTTCACGCAGCTGGACTGTCGTAATCTTCATCACGTCGCGCATGAGACGCGTCGCTGCGGTCATAATCCAGAAAGGTTCCTTCCCGCTGTATTCGATAATTATGTCTGTGGCGGGCGCCAGCACGTCTTCCGTGAATGTTATCTTGCCGCCCTTGAAGACCATTTTTCCACCAGAATATTGCTTTACTCACTTAACTGGCGAATTGCTTGCTGACTAATAGCTCGCTTTCGCGCGGTATATTACAAATTGCTCGTCCGCCGACTCGCTATGTTACTTATTTCACCGCCCTGAGCTCTTCGCCGAATTCCTTTATCTTCCTCTCGAAGTCGATTGTAACCTCTTTTGACCAGTAAAGGTATTCCATGCGCTTCTTGTGGTAGTACATCCTGTGCCAGAACCTGCGCGACATCTCGTAGAATATCGACTGCTGCCATACAGTGTCCTGTGGGTATTCGGTTATGAGCCTCGGCTTAATCACCACGGTGCATTTTCCATCGCCGCTTTCAGTGAGTACGAAGCCCTTGAAGTCTATTTCCAGCGCCAGGTAGGAAAAAACGTCGAAGACCTTCATTATTTCCCAGCCGACCTCGAACTTTTCGCTGTCCTTGGTCTTCTCCCACTTGTATTCCTTCTCCTGGATGTAGCCTTCGGGTACGTTGAAAACCACCCTGAGAAGCTCGTGTATCTTCTTGTAGAACTTGTCGGGGTGCTTTCCCGTGTAGTCTATCTTGATCTGCTTGACGGGCTCGAAGATGTAGTCCCATATCAGCAGCCTTGTTCGTGCCCATACCATAGTTGTTCGCCAGTATCCTATAGATAGCTTCCTGTATTACTAATTGCTCGCCCCCAACTAAGGAGCAAGCTCGCTATATTATAGAGTCGTGGATGGTTTTCCTATATATACATTTCTTTAATTGCTGCTCTGCCAATATTTTGCTATGAGCCTGAAAAGGGACATTCTGGTTGGGCTTGGGCTTCTTGGCCTGCTTCTCCTTATCGTTACGACGCTGGTGGGCGTAGTCCTTCTCGTCAAGAAGGCCCTTGGGCTTATCGTGCTGCTGTTCGGCGTATTCATGCTGCTGTGGTTTCCCGACATAATCCCGGACTACCAATATGAGGGCTTCGCCAAACCTGGTATCTGGATAGGGCTCGCCGCCGTCATTATAGGCATAATCCTGCTGATTTTCTAGAAATTTTATATAGCACGGTAAGGAGCTATATTATGGACAAATTGCTCACCTATACATATTGCTCGCTGGGCTTAGAGGTGCTTGTTAAAATATGACATGGCTTCTTGGAGACATTACTAGGACTGCGGACCCATGGGAAGACGGCTTTACCCATACGGTCGGAGGCACCGGGCCTGGCAAATGGGGCAAGGAAAACCTCGGGAAATGCGTTGTTCTGGGCCCTTTCGAGGGGCACACGAAGCTTGACCTTACCGCTGCCCCAGGCGTCACTTCAGGCGTCTATTACTCTATGGTATTCCAGCTGGGCAAGTGGGAGTTCAAAGTGCAGAAAGTGGATGAAGCTATTGAAGTATCCCCGGTCCACGCCCAGTACTACCAGCTAACGCTCAAGCAGAAAGAGGAACTTGAGGCGAAGATAAAGTCCGGGCTTGCCCAGGCTGCGCAGGCGATAGGAGACTACGAGCTGCTGAAGCACGACGAGCGCAAATACCAGGAATTCATGGACTACTTCAATGCCAAGGACGAGCATTCGCTGAGGGCTGTTTTCATAGACCAGGTCGACGTTCACAACGGGGACACAGCCTTGAGGAACATAGTGCAGCGCTGGCCGACCATAATCGCCGACTTCATGCGCTGCGGCAGGGAACTGAAAGAATCTGAAACGGCAGACGTGGAGCAGGTAAAGACCAGGCTCGGCGTCTCGAGAGCAGAAGCCGTGGTGCTGGTCACGAAAAACAAGCTCTACACAGAATGGAAAAAGCTGTTCTTTGGGGAAGTCGAATCGCGGCTGAAAAGGATCAAAGAGCTCGTAAATGCAAGGCAGAAGTCCATAGACGAGTACAGGGAATGGCTCAAGCCTTATGTCACAAGGTTCAAGCTCCTCAAGCAAGCTTTCGAGATACCGGGCGTCAGGAAGACCGCCATTTCAAACTACGTCATGGCAGGGGGCCATGCGATTTCCTCGTCTTCGGTAAAAATCTGGTCGTGGAAGGACGTTACAATACCCGAAATACGCAGGGCTGCCCCGGAGCTTGTCTTCGAGAAGCCGCTGGAGCCTTACGATGATTTCATTAAAAGAGAGCTCATCTGGAACCCGAATTACGGGCTTGTGATAGACTACCCGTGGATCACTCCCAAATGGATCGACAAAGCAGTGCAGGAAATAAAGGACGACAGGTGGCTCCTCCCGGGCAAGCTGTATTACGGCTTCCTCGAGGTCATATTCGACAGGCACAATGCAAGGCTTGCAAGCGGCGCCGAACTCGAGGATGGGATATTCCACGTCAACGTACTGTTCATGAGCCAGAATGGGCTGCTTGCGAAGCTCCTCGAGCTGAAGTGCAGGCAGCAGGAAATGGAAAATTACGTTGACGACTTGCTCGGCATAGCCAAGCCGCGCTCAGCACAACTCCAGAGCGAGCAGGACCTGAAGCTCAGGCTAAGCAGCGAAAAGAGCAAGCTGAAGGGGCTCGAAGCAGACCTGAAGGCAAAGAAAGACGACCTGAGGAAAGCTAAGGAGGAGGACGACAGGCTTAAGCTGGAAAAGCAGATTGTGGGGCTTGAGAAAAACATCAAGGACCAGGAGGACGCGGTGAAGGACGTTGAGACGCAGATGGACTACATGTACGGCTCCGGCGAGAGCATTTCCGACAAGCTGAAGGCTGCAATAGGCTACCGCGGACCTTACGAATGGAACATCAACGAGCGTCTGGCAAAGTACCTCATCAAGCCCATGGCTGAAAGCAGCTACGTTGCGCTCGTTGGCTTCCTGAAGGAAAAGTTTGGAGTAGGAAGGACGTAAATCATTAGCTAATTGCTCGCCTCTTCGAGGCTCGATAAATTATGGCTTACAAGATCGGGATTTCTACGGGATGGTGGAGCATAGGGAAGCAGCCCGAGCTGCTAGGGATGCACCTCAAGGCCGCTTATGCAGCTACTGCCGGCGTTACTTTTGCGCAGATAGACCTCGAGACTACTGCTGAATTCTTCACGCCTGAAGTGCGCGAGGACGTGCGAAGGATACAGGAGGACCTGGGCATAGAGATAGGCCTGCACGGCGAGATTGGGGCTGCGGCCGCGCTTGAGTCCGCAATCCGCAGGACATGGGACCAGTCGCACCTAAGGTTGGTAGAAACTGTCAGGCACGCCGCAGACCTGAAATTCACCTACGTAAACTTGCACTGGTCTTCAACTGCGCAGCTTGTCTTTGAAGAGGACCGCTATTGGATACAGGGATATTTCTACCCAGTCGTGAGCTTTGACGGAGAACCTTTTGCAGAGCTCTGCGAAAAAAACAAGGCAGTGAAGGAGGAAGCGCTCAAGCTCCACATAGAGGCGAGGCCCGGCCAGAGCGTTGACGAAGAGCAATGGTATGAAGCAATAAAGAGGGGCAGGGAGCGCGCCGAGCGCGAGGCTGAGGCAAAGCGCGGCGAAATAAGCAAAAGATATGACGTTGCGAGGGAGCAGCTTGGCGCGGCGCTCAAGGAAGGCAAGATAAACAAGGAACAGTACGACGACAAGATGAGGGAAATCAAGGACGCCGTCGACCATGAGGTTGAGCAGGAGCGCCAGAGGCTGGTGAGCTCGGTCGAGAGGGGAAACGTTCCGGACGACCTCGTATTCGACGCCTGGAAGAAATCGAACTTCGGAAAATACGTGCTGAAAGGAGGGGAGATTTCCGCCTACATACTCGTCGCGTTCTACATGATGGAGACGAAGGACCCCCTCTGGGAAAAGATAGTCGGCCCGGGCGTAAAGCCGTGGGATGCATACTTCAACAAGCACGCCCAGTTCAACGCTGCAGTCGCCGCGAAATACATCGAAGGTCACCTCAACCGCGCGGGGAAGGGCGACATGGGCAAATACAATGCCCAGCACCT
>Ga0187893_10010370_pt1 | contig 13929 bp, 9 predicted proteins | sample MA1701074metaG_FD_139574 | JGI IMG/M metagenome (GOLD analysis project Ga0187893, IMG submission 139574) | White microbial mat communities from a basaltic lava cave in the Kipuka Kanohina Cave System on the Island of Hawaii, USA - MA170107-4 metaG ...
GCCCGGTCAAAAACACTTACCCAGCGCAGGTAACGTTCCACCCGCGGCAGCGAGGCTACTTTCAAGAATCGTTTCGCATCTCTGAGCCGGCTGCGACGCGTTTCGGAAGTTGGCAGAAGCGTTACTGCCTGCTCCAGGAACGACTGGCGCAGTACTGCCGGCACCCGATGATAGGCTTCTGCCAAACGCATGGCGGCATAGCGCTCATAGCCGGCAAACGACTCGTCGCCACCGTCACCATTAAGCGCCACAGTAACGTGTTTGCGGGTCTCCCTGGCGACGTAATAAGTCGGAATGGCAGATGAATCGGCATAAGGTTCGCCATAGTGCTCGACTAGCAGCGGCAGGACTTCCAGGGCATCTGGACGGACTATGAACTCGTGATGCTCAGCGCCCACGTGTTCGGCAACCCTTCGGGCGTGATGCAGCTCGCTAAAATCCTGCTCTTCGAAGCCAATCGAAAAAGTCTTGATGGGTTCGCTTGACTCCTGGCTCATCAGGGCCACCACGGCGCTAGAGTCAATCCCTCCTGACAAAAATGCGCCCAGCGGAACTTCCGACATCAAGCGCACGCGAACAGCTTCGCGCAAGATCTCGACTGCCCGCTCCCCTGCTTCCTGTTCTGAAATTTTCAGCTTCCGAGAGAAGTCCGGTTGCCAGTAGCGTTCAATCTTGATTTCGCCATTGCGCCAGGTAAGCGAATGCCCAGGCTCCAGTTTGCGTATGGCCCGGTAGGCTGTGAGTGGCGCGGGCACACACATGAACGAAAGGTAGTGATCGAGCGCCTCGGGCTCGAGATCGCGACTGATGTCTGGATGCAGCAGGAGGGCGCTGAACTCTGAGGCGAAAACGAGTTGGTTCCTTAGCTGGGCATAGAGCAGAGGCTTTTTACCCACGCGGTCGCGCGCGAGAAACAGTTCCTGAGTACGAGTGTCCCAGATGGCGAAGGCAAACATACCGCGCAGGTGTTTAGGGCAGTCGGCGCCATACTGGTCATAGGCGTGAACGATGGCTTCAGTATCGCTGTTGGTGTAGAAGGTATGGCCCAGCTTTTCAAGCTGCTGTCGTAGTTCGAGGTAATTATAGATTTCGCCGTTAAAGACGATCCAGGCGGTGCTATCCTGGTTATGGATGGGCTGCTGGCCGTGTTTCAGGTCGATAATTGCCAGCCTTCGCATCCCGAGGCCCACGGAGCCATTAAAATAAAACCCCTCATCATCCGGCCCCCGATGCTGAATGGCCGCACACATCCGTCCGACCAATGCCTGATCGATTTTTGAATTGTCACAACGAGCTACGCCTATTATTCCACACACGATGGTAACCCTAAATGGCCCTGGCCAGGCTAGGTCCCGCAGATTGGATTTGAAGTCCAAGCATAGCTTCAAATATTAACGCAACCCTGAAGCGATTTTCCAAAACTATTCGGCCGGTACAATATCCGAGCTGTGTCGTTTTGGTTTTAAGAGAATCATAAACTGATCTCGTACTAGTCTAAGATCTTCGTTTTCCAAACGCAGTAGCTCGATCACGTGGGTGCCGGTCATACGAACGTATAAGACAAGGTAGAGGACCGTGCCTAATATCTGAGTGCAAACGATCGCAACGGCAGCGCCTTCGGCACCATTAGTTAAGATTAAAACCGTCGCAAGTGTAAGACCAACAAAGAATTTTACCCAAGCGAGTATGGAAACCAATCCGGGTCGATGTAATTGATTCACGAAAAAAGTATCAAGCAGGAGAGAGACTGCCCCGAACAGTGCTCCACCCAGTAAAATCCGTGTAATCGGGATAACCGCCTCATACTGCTGCCCGAGAAATGTTTGCACTAGCATCGGGGTGGCAACTGCCCCTATTCCCACAATCATCAGCATGCCCCATAGCGTCAACCTTACGTAACGATTCATGGCACAGGATGCGCTTGCGCCGGGAAGCACTGACATTTTTTGGTAGATCACATCGCGAACGGCTTGAGCTGGGAGTAATGTTTTTTCTACGACCTGCTGACTAACCGAGAAGACTCCGACGGCAACAGGACCGTAAATGACATTCAAGATAAAAACCGGAATGCGAGTCCACAAGAACGTTGAAATTGATCCGGGATAACCACGGAGGCCAAAGTTGAGCATTTGACTTGAGAGATCGGCCGGGGAGTTATCCACAGGTCTGGCGGTGTTTTTCCGAAATGCTATGACGAGCATCACCAAAAACTGAGAAAGCATCACGAATGTATAGGTTAGTGCTGCACCCAAAAGGCCGCCTCGAAGGATCACCACAATGATTATTGTGAGGCCGAGCGAAAAAGAGCACATAATTAATTGAATAAAATTGACTCTCCAGATGTATCCCGCTCCGACCATCATGCTATTCCAGAGATTGGCATACATAGAGAGGGGAAGGATCGCGAAGGCCATTGCCACTAGCAACGGCATCATTTGCGGAAGCAGCATTTCTTTAGCCAACAAGAGCGTAATGCCTCCGACAAGGCTAACGAGGAGCCACAGGACCGGAACCAGCTTAACTACAACTCTGTGGATGGACGGTCTCCAACTTCCATGACGTCCATATAGTGCATTTACGCTTTGCGGTAGGCCGAAGTCAGCGAAGGCAGCAAGGACTGAAACTAATCTGTAAAAGATAAAGTACTCACCAAAGACCGCTGGTCCAAGAACACGAGCCAGCAGCAATGTATTGATGATCACTATCAAGGTTATAGCTACGCGCGACCCAAGGCCAACTAAAGTTAGATGAAGCGTAGTCATAACCGATGAAGCCAAGTCATAACCGGGTTCCTAAAAAACTCAGGATAACCAAACGGCTAAGAATAACTGTAAAAAACCGGGCCGCCGAACTAAACTTGATTATATGTTGTTCCCACCGCCATCAGAGTTCTCAAATCCGGAGTTGCGGCCCGTGATGAGGCTATTTAAGCTGTGAGACCCAAGCATTATTAACAGAATCCAAAAGCCGTATCTCATTCGGTACAGCGTGCCTATATTTACTACTACGTAACCCAGCGCCGCGCAGCCTAGTAGAATGATCGCCAGCACAAGCCAAACGGAGAGTTGCCGCCGGTTCCGCACAAGGGTCACCAAAGCTAGACCCGTCATTAGATACATGCAAAGAGTTTCAAAACCACTCAACAATCGCCCCTGCCAGCCCACCTGGGCTCCAACTTTGAACCACATATTCGGGAATGGGGCAAACAGTCCAATTTCCAGCGCCCTGGGCAAATAGGTAACCACGTCCACCGGCCGTACTAATTCACTATTCGTGTCGATGTTTGATCCTGCCATCGGATACTGAATTATGAACTTGTGACGAAGGATCCCGACACGCTGCGCAAGTTTTTTCAGTCCCATATTAGAGGTCGGCTCAGCGCGGCCAAATTCCGCTTGCGGTAAGTTCTGCGGCTTTGCCGAACCCACATTGATTTCTTTGATAATTTCCAGAGAGCTATCTTGTTGCCGGTACGTTGGAATGAACATCGGGATTAGCAAACCCGCAAATATTAGAATCATTCCAGCCAGGGTATTACCAATCAAAAAGCGACGCTCGACTAACTGGCGAATCGCAGACGTCAGAACTCCAACGATTAGCAGCAGGAATATCAACTCCCACATATCGCCACGAATCAGCCATAGCAAAACGGAAGCACTAATGCCGCCAAATGCGGCAAGCAACCCGCGAGCAAGCGACAGTGTCCGCGCGACACTTATGACCAGGACCAACACCAACGACAATAGAAACAGAATAAACAGTGGGTCCCGCAACATTTGCGTCGTATGCAGCAGAAGCGAAGGCCACAAGGCGACGAGGCTAGTCGCGGTTAGCGCAGTTTTTGAGCCGAATAGCTCTCGAGCGAGCAGATATGTTGCTACGAGCAACAGAAGGTAAAGGATTAAATTTAGAGGTTCAGCGCCTATGATATTAAAGCCCGTAAAAGGACCAAAGACCGCAAAAAAGACTGAGTATAGTTTAACGTGAGGTTGGGCATTAAAAGCCCACCATTCTGCAGGCTTCAGCTCTTGAAGTAAACGAGCCAGGTGACTTGCTTCAATTCGATAGAATCGCGAATCCAGAGAAAAGGAAATTCCAATACCATTTTCATCAAAGGTAGCTGGAAACAAGTTAAGCTGCCCAACAAAATAAATTACGACAACAATCGCGACGTGCAATACCGCTGCAAAGCCTGCCAGGTGCCAATTCTTAATGTTGCGACCCAGATTCATGTTTTTAACAATTATCGGACTCCAATAGTATTTCTAGCCTCATCACACCGGGAATGGCGAAGTTTACTTTTCAGCCACCTGTAAAACGTCAAAGTCCCGTGGACCAAATCATCGTTTGGTGAAAGTCATTTCCAATGCTGAACTAGTTCTCTGGTTTTCGGGTTTTAATTCATCTTTCTGGACGTTGGTTGTGCCTGAGAAAAGCGAGATTCCTGAGCTCTCATGTGGCGCGAAAAGACTGTCCTGGATATTTCTGTGGGCTCCACAATGCTGGTCGGCTGCGTATATACCCGGGGAATGGGGGGCGAAAGAGACAATTCCTGAGGCGGATGGCTAACCAGGCGGCGTAGAGCCTGTTATTGTGCCAGTCGGAAATTTTTCTCCGGTCGCGAGCTCCACTCTCTTCCGTTCCTCGCGTTTCTCCAGCATCAAGACGTAACCAACGGCGACGAAAATAAAGTAAAAAACCAGGAGCTGGGCGCGTTGCCTATACGCCGTACCGACATTGCCCTGAAACACTGAGTAAGCAAGAGAGAGCATGACTGTAAAGATCAGGATGGGAGAGATCTGTCGCAGCCTGTAACGCACCGAAAACCAAAACCCTAGTACCAACATCGGGAACGAGGCCCACCAGGTAATCATTTCCGGAAGCGTTATGCTTTGCCGGAGTGAACCCAGCTGCCACGGGAACGGCGCAAAAAGCAGATATAGCAGTCCTAACGGAATTGTGGAGAGCGCCCCAGATGTAGTTGACACGTCAACGTCCTTTGCGAACCCGGTTTCCGCGGTGGTGGATGCATCCAGACGGCTGAGTTGAATCTTTTGCAAATTGCCATATCTCTCAAATTGTGGACCAACGTATCGGATTACACCGAGATACGTCATCGCCAGGCCTAGTACAACAATGACCACAAACTGGCGGACAAAGCTTTTGGTCGAAAATGCCCTCATACCAATCACAAACGCCCCGCCAATCGCCACAACCATCATGTAGAAGATGTAGAACCTCAAGGTCATCAGGGCGAAGAGCGAGCAACCCAGGATGGTAACCTGTGTGATGCTAAACCTCTGTCCCAGTTTTAGTGTGGACAAAACGGCAAGGGCAAGAAAGAAGACTATCGGCCCATCTTTGAGCCCTTGAGACGACCAAAGAACGAGGGAGGGGTAAAAAGCTACGATCACAGCAGCCAGACGCGCGACCCTCAGGTTACTGAAGATCTGATAGGCACTTAGGAAAACTGCCGCGACCGTCGCAGCTCCCATCACACAATTGACAAATTGCACCGCCAGCATATTGTGACCGACCAGGGAATACACGCCACCGACCAGGTAGACCATTCCCCAGCCAGGCCCTATTCCTTCACCGATGTATGCGCTCGCAATAGACCCCGCTGTTGAATCCCCATTCCAACCTTTGGCCTGCATCAGGCCGTAATAATCGTAGGTAAGGGCATCGCCACCAAAAAAATCCTGCCAGTGGAAAACGAAAATCGTGGTCGCCACGGCCATTCTGACCAGCAGAGCCGCAATGAACAAGGTCAATAGTGAGTGGCCATGATCACCTGATCTATAGATCAATAGACCGCAACCTGCGGCGAGAATCAGGCACAGTAAAATTGCTGCTGAAACATCAAATACAGTTACCGGCCCATACTCCACAAGATAGGACGGAGCGATAAGATGCGGGACGACAACTAGTATCGAGATGCATAAAGTAATTGAAAGGAATGTAAGAAGGGCGCGCACGGCTAATATTCCCTAAGAATGCAATTGAAGCCTTTACGTTTGTTCTCCCACAGACTGGCCAGGAACTAGCTACACAAGCTCGAAAACCTTAGCCGGCCGCAGCCAGTCGTCTGGGCTTCCGCCCGGTACCCACCCAACCATAGTTAGCACTTACTACTTGCTCTTCCAGTCCTGCACGGCTGAGCCAGTCTGCGACCTCTTGCCTGGTATACCTCTTTTCGATTGGCGCCGAGAGGCGGTCTAGCTGATCATTTATGCAAACCCGGAAAGGGAAGCGCGCATATTGTTTCATGGGAAGCTTCTCTGCCAGTGACTTTAGTCCGGGAACTTGGCCCAAAAGCTTATAAGGCCAAACAAAAAGACCAAATGCTGCCAATGCTGCGGGATACGAAAGGGCATAAACCAGGGGATGGGGAAGCCGTGTAGTTATCTTTCTCGTGGCTGTAACTCCAGCTAGCATTGCGCTTTTAAGGGGTTGTCGCTCTGGCTTCCAATACAAATAGATCTGGATCGCGCCACCTGGACGCAAAAAGTTAAGCAAATTTTGAAAAGCCGGCTCAGGCTCTGGAAGATGGTGCAGCACTCCAATCGAATAGATGAAGTCGAAACTTTCGGGAGGAAACGGCAGGTGATGCAGGTCAGCCTGTAGCACCCGCACGTTCCGCATAGTTTCGGTATTCCGGCGAGCCACTTCGACCGCCGAGCCAAGGTCTATGGCCCACACTTCCGCCCCATACTTCGCCGCGTAATAAGCAAATCGTCCGTTCCCGCATCCAGCATCCAACACTTTCTTGCCTTCAAAGAAATCAGGTGAGTGAGGTTGCATATAGTCCAGGAACGTCTGCTGCCACTCCTGATACATTTCGGGGAAGCGAGTCCACTCAAATCCGAAACTCCGCGCGGTTGCGACCTTTGGCTGATCCTTCGCAGATGCTGAACCGTTCCTCAAGAGCGCCTCCCGCAATGTTGACGAGAGTAAGCGGGGTATGCCATCAATGACCGGAAAGCTCGCGCCACATTGAACGCACAAGAGATCGAGTTCAACGTCAGGGGTTGAATGGTCGGAGGGCTTTAGAAGACCCTGACAGCCGGGGCAGCGCACATTTTCGATCACCTTTTCGAGATTAGAGCTCATTAGAGACCGACGTTGAACTCACGTGTCGAGCCTAGCGCGCACTACTAAATGATCCTCCAAAACCAATGCATCAAAGCTGGCATGCTGGAACGTCTTAATCGCATCCTGGGGACGGCAGACGATCGGTTCCTGAATATTGAAGGATGTATTTAATAACATTGGGACTCCCGTAATTGCTTCGAAGTGTTTGATCAACTCCCAATAGCGCGGATTCGTTATTCGACTAACAGTTTGCGGGCGGGCCGTGCCGTCCACATGCACCACTGCCGGAATGGCAGCCCGCTCTGTTTCAGCTACATCAAGCACAGTAACCATGAAGGGATCCTTATGTGGCTTACCAAAGATATCGCTGGCCGATTCCTCCAAGAGGGACGGTGCGAGCGGGCGAAACCACTCACGCAATTTCACTTTCCGGTTTAGGAGCTCTCGCATGTCTGGGCGCCGAGGATCAGCAAGAAAGCTACGATTGCCCAACGCTCGCGGGCCAAACTCCATGCGCCCTTGAAACCATCCGATAATCGCTCCTTCAGCAATCATGCGGGCGACCCGTGGCAGCATCTCCTCGTCTGGAAGCGTCTCAAACTCCAGGCCTGCTTCTCGTAACGCACCGGCACACGCTTTTGAACTAAAGGCGGGACCGTAGTAAGCATGGTCCATCCGGAACGTGCGTGGCTGTTTGAGGATCGTGTGATGAATGAGCAAGGCGGCGCCGAGTGAACAACCCGCATCCCCTGCAGCCGGCTGTACAAAGAAGCGTTTGAAGGGCGTTTCTTGCACGATTCGTCCATTCATTACCGAGTTGAAAGCGACGCCTCCCGCCATGCACAGATTCTCTTTACCTGTTTTCTCATAAAGGCTGTGGGCTAGCCGCAGTGCAGTTTCTTCAAGTACTTTCTGGGCGCTGGCGGCAATGTTGCAATGGCGCTTACCCAAGTCTTCGCCTGGTTGGCGCGGCGGCCCTAATTCTTTTATTAGTTCCTTATCAAACTGATAGTGTTTCGCTAGATGATGATCAAGCACGCGGATATTGAAACGAAATCCGAAATCCCCATTCGAGGTCAGTACCCGCCTTTTGAAAAAGTCGTAGTATTCAGGCTCGCCGTAAGCAGCCAGCCCCATTACTTTCCACTCGTCACCCGCAAACATATCGAAGCCAAGAAAGTTTGTGACGGCAGAATAAAATTGACCCAGCGAGTGGGGGAGTTTTATGCGTTTAAGAACGCGGATTTCCTTGTCTCGGCCCTCCGAGAAAAGGGTGGTGGTGTCTTCGCCGGTCCCATCCCAAGTAAGAATTGCGGTCTCCTCAAATGGTGAAACAAAAAACGCACTAGCAGCGTGGCAAAGGTGATGCTCAAGAAAATGAAATTGGAATTTGCTCGGACCAAAATGTTTTCGAATCCGATGAGGGTAGGCAAGCATCCCTAGATAACTATCACCTATTTGTGCGACGCCACGATCCACGCGAGCGCGAAATCTATCCCGCGAGATGAATCCTGACCTCAATGCCTGAAAAGCTTTGTGGCGCAGTACCCAGGGTTTCCAGTAAAGACCAATATGTGAAACTTCCGAGATCGTGATCCCAGCTTCCTCTAGACAATACTGCATTGCGTGAAAAGGAAAGCCGCTGTGGTGCTTCTTGCGAGAGAACCGCTCTTCCTCCGCGGCTGCCACAATCGCACCATCTTTAAGCAGCGTTGCCGCCGAATCACCAAGAGTCGTAAGGCCTAAGACATACATCGAATCTATCACCTGTCAGTTCCAAACCCAGGGACCTAGGTCGGCCTGAATAGAAAGAACTTTTTCTGGTCGCGCACCTGCTATCCGTCCGAGACCGCTACCTGGTTCTAACTACACTCTAATTGGGCAGAACCTCATACTGGGTTCCTAAACGATGAGCGAGTAAATGCTGTTCTCTAAAGACACTCTCAACGAAGTCAATTTGCCCCTCTAAATTGAAAGCTTTCTCGACGGTTCGGCGAGCCGCTCTTCCCATGGAAACTCTTAGGTCAGGGTTGTCAATTAATGTTAAGAGATGCCGATACCACTCTTCTTCCGAATCGGCTAAGAAGCCATTTACTCCATGCTCGATAATTTCAATATTGGATCCGGTAGGAGTTGCAACAACTGGGAGTCCAAGACTCATGTATTGAATGAGTTTAAAGAAGAATTTCCAACGACTCCAGGGTGTATCCTTTACAGGAACCACTCCTATCTGGCACTCCTGCAACAGCCTTACCTCGTGATCGTATGACCAGGGAATAAATTCGATTTCCAGACCGGCTAAGCTCATGTGTTCGTCTGCTATAACCCGCATATTCGCGCCTCGGGTTTCTCGTAACTTTGCCAGGGGCTCGGCGATAATTTCTAAATTCGGTTGGTTTGTTAAAGTTCCAACCCAGCCAATTCTCACCGGTAATGATCTGCAATCTTTCCCGACTGGATAATAACGATCTAAGTCGACCGCCATCGGAACTATTGAGACCCTTTTGGTGAAGCGCGAAGCATAATCTCCAATTGCTTTATTCACTGCCAGAACATGATTGCTCATTTTAAATAATGAGTGCGTTTTAGAAACGCACTTCAATACATTAAGCCGACCATTACGGGGACTTAAGTAAGAAACGAATATTGGTTCGTCAATGTCATAAACCACCGGGGCTTTCCATCGACTCGCGAGGCGCTCAATCCAAGCAGGCCCTATCAGGGATGCTTCTCTGTAGATAAAAACAATGTCTGGTGGTGAAGCCGAGAGGATGCGATGCAATTGATCGACATAACATCGCAACATTTGCTGGGCTTTGGCGAAATGCAGTCCATCTCGGTATAACAAAGTCGTAAGTTCCCGGCTAGCGAATGGAAAATACTCAACGTTGATTCCACGACGTTCGAGATGCTTTCCCCATAACTCTATCCGAAATCTCTGCCCAGCGCAGAAATCAGTATGATATGGAACTAGGGCGGCGACCTTCATAATTAATCAAAACAGCGCCTCAGCGCCATTTAAACGAAAGCTATTAGGTTAACATAAACTGGCCCCTTGCCTAAGACAGTAAGGGCGCCTGTCTCGCCCGAACGAAATCCCATCAGATTCGCGGTTCCCACCAATCAATGGACTGACGTAACCCGTCGACTAAACTCCAACTTGGGGACCACCCAACCTCGTCACGCAAGCGCCTTACATCCGCAAGAATTATTTCAGGTTCATTAGGTGTCGCTAGCGTTGAGAGTCGAATAAGGTCCTTTCCGTCCAACAACTCAGCTATCTTAAGGATCAGCTCTTTTAAGGTAATCGCTGTACCCGAGCCAATGTTTACAGGCCCGGAGACTTGGCTCTGAAGCAGTGCGATAAACGCGTCCGCAACGTCTTTAACATATAAAAAATCCCTGACTTGTTCGCCGTGGGAACACCTGGCCGGCTCGCGTCGAAGCAACTGTCGTATTACATATGCCACTAGTTTCTCCGGGTGCTCGTGCGGCCCATAAACGAAGAATACTCGACCCCACCCGGCGCTGATCTTCGCCTCGGCTGCAAAAGCCTTAAGAATACACTGGACGCCGTGCTTGGTAGCTCCATACAAAGTGGCGGGCCGTAACGGTGTATTGCCTTCCACGCAGTAACCTTGCTTCCATTCATATTCTGCACAACTTCCGGCTGCCACTACCCGTTGGCCGCCGCGATCCGCAAACTCCCTGAAAAGATGAAGGCTTGCCTCGGCCCAACGGAGGTTCTCAAGCGAGTTCCAAAACTCACGTGGAGTGGCGATCCAGGCTAGATGGAGGAGGTGGCTCGGAGAAATCTTGGAAATCAGCTCCGAGGTTTGTGAGCGATCCAGTAGATCAACGCGATGCCAAATTACTTCTTTGTGATCAATTGGTTCATTTTTCAGGTAGACGGCATTAACCTCGTAGCCGCCTTTCACCAATAGTGGCAAACAATAACGACCTACACAGCCGCTGGCCCCGGTTACCAAAACTTTCTTCATTGACTGAAGTTGGGAAAACTCTCGTCTCGTTCTGACATGATGCGCTCAGCTAACGGCCAGCTGATGTCAAAGCTTGGGTCATCCCACCGTACCCCCCTGGCCGATTCTGCATGGTAAGCCTCAGAGATCTGATATAAGACTTCCGTTTCATCTTCCAGTGTTTGAAAACCATGGGCGCACCCTTCTGGAATATAAATGGCTGTTCGAGAGCTGGCGGCCAGATTCACAGCGGTCCACTGCTTGAAGGTGCGAGAATCGCTACGTAGATCCAAGACGACATCATAAATCGCGCCTGCCGTGCAGCGTACGAGCTTGGCTTCCTGGTAGGGCCTTTCCTGGTAATGAAGCCCGCGCAGAGTGCCCCTTTTCAGATTGAATGAGATACTGATTTGGGATAGCGCGCTATTTAGCCCTTTTGCTTCGAAGAGATCTCTGCTCCAGGTTCTGGCAAAGAATCCGCGTTTATCGTGAATGGGCTCGACCTCGATAACGAACACGCCTGTTAAACTGGTGTCTTTGAATTTCATTAAATGATTTCCACCGAAGGGATGGGTATCACAAAATGAGCTCCCCAAGTCCTCGCCGGATTTAGTTGTCTGACAATCTCGTCTTTCAAATTCCAGGGTAGAATCAGAATGTAGTCAGGATGAGTTTCTTCGAGCTTAGTTACGGCCAGCACTGGTATATGGGAGCCTGGCAAAAAACGATTTTGTTTGTGAGGATTGAGATCAACTACATAATCGATAAAGTCCGTTCCGATGCCACAATAATTCAGCAACGTATTGCCTTTTGCAGCAGCCCCATAGGCAGCGACTGATTTACCCTGCCGTTTCACCCGAATCAGGAAATCCAGCAAGGCACGTTTTGCCTCTCTGGTCCGTTCAGCGAAGCCTTCCAGCGTGCCTAATTGCTGCATTCCCGCCCCAAACTCTGACTGCCTGAGATCTGATGCTCGAGCCGAGATCTGCCGGGCAGGGTCACTCGCATGAGCGGCATAAATCCGCAACGACCCTCCGTGAGTTTTTAGCTCTTCAACATCAAAGACTGTGAGTTCGTGTTTGGCGAAAACGTCACAAACCGTTAAGAACGAAAAGTAGGAAAAATGTTCATGGTATATCGTGTCAAATTGATTACCCTCAATCAGTCGAAGGAGATGAGGAAATTCCATGGTGACCACGCCGTTGGGTTTTAGAAGGACCTTCAATCCGGCGACGAAATCATTCAGATTTGGAACGTGTGCCAGAACATTGTTTCCTAGCAGTAGGTCGGCTTGTTTACCCGACGCAGCGAGCTCCTTTGCAAGCCGCAGGTCGAAGAAAGTCTGAAGTGTGGGAATGCCCTTTTGTTCCGCAACCGCAGCGACATTTTTTGCCGGCTCAATTCCCAGAACCGGAATCGTTTGGTTCTTAAAGTACTGAAGCAGATAGCCATCGTTGCTGGCAATTTCGATTACCTGGCTGGATCTGCCGAGCCCGAATCGGGGAATCATAGCTTCGGTGTACTCGCGTGCGTGTCTGAGCCAGCTCTCCGAATAAGACGAAAAATATGCGTAGTCGGCAAAGATTTGCGAGGGGCTTTCAAATTCCTCCAGCTGTACCAGAAAGCAATCGTGACACACTCGAGCATGCAGCGGATAAAACGGCTCCATCCGATTTAGCTGCTCGCGATTGAGAAACGAATTTGACAGCGGAGACATGCCAAGATCAACAAACGTGTGGCGCAGTTCCGTTTTGCAAAAACGACACCTACGCACCATTATTGAGCTGCCTTATCCCGATCCGATAAATAGCAACTTATTTGTTGAATCGTGAAGTCTCGGATATTTTGGCCCGCCAGATACGCCGCATACCACTCAACGGTCGCTTTCAGTGCGTCATTGATGTCCCAACGCGGTTGCCAACCTAATCTAGTCGAGGCTTTTGAGCAATCCAGTCGTAAACTGAAAGCCTCGTGAGGGTTTTGATTTTGGTCGACGTTCCAACGAACTTTTCCGCTCCACATCTCTGCTAATTGCTGAGTGATCCACAACACACTCTTCGCATCTGATTGTTGCGGGCCGAAATTCCAGCTTTCGGCAAAATCTTTACCCTCGATAAAAAGCTTTTCCGAGAGAAGCAAATAACCGGCCAGTGGATCCAAAACGTGTTGCCACGGTCTAATCGAACCCGGGTTGCGTATAACGACGGGACGGTTTTCAATCACCGCCCGCATTACATCAGGTACAAGACGATCTACTGACCAGTCCCCACCGCCTATGACGTTGCCAGCCCGAACTGAGGCTAAGGCCGTGTGACCACCCTTTGTTGAAGGCGAATTGAAAAACGAGCTGCGGTAAGCGGCGGTTACTAGCTCTGCACAGGCCTTGCTGCTGGAATATGGATCATGCCCGCCCAAAGTGTCATACTCACGATAACCCCAAACCCATTCCCGATTCTCATAGCATTTGTCACTAGTCACAATTAAAACGACTTTGGTTTCCTCATTTCCACGAACTGCTTCGAGAACATTAGCTGTTCCCAAGACGTTCGTCTCGTAGGTCTCGATTGGATTGTTGTACGACGTACGAACAAGTGATTGAGCGGCCATATGAATCAAAATTTCCGGACGATGGCTAGCAATTGCTTGCTTAAGCTGGGTGAGATCTCGAACGTCCCCATGAACTGATTCCATTCCTTCACTGATCTTGGCCAACTGGTAAAGATTTGGTGTTGTTGGCGGCGCTAAAGAGTACCCGAAGAGATCCGCACCAAGACTTTGTAGCCAAAGAGATAGCCAACTCCCCTTGAACCCGGTGTGGCCCGTGATTAAGACCTTTCTCTTCTTCCAAAACCCA
>Ga0187893_10010372_pt1 | contig 13924 bp, 11 predicted proteins | sample MA1701074metaG_FD_139574 | JGI IMG/M metagenome (GOLD analysis project Ga0187893, IMG submission 139574) | White microbial mat communities from a basaltic lava cave in the Kipuka Kanohina Cave System on the Island of Hawaii, USA - MA170107-4 metaG ...
AAATGACTGACGAACGGCTTGCCGGCGCGCTGGCGCCGCCCGCGCCGGCCGGCGACGAACCCGGAATTGACGCTACCCGGCTGCTGCACGCAGGCCGCACGGCTATGAGACGCCATGCCTGGACCGAGGCGCTCGCATCCTTCAGCGCGGCGGATGTCCTCGGCGGTCTCGCACCTGCGGACCTCGAATCGTTGGCCGAGGCGGCGTGGTGGTGCGGCAGGGTGGCGGATTGCATCACGGCCCAGGAGCGCGCCTTCGCGCTTTACCTCGCGGAGCGGAACCAGAGGCGTGCGGCTCTGCTCAGCATGGCACTGGCCGAACATGCCTTCCAAAGGCTTTCCTACTCGGTGGCGAAGGGCTGGCTGAAGCGAGCGGAGCATCTCCTCGAAAGCGAACCCGAATCGATCGAACACGGTTATCTCGTGCGCTTGCACGAACGCATCGCCTTCGAGGGCGAGGGCGACCTCGATCGCGCCCGGGACTTTGCTGAACGCGCCTACGCACTCGCCACCCGGTTTCGCGATCACGACCTGGAGATGCTGGCCCTCCATGATCGCGGCGGCATCCTCGTCGCCAGGGGCCAGGTCGCCGATGGGTTGGCGCTGATGGAGGAGGCGATGGTCGCCGCCGTGGCCGGTGAACTCAGTGCGATGACGACCGGTCGGATCTACTGCAACATGATCGACATCTGCGAGAAGCTGGCCGACTACCGGCGGGCGGGCGAATGGGACGAGGCCGCCCGCCGGTGGTGCGACCGCGTGGGTCACGCGTCGGGATTTCCCGGCATCTGCCGGGTCAAGCGTGCGCACCTCATGCGCCTTCGCGGCACTTGGACCGATGCCGAGCAGGAAGCCCGGCGGGCCTGCGCCGAGCTCGAGGACTTCCTCAGCTTTGCCGCCGCTGCGTTCCAAGAGATTGGCGACGTTCGGCTGCTGGTCGGCGATCTGTCCGGGGCCGAGCAGGCCTTCGGACGGGCGCAGGAACTTGGCTGCGATCCGCAGCCTGGCTTGGCGCGGCTCCGTCTGGCTCAGGGGAACTCAGCGACGGCCCGCGCATTCATCGACCGTGCGCTGGCCGACAATGCCGCGGGCCGTCTGGGGCGGGGCGGTCTCCTTCCCATGCAGATCGAGATAGCACTGGCACAGCAGGATCTGGATACCGCGCGTTCCGCTGCCGAGGAGCTGCGGGTGATCGCCGAAGCCTATGGATCGGAGGCCCTGAGGGCGACGGCCGCACACGCGTACGGGGCGCTGCAAATGGCCGAGGGTCGGCCGCAGGAAGCGACGACGAGCCTGCGACAGGCTTGCCGGCTCTGGAAGGAAAGCGCCGTGCCCTATGAGGAGGCCCGCTGCCGGCTGCTCCTGGGGATGGCGTATCGCGCGCAGGGCAATGATGCGCTCGGCAATCTCGAACTGGAGACCGCGCGGGCGGCCTTCGGGCGCCTCGGCGCCATTCCCGACGGGGACCGAACCGCGGACTTGCTGCAGCGCGGGCGCTGAATGACATGCGGACCAGGGTGGCGAACGGGAACGAATAAGGTGATTGAGCTACGCGGCAATTCGGTACCCCTTCCAATAAATCGGGGTCAGACATGTTTTATTTTCCCGTGTCAGATCGGCCGTCGCGTGACATCCACTCCGGGCGGCGGCCGTAAGCGCGGTACAGAATATTCCGATCGACAAGCAGCGAGCCTGCTCTACCGCTTGGCGAAAGCGATGGTGGGTATTTTATAGTTCAGGGCACTGGTCGTCCCAGCGGTGACGTCGAGCGTCACGCCAGTTATCTTGTCGGCCAGATCGGACGCGAGAAAGACGGCCGCGTTGGCGATGTCCTGCATCAAGGGCAACTCTTTCAGCATGGTATCGTTCTCGAGCCGCGCAAAGAATTCCTTCACCTTCTCCCCGCCCTGCGCAGCGGCCTCTCGGAAGGGCCGTGAATCGGGTGAACCGGCCGACCGGATGTTGACAACCCGGACACCGTGCGGCCCCAGTTCGGCCGCGAGATTTTTGGAGAACGCTTCGATCGCGCTGCAGGCCGGCCCGAATCCCCCGACCATCGGGTAACCAATCCCACCCGGCGTGGCGGTCAGCGAGAGTACCACCCCCGAGCGCTGCCGCGACATGATCCGGCCGGCAGCCGTGGCCGTGAGAAACTGCGTGAGCATTGCGGTCCGCACTGGCCGCACAAAATCGTCCGCCGACATGTCCACCGGCGGCGTGCCCTGCCGTTCGTCAAGACCGATCAGATTGAACGAGACATCCAGGGTTCCGGACGTTTTCACGACCCGATCCGCGTGGCGGTTTACGGCCCGTTCATCCAGTGCGTCCACCTCGTCGGCGTCAGCCTGTCCTCGAGCTGCCCGAATCTCGTCAGCGACTTTCCGGGCATTCTCCAGGCGGCGCGCGGTCAGAAACACCTTTGCGCCAGCCTCGGCCAGAGCTCTTGCCACCGCTCCGCCCAGCGAGTCGCCCACGCCGTATAACACGGCTTTCTTGTTCGAAAGGATCATGCCGTTTCTCCTTGGGCAGAATGCCGACGTGCGCCAGCCGTGGTCGCACCGGACGCCCGCGCCGCGCGCTTCGTATGTTTGTCGAGCAGCGAATGGCAAAATCGACAGACCGGGCATTTTTTCGGTCGAATGCCAAATGCGAACATCGGCTGCGAGCCGACCTTCACCACAGATCTGCTTGGAACAGCGAAGAGGGCATGCAAGCCCTCAGGCCGACATCCTAATCGGCAACGGGAAATGCTCGGCAATGCATCTCTGCCTTATCGGCGCTTCGGCACAGCCTGAGCGCCGGTATGGCAAGAGCGCGCCGGTGACTCAATCGCGCTGGTCGCAGTAGCGCGAGACGTTCACGCGGCAATCGGCTCGGCGCCGATGCGGCGCAGCTCTGCGATTGATCAAGCGGCATCCGGGGTGAGGCGGTGCGCCACATGAGCGCAACGTCGTCGGGTGTGAGGCTGTAAGCAGCATTCACGAGGTCAGAGAGCTTGCGTTCGAGCGCGAGAATGTCGGCGGCGGCGTCTCGCGCGGGGGTCAGGGTGGCCGCGTATTCCTGTTTCAACCGAGTGATCTCGGCGGCGGACCACTTGCGGCTCTTCGGTAGTGCTGCGCGAACCGCTGTGACGAAGCCGTCAGCATCAAGCTGGTGAGGCTCGGCTAGAGTCCGACCCGGCTTATCAACGCCGAACTCGTGAAGAAGCCAGTCATGAATGGCAGTCGTGGTCGTACGGATCGCAGCGGCTGCCCGATTCGCATCGCGCGCTTCCCACTGCTTGCCTTCGCGGAGGGCGAGCCGGTGGAATGTTTCGCCGCGATGAACCGGCAGGAAGGCCGAGCGGCCGAACAGAAGCACAAACAGTCTAAGGGCGGGCGCACGCCATGCTGCATCGTCCGCGAAGGCGTCCGGGCGCCTATCGAGCAGATCGGTCTCGCATCCCGGCAGATCGAAGACCTTGCCGAGATCGATTTCGAGAAAATCCTCCGCGACGGACAGCGCTCCCTTGAAATAGAGCCGCCAGCCGGCCATTGGTCAGCACTCCCCATCGCAGGCCACCCTTGGTCACGTCGTCGACACGGCGGAGATAGCGAAGCATCTGCGTTGATGGCACCCCGTCTTCGCCTTTGCGACGCGCCTCCTCGCGATCAAGCACGCGATTCCAGCGCTTGGCTTCGACGACGCACACGCCGTGCTGGAAGCGCTGCCATGGCTCGAGAGATGCAGCTTTGGCCTTGGCCGCGGCATCGCCGAAGAGCAGGGCGTCAGGCACGTCGTCCCGCGCCTTGACAGAAAGGTTCTGCTGGACGGACAGATCGGACCAACCGATCGCCTCCAGCAGCGGCCAGATGAGCTCCTTCTCGGTTTCCGCCTCTGTTGGGTTCTTGATCTTGCCGAAGGCCGTTAGGAGAGCGTCCAGCCGCGTGCGGAGAGCCGCCACCGTGGTCTCGTCGAGGCTGGCCCACGCATCCGTGCCGCGGATCCCCTCGATCAGAAAGTCACGCGTGAATAGGCTGCCGTTGAGCAATTTCGGTTCCGACCCTGAAGACGACAGACAAAGACAACCATTGAGCGGAATTCAGTGTTTGGGTCAAAGGCCTTTAGAACACGCGCACTCTGTTTCGGAAGTCCCTCTTGCGCTAGCAAACGGTGCGCCGCCCATTGACTTGCGCGATACAGTTCATACATTGTTCACATCGCTTGCGGGCTGCGGTTCGCGGGCTCGATTTTTGACATCGTGGATAAGAACAGCAGCAATCGCCACCGACCTGGCGGGCCGGTGCCGGACGGATTTGTTCCGGCGGGACGACCCCCTTTCAGCGGCAAGAGACGGCCGACAGTCCCAATGCGTAAGGTTGTTTCGCAACTTTGCGCAGTGGACCCTATCAGTAGATAAGGGTTCATCCGCAGCTGTTAGCCGAGCGCCGCTGGGCATGGGGTGCTTCGATCGCTTTCAGGATCGCGGATGGCCGCGACGCCCGGCCTCTCATGCGTGAGAGCCTGCCCCGGACTTTGATCCGGGGTTGTTTCGCAAATCTGCGCAGTGGACCCGCTGGGCATGGGCTCCATCGACCGGTGGCCGTGCTCCCGCGGGAGCGACTCAAGCGGGGCGCCGATGCGTAAGGTTGTTTCGCGAGTTTGCGCGGGGGATCCCCTCTCGGTGGTGGGGCACCCTCGGCAGGCCGCGATCCTCCCGCTGGGCATGGGGTCGTTCGCTCAGATTCGATACGTCCATTGGATCCGAGGCGCCCGAGGAGGGGAACCGGCCACCTCTGCGTCTCCGCGTCTCTGCGGTCAGCTTCCCTTGGGTGTCACCGCTGGACGTGGGTCTTTCACCATCCACCCAGCCCATGCGTAACCTTTGTTTTCACGTCCGCCGGACATGGCCAATCCGGTTGTGCCGCTTGGCATGGGGTCCATTAGCTCGATTTCGGATGTGGAGGGCAAGCGGCGGTCGCCCTACCGTGCCCACCTTGATCGAGCTTGGCACGATCGCCCCGGGCGAGCGCCGCTCGCCCCTACAAGCGGCCGGGCTCGGTCATTTCCGCTGGGCATGGGGTCATCCTTCACTTCGGGCCGGGCGGCCAAAATCCAGCGCCCGCGGTTGTCACCCGGCCGGCTTTCCCCTATAACCTCCGGCCTTTGCGGCGTCGGGCACCCCTGGAGGCCGGCGCTTTTGTTTGTCCTTAGAGGAATACGACGATGACAGACGTCCACAGCCTGACGGCAGAGCCGCGGGACCGGGCCGGAAAGGGGGCCGCCCGAACCACCCGCCGCGCCGGGCGAGTCCCGGCCGTCGTTTACGGCAACAAGACCGCCCCGACCCTGATCTCGCTCGAGCCGCGCGAGCTCGACCGCGAGATCCACAAGACCGGCTACTACACCACCCTCTTCGACATCAAGGTGAACGGCACCACGGAGCGCGTGCTGCCCCGCGACGTGCATTTCGATCCGGTCACCGACCGGCCGATCCATGTCGATTTCATGCGCGTCACCGACAAGTCGCGGGTGCGCGTGCACGTGCCCGTCACCTTCACCAACGAGGGGCTGTCGCCCGGCATCAAGCGCGGCGGCGTGCTCAACGTCGTGCGCCACGACATCGACGTCGACTGCCTGGCCGGCAACATCCCGCACGCGATCATCGTCGACACCGCCGGCCTCGACATCGGCGACAGCGTGCATATCAGCATGGTGAAGCTGCCGGAGGGCGTGCGGCCCGCGATCACCGGGCGCGACTTCACCATCGCCACGATCGCGCCGCCGACCGTGCACAAGACCGAGGCCGAGGAACAGGCAGCAGCAGCCGCTGCCGCCGCGGTGGCGACGCCGGAAGGTGCCGCAGCAGCCCCGGCCGCGGGCGCTGCCCCCGGTGCCGCCCCGGGCGCGGCACCCGGTGCCGCCGCTCCGGCCGCTGCCGGCAAGGCGCCGGCGGCGGCTCCGGCCAAGGGCGAGAAGAAAAAGTAACCGGCGATGCTGCTGCTCGTTGGCCTCGGCAATCCCGGCCCGGGCCATGCGGGCGACCGACACAATATCGGCTACATGGCGGTGGACGCGATCGTCCACCGCCATGGCTTCGGCCCCTACCGCAGCAAGTTCCGCGGCCAGGTGGCCGAGGGAACGCTGGCCGACGAGAAGGTCATCGCCCTCAAGCCGGAGACCTACATGAACCTGTCCGGCGAGTCGGTCGCCGCGGCCGCCCACTTCTACAAGTTGCCGCCGGAGCGCGTGGTCGTCATCCATGACGAGATCGACCTCGCCTTCGGCAAGCTGCGGGTGAAGCAGGGCGGCGGCACCGGCGGCCACAACGGCATCCGCAGCATCGACGCGCATCTCGGCCCCGACTTCTGGCGCGTCCGGCTCGGCGTCGGCCATCCCGGCGACCCCGACATGGTCATCGGCCACGTGCTCCGTCCCTTCTCGAAGGAGGAGCAGCCCGCGGTCGACAAGCTGGTCGACGCCGTCGCCGATGCCGCGCCCCTGCTGGTCGCCGGCGGCCCCAACCGCTTCATGAGCAAGGTCGACGTGACCCTGAACCCACGCCCACCGAAAGAAAAGCCGTCAGCCGACAGCAGTCAGCCGTCAGCCGACAGCGGCCGTTCCGAGACTGACTGCTGAATGCTGATGGCTGAGAGCTAATCCATGGGCTTCGAATGCGGCATCGTCGGCCTGCCGAACGTCGGCAAGTCGACACTGTTCAACGCGCTGACGGCCACCGCGGCGGCGCAGGCGGCGAACTATCCGTTCTGCACCATCGAGCCGAATGTCGGCCGGGTCGCGGTGCCGGACGAACGGCTCGACGTGCTGGCGCGCCTGGCCAAGTCGGCCAAGATCGTCCCCACCCAGCTGGGCTTCCTCGACATCGCCGGGCTGGTGCGCGGCGCCAGCAAGGGCGAGGGGCTCGGCAACCAGTTCCTCGCCAACATCCGCGAGGTCGACGCCATCATCCACGTGCTGCGCTGTTTCGAGGCCGAGGTCACCCATGTCGAGGGCACGGTCGACCCCATTCGCGACGCCGAGACGGTCGATACCGAGCTGATGCTGGCCGACCTCGACAGCCTCGAACGCCGCGTCGATGCCGCCACGAAGAGGGCGCGCGGCGGCGAGAAGGAGGCCAAGGCTCTGCTCGCGGTCATGGAGCCGGTTCTCACTGCCCTGCGCGAGGGCAGGCCCGCCCGCAGCGTGCCGATCGCCGACGAGCAGAGGACCCTGTTCAAGCAGCTGCAGCTGCTGACCAGCCACCCCGTCCTCTACGCCTGCAACGTCGACGAAAGCGCCGCCGGCACCGGCAACGCGTGGTCGGCCCTGGTGGCCGAGAAGGCGAAGACCGAGGGCGCGGCCACGGTCGTCATCTCCGCCGCCATCGAGGCCGAAGTGGCGACCCTGACCGACCCGGCCGAGCAGCGCGAGTTCCTGGCCAGCCTCGGCCTCGAGGAGACCGGCCTGTCGCAGACCATCCGCGCCGGCTACAAGCTGCTCGATCTCATCACCTTCTTCACCGCCGGCCCGAAGGAAGCCAAGGCCTGGACGGTGCACCGCGGCGCCACCGCCCCGGAGGCCGCCGGCATCATCCACACCGACTTCGAGCGCGGCTTCATCCGGGCGGAGACCATCGCCTACGACGACTTCGCCGCCTGCAACGGCGAGCAGGGCGCCAAGGACGCCGGCAAGATGCGCTCCGAAGGCAAGGACTACGTCGTCCAGGACGGCGACGTCGTGCACTTCCGCTTCAACGTCTGAGCACGGACGTCAGCCCGACTCAGTGCACGTCGGCCCACACCTTGCGGTACACCGCATAGAGGCAGGCGGTGAGCACAATCAGGAACAGCATGACGCCGACGCCGATCTGGTGGCGTTCGTTCAGGTTGGGCTCGGCGGCCCAGGCGAGAAACGCCGCAACATCGCGCGCCATCTGCGGCACCGTCGCCTCGGTACCGTCGGCGTAGGTGACCGCCCCGTCGCTGAGTGGCGGCGGCATGGCAATTTGATTGGCAGAGACGGCGAAGTACTCGTTGTAGCTCATGCCCTCGTTCAACTGGAATCCCGCCGGCGGCTCCTCATATCCGGTGAGTATCGCATAGATGTAGTCAGGGCCGCCGGGACGCGCTTTTGCCATCAGCGAAAGATCGGGCGGATAGGCGCCGTTGTTCGCGGCGCGTGCAGCCTGTTCGTTGGGGAACGGCGCCTTGAAGCGGTCCGACTGCAGTCCCGCCCGCTCGAACATCTCGCCTTCATCGTTCGGCCCATCGGGGACCTGCACGGAGGCCGCCACTGCCTTGATCTGGTCCTCGCTAAGACCCGTGCCGGAGAGATGCCGATAGCTCAGCAAGTTCATGGAGTGGCAGGCCGAGCAGACATCCTTGTACACGAGGAAACCGCGCTGCAGCGCCGCCTCGTCATAAGTGCCGAAGATGCTGTTGAACGACCACTCCTGACGCGGCAGTTCGCCCTCGGCGGCGACGGCGTTACCGCCCATCGCAAGGAGGACGACGACCGCGCCAAGCAAACCGATCTTGCGCATCATGCCTTCTCCATCGGCTTGGCGTGGACGCGGGCCGGCGCGAAGCCGCCGCCCTTCAGCACCGGCTGGCTGATGCTGTGCGGCAGCGGATCGGGCCGCTCGAACACGCTCAGCAGCGGCATGATGATGATGAAGTGCAGGAAGTAGTAGAGGGTGGCGATACGGCCGATCCACAGGAACGGAATCCCGTTCCAGACGCCGTCCGGCGCATTGGCGCCGACCCAGCCGAGGATGAAGGCGTCGAGCAGCAGGATCCAGAAGAACCACCTGTACGCCGGCCGGAAGCGGGCGCTACGCACCGGCGAGCGATCGAGCCAGGGCAGGAAACAGAGGATCAGGATCGATGCGAACATGGCGATGACGCCGGCCAGCTTCGCATCGATCAGCGTGTAGCCGAACAGGATCCAGCTGCCGATGAAGTTGTCGTCGACGGCGCGCAGGATGGCGTAGTACGGCAGGAAGTACCACTCGGGCACGATGTGCGGCGGCGTCACCATCGGATTGGCGCGGATGTAGTTTTCCGGCTCGCCGAAGAAATTCGGTCCGAAGAAGACGAACGCGGCGTAGACCAGCAGGAACACCCCGATCCCGAAATTGTCCTTCACCGTGTAGTACGGGTGGAACGGGATCGTGTCCTGCGGCCCCTTGATGTCGATGCCGAGCGGGTTGTTCGACTTGTGGTGATGCAGCGCCCAAAGGTGCAGGAACACCACGGCGACGATCACGAACGGCAGCAGGTAGTGGAGCGAGAAGAAGCGGTTGAGCGTCGCATTGTCGACGTTGAACCCGCCCCACAACCACTCGGTGATGCTCTGGCCGACCAGGGGGATGGCCGTGAAGAAGCTGGTGATGACCTTGGCGCCCCAATAGCTCATCTGCCCCCACGGCAGGACGTAACCCATGAACGCCGTCGCCATCATCAGCAGCAGGATGATGATGCCGATGATCCACAGCAGCTCTCGCGGCGCCTTGTAGGAGCCGTAGTAGAGGCCGCGGAACACGTGGATGTACACGACGATGAAAAACATCGACGCGCCGTTCATGTGCAGATAACGGAGCAGCCAGCCATAGTTCACGTCGCGCATGATCCGCTCGACGCTGTCGAAGGCCATGGTGGCATGCGGCGTATAGTGCATGGCCAGCACGATGCCCGTGACGATCATCACCACGAGCATGATCCCGGCCAGGGACCCGAAGTTCCACCAGTAGTTCAGGTTTCGCGGCGCCGGATAGACCTGCTGATGATGGAGGAACGAAAAGATCGGCAAGCGGTGGTCGACCCACCGCACGACCGGATTCTTGAAACGTGGCGCGTCGCTCATGATCAGGCCTTGCTCGCTTCCTGTCCCGCACCGATGAAAACGACAGTGTCGCTGGTGAAGCTGTACGGGGGTACGGCGAGATTGAGCGGCGCCGGACCCTTTCGGATTCGACCGGAGGTATCGTACTGGGAGCCGTGGCAGGAGCACAGCCAACCGCCATATTCGCCACGATTTTCTCCGGATCTCTGGCCTTGAGGGATGCAGCCGAGATGCGTGCAGACGCCGACGAGGATCAGCCATTCCGCCTTGCCCGGCTTGACCCGCTCGCTGTCAGGCTGCGGATCCTTGAGTTCATTGAGATTGACCTCTTCCGCCGCCTTGATCTCCTCCGTCGTGCGCCGGCGGACGAAGACCGGACTTCCACGCCAGATCACGGTGATGCTCTGGCCGACTTCGATCTTCGAGATGTCGACTTCTGTCGTCGACAGGGCGAGCACGTCGGCCGCGGGGTTCATCTGATCGATGAACGGCCAAGCCACCGCGGCGACGCCGAAGGCGCCGATCGCGCCGGTTCCCAACATCAGGAAATCGCGCCGGGTTTCGCCGGCATCATGCCCAGAGGAAGCAATCGCCTCGCCGTGTGCACTGTGCGCCATCATCACGCCCCTTGCGTTCGCCGACCAGCCCCTGAGGCTGCCAGCAGAAAAGCCGCTGGTTTATAGCATTCGCCGACTATCCGGCGTTCCGACCGGTCTGCGACAAACCGACGCGGAATCGCCGCCGGCTCCCCTTCCTGCCGGCCAGCGGTATAATTGAAAAACAGGCCGTTGCAAAGCGCCTGCCCTGTCCGTTCCCGATTTCTCGAAAATGCGTCTCGCGCTCTACGAACCCGACATCCCGCAGAATACCGGCACCGTCCTGCGGCTGTCGGCCTGCCTGGGCATTTCGGTCGATCTCATCGAGCCTTTGGGCTTTCTCTGGGACGACCGGAGGCTGCGCCGCGCCGGCCTGGATTATCTGGATGCCGTCGACCTCACCCGCCACAGCTCCTGGAATGCCTACCGCACGTGGCGGGCCGGCAGCGACCGCGCCGGCCGGCTCGTCGTCCTCACCACCGCGGCTGTTGTGCCCTACACGACCTTCGCCTTCGATTCGTCGGATAGCCTGCTGTTCGGCCGGGAAACGGGCGGAGTGCCGGCCGACGTCCATGCGGCGGCCGACGCACGCCTAGTCATTCCGATGAAGAGCGGCATGCGGTCGCTCAACGTTGCGGTGTCGGTCGCGATGGTGTTGGGTGAGGCCCTTCGTCAGACTGACGGGTTTTCTCGGCTGAACTCCGATGAGTCTTCCCAAGGCTGAACAAGAATCTGCCGTTGCCGCGTGGTTCGCCGAACTGCGCGATGACATCTGCGCGGCGTTCGAAAGGCTGGAGGACGAACTCGTCGGCACGTTTCACGACAACGCTCCAGGACGTTTCGAGCGAACGGAATGGCGGCGACCGACCGAGGACGATTCGGAGGGCGGCGGCGGCGTGATGTCGACGATGCGCGGGCGGGTGTTCGAGAAGGTCGGGGTCAATGTCTCGACGGTCCATGGTGCATTCTCGGAGGAGTTCCGCAAACAGATTCCGGGAGCGGCGGAAGACGGTCGCTTCTGGGCCAGCGGAATCAGCCTGGTCGCGCACATGCGGTCGCCGCTGGTGCCGGCGGTGCACATGAACACGCGTCACATCGTCACTTCGATCGGCTGGTTCGGTGGCGGCGCCGACCTGACGCCGATGTTTCCCGACCCGCTGGACACAGCCGATTTTCACGCCGCCCTCGAAGCCGCCTGCGACCGTCACGATCCCGGCTACTATCCGCGCTTCAAGAAATGGTGCGATGAATACTTCTTCCTGAAGCATCGCAACGAGCCGCGCGGCGTCGGCGGCATCTTCTATGACAATCTCGACAGCGGCGACTGGGACGCCGACTTTGCCTTTACCCGCGATGTCGGACGCGCCTTCCTCGACGTCTATCCCCGAATCGTGCGCCGGCACATGAACGCGTCTTGGACCCCCGAACAACGACGTCGCCAGCTGATTCGCCGCGGCCGCTACGTCGAATTCAATCTGCTCTACGATCGCGGGACGTTGTTCGGCCTGAAGACCGGCGGCAACATCGATGCCATCCTGATGAGTCTGCCGCCGGAAGTCATGTGGCCGTAGCCGCCAGATCCTTCAGCTTCGCCAGGCAGGCTTCTCGATCCCCCTGAAAATCGCCGGCGATCCACCAATCCTCGATCGTCGCCATCAGCCGACCGACGGCCGGACCCGGTGGAACGCCAAGCCTCACGGCGTCTCGTCCCTTGAGGGGAAAACGCGGTGCGATCCACTCGGCGCCGGCCCGTAGCAGTCCCAGCCACGCCTCATTCGCATGGCGATCGATGGTTGCACCGCCGGCGACCGCATCGGCCCAATGGATGAGAACGAGGTCGCGATAGCGTTCGCGACCGTATCGGTAGATCAGTCGGTGCCGGGCCGCCGCGGGCAAATCGGGCGACAGGAGCGCGTCGCCCGCGAGACTCACGAGACGGTCGCGTTCGACATTGGAGAAGCGCAGTCGCGTCGCGACAGCCAGAGCGCTCGCCTCGCTTCCGTCCAGAAGCGCCGCCAAACGACGGATCGGATCCGCACGCGGCACAAGATCCCGCGGCGACGTGCCCTCGATCGTGACGATTGCGCGAAGGCGGTCGATCCGCGTTGCCTCCGGCAGAAAATTTGCGAGGACGCCAACCTCGCGCATCAACTCGATCACGCTCGCGGGATCGGGAGCGATCATGAGTTTCAACGTCTCGCCACAGACGCGTTCGCCGGACAGCGTCGGCAGTAGATGGGCAAGGGGACCGCAGGCGGCGAGCGCCGATGGGTCGGCCGGCGAACTGCCGTAGTGGGCCTGGAAACGGAAGAAGCGCAACAGGCGCAGCACGTCCTCGCGGATGCGCGCTTCGGGATCGCCGACGAAGCGCACGCGCCGCGACCGTATGTCGGCCAGTCCTCCGAACGGGTCGTAGATCGCCCCGTCGACGCTGCAGAACAGCGCATTGATCGTGAAATCGCGGCGGGCGGCATCGGCCTGCCAATCGTTCGTGTATTCGACCTTGGCGTGCCGACCATAGGTTTCGACGTCGCGTCGCAGGGTCGTGATCTCGAAATGTCTGGCGCCGATCACGGCGGTGACCGTTCCATGCCGGATTCCGGTCGGGATCGCCTTGATGCCGGCACGCGCCAGCAGATTCATCACGCGCTCCGGCGGCTCGTGCGTGGCGATGTCGATGTCGCCGACCTTGCGCTCCAGCAGCGCGTCGCGGACGCAGCCGCCGACAAAGCGCGCTTCGCCTCCGGCCGCTGCAAGCGCGGCCATGACCGCGACCGTTTCCGGCTCGGTCATCCAGGGTTGCGGTTCGAGCCTGTCGGCGGGCTGCATCGAGGGGAACGGCACTCGGTTGGACCTAGCGTCGACATAGCCCGGTTTGATATGGCCGTCGATGGCGAAGCGTGCCGTCGGCGGTCCTCATGACTCGTCTCGCAGCAGTTCCGCCAGATTGACGAGCATCCCGGCGGTCGCCCCCCAGATGTAATAGTCGCGCCATGGAAAGACATAGAAATAGCGGGTCGCCCCGGCATAGATCCGGCTATGCCGTTGCCGGCTGGCGGGGTCGAGTATGAAGTCGAGCGGCACCTCGAAGACTTCCGCAACCTCGTGCGGATCCGGGACAAGAGAAGGCGGCGGTGCGACGAGAGCGATGATGGGGGTCACCTCGAATCCCGTCCGCGTGACATAGGTGTCCAGTTGACCGATGAGGGTCACAAGACTGCGTGAAAGACCGATCTCTTCCTCGGTCTCGCGCAGGGCCGTTGCGACCGGATCGCAGTCGCCAGGTTCGCATCGGCCGCCGGGAAAGCTGATCTGACCTGCGTGGGCCTGCAGGTGATCTGTGCGGCGCGTCAACAGAACGGTGAGTCCTTGCGGCCGGTCGATCAACGGCACCAGGACGGCGGCGCGGGTCAAGGGCCCGTCGGGCAGCAGGTCGGGATTCAGGTCATGATCGCCGCGGCGAACGCCGGGCGGTGGGGCAGCGGCCAGACGAGCCAGGATACGGTC
>Ga0187893_10010374_pt1 | contig 13920 bp, 12 predicted proteins | sample MA1701074metaG_FD_139574 | JGI IMG/M metagenome (GOLD analysis project Ga0187893, IMG submission 139574) | White microbial mat communities from a basaltic lava cave in the Kipuka Kanohina Cave System on the Island of Hawaii, USA - MA170107-4 metaG ...
CGAGCATCACCACGTCGAGCATGAATATCCTCCTCCCCGTGACATGCTTGCCCCGGGGAGTCATAGAAAAGGCGAGTCCCGCATAGGAAATCGAGACGGAAGAGCGGCACCGGCGATTAGGACCGCATGTGTCCGTCGCTGCCACGCCATAAGGACCGCATAAGCGTTTCGCGCGCGCTCACGTGCTTTTGTAGGGGCGGCCGGCGGCCGCCCGCAGGTCGATACCGAGGCCGCACCAGGCAGCATCGAAGCATCGAGCCGTGGAACGACGGGCGGCCGCCGACCGCCCCTAAAGGCTCTCGGCGTCTCCGCGTGCCAACCCAGTGTCGCGGTCGCGTCAACAATCTGCGTCGCAGCAAGCCGGACCTTTGACGCCGCTCTGACGGTCCATCGGCACTATCCCGTCGCGGATCCGTGCCTGCCTCGGTGCTGCACGTCTTCCGCCACGGCAGATCGTCGGCGGTGACGCAGCGCCGTGACGTGAACTGATCGCAAATGTTGAAGGGAGATTCTTGTAGATGGGTATCGTTGAGGTTGCCAAAGGCGTCAAACACGCCATCGTCATGGCGAAGAAGCCCAACAACTTTCGGCACCTGGCAACGAAGGAAACGGAAATTGCCCGCCAAGTCTTCGAGGGCAGCATTCCCTATTCAAAGGTGACGATCTGCGACGGCCTTGGCTTCGAGGGTCGGCCATTCACGATGCCGAACGCGGGTCCTGGCTACGTGTTATTTGTCGGCGACGGCCACTACGGCATGAGCAGCCTCCCCGCCGACAAGGCCCTCCTGATCCACGAGCTCGTGCATGTCTGGCAGGGAGAGCATTCGCGCTGGCGCTGGACCTTCATGGCCGAATCCGGGTGGAGCCAGCTGTGCCATGGCGACGCGGCCTACCACTACGACCCGACGAAGCTCAAGGACTGGGACAGCTACAATCCCGAACAGCAGGCGCAGATCGTCGAAGGCTGGTATGTCGACGGTACGTCGGTGGCGTACGAAGAACCGCGCACGATCCCCTGCGACGTGCTGTTCGCCTTCGACAGCGCGCGCCTGAAGCCGGAGGCCCGGACCTACCTGGCCAAAGCCGTCGCCATGCTCAACACGCACGGCAAGGGAAGAACCGTGGTCATCGAGGGCCACACGGATTCGGTCGGCTCCTTCGCCTACAACATGAAGTTGTCGCGTGAGCGCGCCTTGGCGGTGAAGCGCGCCCTGATCGACCTCGGCGCCGACAACGCCGCGAACTTCAAGATCAGGGCCTGTGGCGAGAGCAAGCCGCTGGCCCCCAACACCACCCGCGAGGGGCGCCGGGAAAACCGCCGCGTCGAGTTCTGGTACGAGTGAACGGCGAGGCGGGAAGCGGGTGGAGTCTGCATAGTACCGATGAAGCCGCCGAACAAAACCGGTGTCATGCTGGTGGCGGAGGCGGTGGAGGGAAGGCGCCCGGTCAAGGAGAGGGCGAGCGATGCACCACGCACCGGACACCGTGCCGGGATCGCGTGCCGCGGTGTCGCTCTGCCCATGCGTCGGTGCTGTATGGGCCGCCCAAGCCTCGATGCCCGCCGCGTCATGATCCAAGACAGGAGCCGGATGCGGGAAAGCCGCAAGTCCGGATCTGCGCGGGGGCGGCGAGTAATCGTCGTCCCTACCGCGACCGCTCGATTTTCGATGGGGTAGGGGCGAGCAGCACTCGCCCTCGGAACGCATCGCCCGCCCGTCGCGGCCATAGAAGGGTTAGTCCGGGACGCGGTAGACGGCTTCAGGTGGATGTCCGCGACGCCCTCAGGACATAGATGCCGGCGGCGATGATCAGGAGGCCGCCGGCCACGGTCAGCAGCTTCGGCACTTCGCCCCAGATGAAATAGCCGGCGAGGACGAGCCAGACGACGGACGAGTACTCGAAGGGGGCGATGACGTTCGCCTCGGCGATGCGATAGGCGTGGGTCAGGCACCAGATGGCGACGGCGGCGACGAGCCCGGTCGACCCCATCAGCAGCAGGTCGACGAGGTCGGGCATCGACCACGACCGCAGGAAGAAGGCGAGGCTGGGGTGGCTCACGTCGGCGAAGGCGCCGTCGCCGGCGACCAGCCCGATGACGAGAGCGGCGGCGAGGTTCACGCTGTTCTGGTAGAGCGCCATCACCGAGGCGCGGTGCGTGGTGCCGAGGTCGCGCGCCATCACCTGCGCCAGGGCATAGAGCGCGGCCGCGGCCAGCGAGAACAGGGCCGCCGCATCGATCACGTCGGCACCGATCCGGCACATGATCATGATCATGGCGCCGATGAAGCCGACCACGACCGCCGTCCAGTGGTTGAGCCCGACCCGCTCGTGCAGGACAGGCCCGGCGAGGGCGACGATGAAGAGCGGCGCGGTGTAGAACAGGGCCCCGGCCTCGGCCAGCGGGATGGCGGCGATCGCCAGATAGTAGGCCGTGTAGGACAGGAACAGCAGCCCGGCCCGGATCAGGAGCCGGCCCAGCCGCCGGCCGCTGACGCTGCGCAGGCCGCCGTCGAAATACAACAGGATGAACAGCGGCGCGAAGGCGACCAGGCTGCGCGTCGCCAGGATCTGCGTCACCGGGTAGTCGCCGCTGATCCACTTGATGATCACATCCTGGATCGTGAAGATCAGCGCCCCGGCGCTGAGGAACAGGATGCCCTTGATCCGCTCGTTCGAGCGGGTGGGCGTTGCGACAGCCCCCGCGGCCGCCGGGTCAAGACGCTGCTCTCCGGTACTCATGTCCATGCGATCGAAGGACTATTCCGGTCTGGCCGTCGGCGGGGTGCGGGGAAGGACGTCGGACGGCCGGGTGATTTACCAGGCGGCAGTCTTTCGCGGCCGTGCGGCCCGGTCAATGGTCGTTGTCGGGACCATGGAGCCGCTGCCAAAGATCGACGACCCGGTGCGTTTCCGCGACATCATGGACGCGCAATATCTGCACCCCCTGGTTCAGCCCATGCATCGCCGCCGCCAGGGATGTCGGCAGGCGATCTTTCGGCGCCAGGCGCCGTTCGCCCTCGCTGCCGAGGCTCTTGCGCGACACGCCGAGGAGGATCGGACAGCCCAGGCCGTGATACAGCGCCAGAGACCGCAGGACTGCCTGATTGTGCGGCCCGCGCTTGGCAAAGCCGATGCCGGGGTCGACGATGATGCGGTCGCGCCCGATGCCGGCATCGATGCAGGCCTGGATCCGGCCCTCCAATTCGTCGAAGACGTCGAGAACGACGTCTTCGTAGACAGGTGCCTCGTTCATCGTCCGCGGGTCGCCGCGCATGTGCATCAACACCACCGCCGCGTTGCTCCCTGCCATCGCGGCCGCGCTGTCGGGATCCCCGCCGAGGGCGGTCACGTCGTTGACGATGTCGACTCCCGCCGCCAGGGCGGCCCGCATGACCCGGGCATGCCGCGTGTCGATGGAGATCTGCAGGTTGGGGAATGCCGAGCGCGCCGCGACCAGTCCCTGCAACACCGGCAGCACGCGCTCGATCTCGATCTCCGGCGCGACCGGCGCGGCGCCCGGTCGCGTCGATTCGCCCCCGACGTCGAGGATGTCGGCGCCGGCCTCCGCCAGTCGCCGGCCATGGGCGATCGCCGCCGCCGGATCGAGATGCTCCCCGCCGTCGGAGAAGCTGTCGGGGGTGACGTTGAGGATGCCCATGAGCCGCGGGCGCCGCATCGGTTCGCCGCCGGCACGGTCCCGGCTCAGGTTGCCGAGCAGCATCTCGACCCGTTCTTGTGCCATGCCACGCAGGCGGCCGGCCCAGGCCCTGATGTCCGGCACCGTGTCGGCGATGCGCTGAACGCGCCCGGGCGTGCGAACGGTAACCTCGCACACGCTGAACGCCAGCCAGCCACCGGTCAGGGGCAAGGCCCCGCCGCTGTCGATCAGGCTCTCCAGCCCGGCACGACGGCACAAGTCGCGGGGGGCCAGATAGACTTTGGCGCCGCTCGGAACGCGCGCCGGCAATAGCGTCTCCACCCGTGGCGACTCCATCGTTGCACCTCCTGAGGCCGCCGTGTTCAATGCCAAGCATGAACCTTGGCGATGATGCCAGAGCGCAGGGGCGATGACACACAGCATGCGCATGTCCGCCCTGCAGGTGATGCCGGCCTTGCGGTCGACGACCGCGCTGGACAGGCCGATCACGCCGCTGGTCCGCGAGATCGAGTATGCCGACCCCGCCACGCTGTTCGCCCCGTTCGCCCAGGATCGATACGCGTCGCTGCTGGAGAGCGCGCTCACGGGCGGCGCCCGCGGCCGCTACTCCTTCATCGCCGTCGAGCCGTTCCGGGTCCTGACCAGCAAGGATGGCGTGATCACCATTGACGGCGAGCGCGGCCTGGGCAACCCGTTCGACGTTCTGCGCCGCGAGCTGTCGACGTACTCGCTGCAGCCGGCGCCCGGACTGCCGCCGCTGCAGGGCGGCGTCGTCGGCTATTTCGGCTACGAATTGGTACGCCATCTCGAGCGTGTGCCGATGGCCCGCGCCGACGACATGGAGTTTCCCGATCTGGCACTCGGATTTCACGACGTGCTGATTGCGGTTGATCATGGCGACCGCCGTGCCTGGCTGCTGTCGAGCGGCCTGCCGGCAACGCACCCGACCGCTCGCTGGCAGCGCGCCATGGAGAGGCTCGATGCCATCTCCGAGCGGCTGACCGCTGCGAACCGGTCGACGGCGGCACCTGTGCCCGTCGAGACCGCCGCCGTCATCTCCAATTTTTCCCGCAGCGAGTACGAGGCCGTCGTTCAGCGCGTCGTCGACTACATCCTCGCCGGCGACATCTTCCAGGCCAACCTGTCCCAGCGGTTCGCGGCTCCGCTGGCGCCCGACATGAATACATTCGGTCTCTACCGCCGGCTGCGCGATCTCAATCCGGCGCCGTTTGCGGCCTTTCTGAGATTCGACGATGTCGAGATCGTGTCGGCGTCGCCGGAGCGGTTCCTGTCGTTGCGCGGCAACCGGGTCGAGACCTGCCCGATCAAGGGGACCCGGCCGCGCGGCCGGACGGTCGAAGAAGATCGTGCTCTCGCCGATGAGCTGCTGGCCAGCGAGAAGGATCGCGCGGAAAACGTGATGATCGTCGATCTCCTGCGCAACGACCTGTCGCGCGTGTGCCGCGACTCCTCTGTCGATGTCCGGGGACTCTGCGAGCTCGAGAGCTTCGCGACGGTGCATCATCTGGTGTCGACCGTCGTCGGCGCGCTACAGCCCGGCCTGACAGCGGTGGACCTGCTCGCGGCATGCTTCCCCGGCGGCTCGATCACCGGCGCGCCAAAGATTCGCGCCATGGAGATCATCGCCGAGCTCGAGCCGACGCGCCGCGGGCCCTACTGCGGCAGCGTCGGCTACATCGGCTTCGACGGCTGCATGGACACGAGCATCGTCATCCGCACCTATGCGATGCGCAACGGTCGCGTGACGTTCCAGGCCGGCGGCGGCATCGTCGCCGACTCCACGCCCGCCGCCGAGTACGCGGAAACTCTGGCCAAGGCCCGTGCCCTGATCGCCGCGCTGTCGCCGGGCGAGCCGCCATGATCCTCCTCATCGACAACTACGACTCGTTCGTGCACAACCTCGCGCGCTACATCCGCGAGCTCGGCCGGCCGACCAATGTCGTGCGCAATGATGACATCGATCTCGCGACGATCGAGCGCCTGTCCCCCTCGCATATCGTCATCTCGCCCGGCCCGTGCACGCCGAACGAGGCCGGCATCTCGGTTCGGCTGATCGAGCGCTTCGCGCCGACGATACCTATCCTCGGCGTGTGTCTCGGTCACCAGAGCATCGGTCAGGCGCTCGGCGGCAAGGTCGTGCGTGCGCGGCGGCCGATGCACGGCAAGACCTCGCTCATTCGCCACGACGCCATCGGCATCTTCGCCGGCCTGCCGAACCCGTTGCGCGTAACGCGCTATCACTCCCTGGTCGTGGCCAAGGAGGGGTTGCCCGACGATCTCTTAGTCGCCGCCGAAAGCGACGATGGCGAAATCATGGCCTTGCGGCATCGCTGCTGGCCGGTGGTCGGGCTGCAATTCCACCCGGAAGCGGTGCTGACCGAGCACGGCTACGATCTCTTGCGAAATTTTCTCGGCCGCGTCGACTCCAGCAGGCACGCAGCCGAGTGACCCGACGTCCCGCCGTCGCGCGTTAGCGCGACGGCAGGGTCGGTCGATGATTCAGCTCAGGCTGCCGCTGCTTTCTTGGTCAGCATTCCCGCGACCTGGCCCGAAATGTAGCCAGCAATCGCACCGATCACCATGGAGACGATCAATGCGACCAAGGGATTGCCGAGACTCGGTGCGGTCAGGCTCTCAAGCGGGCCGGTGCCGGCCACATCCGGCGTCGCCCCGGCCAACGACGGTGCACTGATCGACCACGCCACCGTGGCGGCATAGCCGTAGACGTTGGCCGGCACCACCGATAGCTGATCGATCTTGGCGACGATCACGAGGAAGAACACCGTCACGGCGACGACGATGGCGATCGGAATCGTTCCCATCGCCGCGACCCCGCCCTTGAAGATGATCAGCAGCGCGATCCAGGCGACGATGATGCCGTAGACGTTTCCGCAGATCGTCTTGATCAGAGCCTTCTGGTCGCCGCCGGTGTGGAAGAAGCATCCCCAGGCGATGAACCCGGCCCACACCAGCAATCCGACTTCGAGGGCAACGAACGCCCAAACGCCGCCGAGGACGGCGATACTCAGAGAAAGTGCAACAAGCTGTGGCATGACCCCTCCCTATTTCCAAGTGCAACGCTCGGGCCGCCAAGCACACGGGCAGATCGTGTCTGACCAAGGTCAGTACGGGACGCACGCTTTCTTCGTTGTTGATGTTCCCCTGTGGACTCAGCAGTCCAAACGACAGCGCATCATAGCACAACCGGTGTGCCGGCGCGACGGCGGTGTTACGGTTGTGTTGCAGTGCAGAAACCTATGGTTGTCCTACGGCGGCTCAATGCAGCCACAGAAGAATCTCGCCCTTGCCGCCGACGGCTCGGTCTCCGGCCAGCCGCCGCACGGTCGCGGGGCCTGTCGCGAGATCATCCAGTCGTCGGCTGCGGCCGCAGACACTGCGCCACAGCAATGCAAGAAATCCGAGGTCGTGTCGTCCGCAGTCACTGAACGTCGGCAGCTGACGCTCCGGATGACCGCGCAGGATCAGGGAGCCGCGCTTCATGCCAAAACCGGGGTAGCAGCCTATGGTTGTGCCGAGCACGACGACCGTGCCGGCGATCATGCGTGAGGCCGCGTAGGCGCCGGCGCCGCCTTCGACGATGATCGTGCCGCGTCGCATCCGATCGCCGATGCGGTCGGCCGCGTCCCCACGGACGACGACCAGGCCACCGCCCATGCCTTTCATGCTCCCCGCCAGTGCGCCGCCGAGGAAGTCACCCGCGTTGCCGTCGATCTCGACGGTACCGCCGCACAGCTCGCTCGCGGCGCCGATCCCGGCATTGCCACGCACGCGAATCGCGCCGCCTTGCATCTGCAGACCCAGATAAGCTCCGGCATCGCCATCGACCGTGATGGTGCCGCGCGTCATGCCGGCACCGATCCGGTCGCCTTTGCCGCAATCGCCCTCGAACCGGAGATCAACGGGATCGCCCGGCGCAATGTCGAACAAATCGCCGAGCGGGACTTGGCGATTCCCGCAGGCAAGTTGCACTCCCGCGATGTCTCGGGCATCGAGCGCCGCGAGTCGATCGGGGATCAGCGGCGATAGGTCGAGCCGCTGGCGCGGGACTTCGCGGAGCGTCAGGACGAGACCGCTCACGCCATCACCTCGTGCAGGCGGAAGTGGAACTTGCCGAGCTTGCCGCCGTAGTTGCCGGCCGTGATCTTGAGCACGCCGTCGGCGGCGCCGCGCGCACAAGCGGCCGCGATGCCGGCCCGCATGGCGGCGCGAACAGCATCGGCACTCAAGCCATCGATGACGATCTCGAGCACTGCGGAGGCGTCCGGCGGCAGAGCGGTTTCGGTCTGCCCTTTCAGGGTGGGGCAGTACGCGTCGTTGGTCGAAGCGACGAGTCCTTTGTATTTCGACCCCACTTTCGATCCCGACCGCACGATGCCGCCGGGAAACGGGAGGATCACGTCGCGAACGGCCCGGATCGCAGCCACGGCGTCTTCCGCAGCAGCCAGCACTGCCGGTCGCGTCCGGCCGAGGATCAGGATGTTGCCGCCGCCGACGCCTTTGGCCGTACCCGCGGCATCGTCGCAGACGAACTCGCCATCCATCACCGGGACGCGCCAAAGGCGTCGATCGCCCAAACGTTTGCTGATCTGGTGCCCGTCGCCGAAGTAACGCAGCGCGCCGCCCAGCTTGAGGGGTTCGCCCCCCTCGATCCCGGCAAAGCAGGCCGTGCCTGCGGTCGTCAATACGCATTGCCCGACCCGGTCGCGGACCTGCTTCTGCAGGTCCTTCGGCGACATGCTGAACATCAACACGCTCACGCCCGCTCGTCCGTCCGGCGTCTCGTCGTTCGTAAGGGTGCGCTCGATCCCGGCCTCGCAGCCGCAGGCAATGACCGATGTGGCGAAGCCGGTCAGGCTGGCTGCCGCGGTCGCGGCCCAGCCGGGCGTGTCGGCGGTGATGATGAGGCGTGTCGCCGTCATGCCGAACGCCTCGGCGAAGGTATCCTCGATCTCGACGCCGTTGACGATCACGCCGCCGGCCCCGCAGCAGCGTGTTTGACGAGCCGCCCTTGCCCGGCGTCCTCGATCTCGCCGTCGGCGACGGCGAAGTTGTCGAGACGAACCGTGTAGTAGCGCTCGAAATGGTCGCGCAACGACCGTTCGATACCGCGATCGAACGCCGGACGTGCGACATGGGTGGCACCCCATGCCATCTCGATCAGCCGTCCCTCACGCACGACCAATCGGCCGTCCTTGAACACATAGTCGGGCCGGCCGAACATCGCCTCTTTGTCCGCTTGCTCGCTGTAGACGGTAATGTCGGCGATCGCGCCCGGCGCGAGATGGCCGCGATCATGCAGGCCCAGCGTGCGCGCCGGTCCGGCGCGCGTAAGGATGGCGATCTCCGAAAGGCTGTATTCGCGTTTGATGCTGCCGAGCGTCGAGGCCGCCGCGGCATGGCGATTGATCGTGCCCAGCGCGTCGTTTCGGAAGCTGCGGTCCATCAGGAGGCGGATCAGGTGAGGATAGGTCGTGAACGGCGCGCCGTTCGGATGGTCCGTCGTGAGAAAGATGCGCCAGGGATCCTCGACAAGCAGGAAGAGCTCCAGACCGATCGCCCATTGCAGCGCGTTGACGAAGTTGTTGTCGCGGTAGCGGAACGGCACCAGGCCGCAGCCGCCCTGGCATTCGATGTCCATGCTGATCCACTTTCGCGGCCGCGCGAAGGTGCGGTTGCGATACTGGGTCATCGTGTCGCCCGAGGCCGTGACGGTCTGACCGAACATGATCTGGCCGACGTCGATGCTGATGTGTTTGTTCCGGTTGACGGCGTCGGCGATCTGCGCCGCACCGGACGAGAACTTCCGATCGCCCTCCGTACCGTAGCTGTGGAACTGCACGTGTGTCAGATGCAGGGGGACGCCCTCGGTCGCGGCAATCGTCTGCAGCGTCGTTTCAAGGTTCCCCGGCACGCCGAGATCGTTGCAATGGAGATGCAGCGGATGTGCGAGTCCCAGTTGTTGCACCGCCCGCGATAGCGCCCCCACGATTTGCCGCGGCGTGACGGCATAATGGGGGCCTGGCGTGTCCAATCCCAGGTCACGCGCGCCGAACTTGAAGGCGTTGATGCCGCCGGGATTGACTGCCTTGACGGCAAGCGCCTGCGTCGCCTGCAGCATCCAGCCGACATAGTCGTTGATCGCCGACTGACCCTCGTTGCCGGCCAGCATACGCAGCAGGGCATCCTCGTTGCCGAGCATGACGTAGCAGCCCTTGTCGATGAGCGGGATGTCACTCAGCTCGGCATGGGTGTGCCGCGCGTTGGCGGCGACCATGGCCGGCTCGAAGGCCGCCGTATAGCCCATCTCGGCATAGCGATAGCCGGTGACGAAGGTCGATGGCGTCGCGCGGCCGCCGCCGCCGCGCTTCAGGTCTGTCCGCCGCTCGGCATCGCTTCGATGATCTTCCAGAAGGAGCGTGCGCGCCAGATTGACCTTGCCGCCGCCGATGTGGCTGTGGATGTCGATCGCGCCGGCCATGACGATCAGGCCGTTCAGGTCATATGTCCGGTCGATCCTCGTGCCGGCCCCGGGATCGGCGACGATGCGGCCGTCGTGGATGTAGACGTCTGCTACCGGGCCGTCGCGGCCGTTCATGGGGTCGACGATGCGACCGCCCGCGAGCTTGACCATGGTCACTGGCCGCCCCCATCGCGCAACGTGCGATCGATGCGGTCGAGCACGTCACGCGCACTCGGGAATCGGCTCGTTCTCAGCTTTGCCAGGGGCAGCGCCACGACACCGTCCGTCCGGAACACATCGCCGGCATGATCGATCCCTGGCGTGCTCACGGGGATGAACACGTCCGGTGTCCGCGCAGCTGGTGCACCAGGTACGGCAATGACGATCGTCGGCAGTTCGCCCGCTGGCGGAGGAAGCGGGCGGAGTGCTGATATCCAGACGAGCGCATCGGCCTCACCGGCGTCGAGCAGTCTCGATGTTTCGTAGAGCCGCGGATCATGCTCAGGTGCACCGGTGCCGAAGCTGGTCCGAAGCGGCACGCCAGCCTGCCAGGTGCAGGCTTGATTGGCGCCGATCACATTGTCTGCGCCGGCGAGAGGCAGCGCTGCGCAGCGGGTCGTCTGGTTCACGTCGCGCACCAGATCGGCGAGCGACTGGATCAAGAGGTCTGCGCCCGCGAAGTCGAACGCACCGGCCATCCACGTCACGACGCTATATCGTGCGGCCTTGATGCGGTCGGCCAATCGGCGAAGTTCCAGGACGGACACGCCGGCAACCTCGGAGTCATGCAGCGGCCGCCCATTCGCCAGGCATCGCAAGGCCGCCGCCACCTCCGGTAGCCGGTCGATGGCGCAGGGAAGCTCGGTCACGGCGGCGCCCGTCGCCCGTCGCATCGGATCGCTTTCCGGCGGACCCAACCGGACAACCGGAGGCACCGGTCGCGACGTCGCATAGAGCGTCTCCGGCGGGCCTATGCATCGTTCGAAGAAGCGCGGAAATTGCCCCGTTGGATCGGGGCCGACGATGAGCAGAAAGTCGACGTGGTTGCGGACTTCGCTGAGCGTCGTCGTCATCCAGCCGCTGTCCTGGACGACACGGAGATTTCGGAACAGGCCGTCGCCGCCCACGTGGTCGACAATGCCGCCTGTGCGCTCGGCGAGTTGCAGCACGGCGCGAACGCCCGCGACGTCGACAGCGAGCCCGGCAAAGAGTGGCTGCCGGCTCGTCCGAAGAATCTCTGCGGCCCTGATGACCGCCTCGTCCAAGCTGACGGCGGCTCCGGCGATGAGGGGCGTCGCGTCGGGAACGGACCGTTCGAAACCGGCGCGGCCGATCTCGCATCCGCCTTCACGGATGCTGACGCGACCGTCGTCGACGGCGACGGTCAGGTCGTCGCAGGTGAGCGCGCAGAATGGACAAACGACATTGCGCCGCAGGGCGCTGTCAGCGACGGCCATTGGTGGCGGTCAGTTGTCGTATTTGATGTAGGCGAACCGCTGGTCAGTCTGCGGCGTGCCTTCGAGCGCGCCGCCGGCCTTTCCCGGCTGCCACTGGATGACCTCTTCGATCTTCCTGGCCAGATCGAAGTCCTTGTCGGTGATGCCCTTCGCCGCGTGGTTCATCAGCCTGATTTCGACCCACGCATAGGATGCCGTGATGTCCGGGTGGTGCCAGGCCGCTTCCGCCAGATGGCCCACAGTGTTGACGACCATCAGCGTTCCCTTCCAGCTGTGCGTCTTGTACTTGCGTCGGATCCAGCCCTTCTCCAGGAACCAGTGGGGCAGCTCCTGCTTGAGTCGCGCTTCGACTTCCGCGTCGCTGTAGACTCGCTCTTTCTCGGTGGACATGATGACGCGTCCTCCCTCAAACCGTACCGACTCAGCGCTTGACATCGTGGAGACGAGACCGCATGGACCAAGGCATGATAATCGCGACGGCCGTGACGGGCAACGCAAACGCCGATGTGAACGTCTCCCGCGTCACGGTCACGGTTCCGGCGCGTCTCCATCTGGGATTCGTCGACCTCAACGGTGGACTCGGGCGGCGTTTCGGCAGCCTTGGCATCGCTATTGACACGCCCCGGGTGCGCCTTTCGCTCGGGCCGGGTGAACGGCTCAGCGCGGCAGGGCCCGACGCCGCGCGTGCGCGGCATCATCTCGAGAGCTTGAGCGATCGCTATGGTCTCGACCGTCGGCTCGATCTGCGTGTCGACGAGTCCATCCCCGCACATATCGGTCTCGGCTCGGGCACACAGCTCGCGTTGGCGACCGGGGCGGCCATGGCGCGCCTGTTCGGTCTCGATCTGGATGCGCGAACCATTGCCGGGCTGCTCGATCGCGGCGCCCGTTCGAGCATCGGTATCGCGACGTTCGATCAAGGTGGCGTCGTGATGGATGGCGGCCGCGGTGACAGCGATGAAGCGCCGCCGGTGTTGAGCCGTCTGCCGTTCCCGGAAGAGTGGCGGATTCTCCTGATCTTCGACCATGCTCGCCAGGGTCTGCATGGTCCGGAGGAGGCAGCGGCCTTTCGCCGCCTGCCGCCGTTCCCGGCCGAGCAAGCAGCGCATTTGTGTCGTCTCGTGCTGATGGTGGCCCTGCCGGGTCTGGCCGAAGGAAGGCTCGACCGCTTCGGGGCCGCCGTTGCCGAGTTGCAGGGCGCGATCGGCGACTATTTCAAGCCGGTGCAGGGGGCCCGTTTTGCCAGCGGAATGGTGGCGGAGGTGCTCGGCTGGCTGGAGGCCGAAGGCGTCGGCGGCATCGGACAGAGTTCCTGGGGGCCGACCGGATTCGGCCTGATCGGCTCCGAAGCCGATGCCGCCGCGCTCCTTGCTGCGGCCCATCGCCGCTGGCCGCGGGAGTCCGGTCTCTCGTTTGCCATCAGTCGAGGTCGCAACCGCGGCGCCGACATCGACGTCCAGCGCGCGGGGCGGTGACAGGACCCCCGTATTGCCACTTGTCTTCCGCGTTCGTCCCGGACAAGACTTGCCCCCCGGCGCGGGGCCCAGGCGGCCCGCGGCAAAGGGGAGGACACGATGGAGGCTCCGTATATCCTTCATATGCTGGGGCCGTTGAAGCATGTGAGCCCTTTCGATGTGAACATGGCGCTCGATGCCGGTTTCAACACCGTCGTCCCCTATACGTCAGTCGAACTCGCCGATGTGCGCGGCCTGACCCAGGATGCCATCTTCTCGCGCGGGCCGAAGGGTGCCAAGCGCACTGGCTTGTTCATCGGCGGCAAGGACGCCGTCATCGCCCTCGACATGCTGGGTGCAGCCCGCAAGGCGATGTTTCCGCCATTCCAGATATCCGTCTTCGCCGATCCCGCGGGCTCGTTCACGACGGCCGCGGCGATGGTGGCCAAGGTCGAGAGAACCCTGAAGGCGCAGACCAGAGGCGGTCTGCGCGACTGCGCTGTCGCCGTCTTCGGCGCCACCGGCGTCGTCGGCTTTGCCGCCGGTATGATTGCCGCGGCAGAAGGCGCCAAGGTGAATCTGATCGGCTACGACGGTCCTGCCCGTGTGCAGGCATTGGCAAAGGTCGCCAAGGAGCGGTTCGACGTCGATGTCGGCTCGTCGGACGGCAGCACCGATGCCCTCAAGGTCGAGGCGATCAAGAGCGCGGATGTCATTCTGTGCGCAGGAAGAGCAGGGGTGCAGATCCTGAGCAGTCAGCAGCTGTCTCAGGCCGCCAATATGAAGGTCGCGGCGGACGTCAACGCTGTCCCGCCGGCAGGCATCGAAGGGCTGGGCGCGCAAGATGAC
>Ga0187893_10010375_pt1 | contig 13918 bp, 17 predicted proteins | sample MA1701074metaG_FD_139574 | JGI IMG/M metagenome (GOLD analysis project Ga0187893, IMG submission 139574) | White microbial mat communities from a basaltic lava cave in the Kipuka Kanohina Cave System on the Island of Hawaii, USA - MA170107-4 metaG ...
CAACCGGACCCCTTGACTGCCGGCGACGAGCCGTGGCGGCCGGGGGGTCCGGAACTCCTCGCCAGGGTGGATGCGCCCCACGACCGTCGTCGAGCTGACGTCGCCGTAGATCAAGACATCGTTATAGACCCCGTCCGTCACCACGTAGCGCCACAGGCAGGACGGCTCGGCGGCAGCGGCCGTCGCGGCCGGCGTTCCTCCCAACACGCCCACGCCCAGCACGACGGCCAGCGCCATCGACGAGAGCCTCTCGCAGGTACTCATGACCGGGTCCTCTCGGCGCACGAAGATGCGTCTTCTCTGTGAGGCGTGACATCGGGCGAGACATCGTCTCTCCCGGCATAACCCCTTCGGGCTGTCGAGCAGGAATCACCGAATGGGGTGGCTCCTGCCCGACCGCCAAGCGCCCCCCGCCATCACCCCCGTACTGTGCAGGACATTGCCGGTGTACCGGCATTTTCCTGCACTGTGCAGGAAAATGCCGTCGGTAACCCGGGGCGGACGGCTCGCGCGCGGGCGGGTGCGCGGCAGTATAACGGGAGCCTGATGAGCCAATCCGCCGTACCGTCTCAACCCTCGCGGCCCGCCGCGGCCGGTTCCTTCCCCAGCGCGCGCACGTTGTTCCGGGTGTGGGGTATCCCCGTGCGGGTGGATGGATCGTGGTTCCTGATCGCGGGGTTGGTCCTGTTCTTCCTCTATGGGCGGATGACGGCGCTGCTTGGGGGGTACGGCCTCGCCGTCGTCGTGGTGGCCTCGGTCGTGGGGACGCTGCTGTTCTTCGCGAGCATCCTCGCGCACGAGATGGGCCACGCCTGGGCGAGCTTGGAGCGCGGCATCGCCGTGTCCGGGATCACGTTGCTGTGGATGGGCGGGGTGACCGAGTCGCGTGAGGAGGCTCGGACTGCGAGAGGCGAGTTCGTCATCGTCGGGATCGGGCCGTTCGTCAGCTTGGTGCTGGCCGCGCTATTCGGGCTCATCATGGTGGCCACGCAATCGCTGCCTCCGGTCAGCGCGGTGGCGGACTACCTCGCGGTGATCAACTTCTGGCTCGCGGTGTTCAACGTCCTGCCGGGCTACCCGCTGGATGGGGGGAGGATCCTCCGGTCCATCCTGTGGGGAGTGACCGGCCGTCCACACCAGGCCACACGATGGGCGGCTCGGGTGGGCCAGGTGTTCGCGGCAGGGCTCATCGCCTTAGGAGCATGGGACATCCTGGTCGGGGCGAGGCCCGGGGGCTTGAGCGCGCTGTGGCTGATCCTCCTCGGGCTGTTCCTGTTTCGCGGGGCGACGGACTCGTACCGCCGGGCCGGGCTGCTCGAGCGGCTGGCCCGGCGCACCGCGCGCGAGCGGATGGGGAGCGTTCCCGAGGCGCTCGACCCGGACATGTCCCTGGCCGACGCGGTCTTGCGGGTTCAGCAGCGCCCTTCGGTGCTCTGGCCAGTCGGGAGGCCACTCATCGGGGTGATCTCGTTGGAGCAGTTCGACGCCGTAGCGGGTGCCGAGTGGCGGTCGACCCGCGTCCGCGACATCGCGCTGCCGCTTGAGGGCCGCGCGATCCAAGGCGACACGCCGATGGACGCCGCCATGCGGGCGCTGGAGAGCGCGCCCCGGCAGATGCTAGTCGTGACGGACGACGGCCACGCGGTCGGGCTGCTCACTCCCAGCCTGGTCGCAGGCGGGTAACGGCACCGGATGCGGTCGACCAAGGTAGCCGCGGTCGTGATCGCGGCGTTCGTGCTCGTCTCGGCGGCGGCGATCGTCCCCCTTCCCTACTTCCTGGAGGGACCCGGCAACGCGTTGGGACTCGATGAGCGGATCATGATCACGGCACCATCCGCCGAGCCGATCGACGGCGATTTCTTGCTGGTCACCGTCACGCTCCAACGGACCACGCTCGCAGACCTCGTGGGCGCCTGGCTGAGCCCAACCGTGGAGGTTGTGGGTGTCGACGAGGTGATCCCTCCAGGTCAGAGCGGGGAGGAGTTCTTCGCCCACCAGCAGGAGATCTTCGAACAGTCAGCCCGCCGCGCGGCCGCCGTGGGGCTCTCCGCGGCCGGGTTCGAGGTCGGGCCCGAGAACGTGGGAGGCGACGGCGCGCTGGTCGTGAGCGTCGTTCCAGACTCGGCCGCGGACGGGGCCTTGCTTCCCGGCGACGTGATCGTCGCGGTCGACGGCGACCCGATCATGACAGACGACGACCTGCGCGAGTCGATTCCCCCCGCCGGCTCGTTGCGCTTGGCGGTGCGCCGGGCAGGGCAAGCTACCGAGATCGACGTGCGCCCGCAGCCGGTCAGCGGAGCGCCAGAGCGTCCCGTGATCGGTGTCGAGGTCACGACGCTCAACGCCAGCATCGATCTTCCCGTGCCGTTTCGCGTCGACTCGAGCAACATCGGCGGCCCGAGCGCCGGGCTGATGATCGCGCTGGCCGTATACGACACGATGGATCCCCTCGACCTCGCCGGTGGCCGCCGGATCGCCGGTACCGGCACGATCCGCCTGGACGGGACCGTCGGGTTGATCAGTGGGATACGGCAAAAGGTGGCCGCCGCTCACCGCGAGGGTGTCGACCTGTTCCTCGCCCCGCAGGAACAGCTCGCGGAGGCTCGGCAGGGCGTCCCCGCGGGCAGCGATCTGCGCGTGATCGGCGTCGCCACCTTCGACGAGGCCGTCGCTTCGCTACGCGGCGACGCGAGCGCCTAGGCGCCTGGGCGACCGGGCGACCGGGATCGACGATTTGCAGATGTGCGCTGGCGAGCTGTTCCTTGGGTCTGGAGCGGTGAGGCGTCAGGCGCGCATCGGTCAGTGACCCCCGCGCTCCCCTCCCCACGTGGTCCGTGCATCTGGACCTAGGTATACTTTGGCGCTCCGCCGTGGTCAGCACCGGGCGGGTGAGTGGTGAGGTCCCGTGCGACGTCGCACCGTGAACCTGGTCAGGGCCGGAAGGCAGCAGCCATAAGCGGTTCGTGACGGGTGCCGCGGTCAACCGCACCAGATCGCCCGTCCGGTGCTGACCACGGTTGCGCTTGCCGCCTCAAGGATCTCGCGTGGCTTACCTGTCGCTGTACCGCAAGTACCGGTCCCAGACGTTCGCCGAGGTCGTGGGGCAAGAGCACGTCACGACGACGCTGTCGAACGCGATCACGTCGGGTCGCCTCCACCACGCGTACCTGTTCACGGGGCCGCGGGGTACCGGGAAGACCTCCACTGCCCGGATCCTGGCCAAGGCGCTGAACTGCGAGTCCGGACCGACCGCGACCCCCTGCAACGCCTGCGCTCAGTGCCAGAGCATCACCACGGGCAGCAACGTCGACGTCATCGAGATCGACGCCGCCAGCCACGGTGGCGTCGAGGACGTCCGTGACCTTCGCGAGCGCGTCGCGTTCGCGCCAGCCGCGGCCCGGACGAAGGTCTACATCGTCGACGAGTGCCACATGCTGTCGTCCGCCGGGTGGAACGCCTTCCTCAAGACCATAGAGGAGCCGCCTGGCCACGTCCTGTTCGTGTTCGCCACGACCGAGCCGCACAAGGTGCCTCCCACCATCCTGTCGAGGACGCAGCGCTTCGACCTCAAGCGCCTCAGCTCGGCGGATCTCGCGAGGCACGTGGCCATGATCGGTGAGCGGGAGGGCCTCGCCTTCGAGCCAGGTGCCGTCGACCTCATCGTCCGGGCCGGCGATGGCAGCGCCCGTGACACCCTGTCGGTGCTCGACCAGGTCATGGCGTTCACAGGTGCGAAGGTCACTCTGGAGGGCGTCTCGGACGTGCTTGGCGCCGTCGGGGACCAGGTGCTCTCCGATATCACCGACCGCATCGGCTCGGGCGACGTGCCAGGCCTGCTGACCGCCGTGCAACGCCTGGCCGACGGCGGGCAGGACCTGCGGCAACTCGCCCGCGACGCCGTCGAGCATCTCCGCAGCCTGATGCTGCTGCAGGCGGCCCCCGACGCCCGGCTCGTCGAGACCACCCCCGAGCGCCTCGCCCGCCTCACCGCTCAGGCGGGCCAGCTGGGACAGGTCGAGCTGGTCCGGGCGATCGACCTCCTCGCCGACGCCCAAGCCAAGATGCGGCGCGGCAACACCCGGCTGCCGCTGGAGCTCGCGTTGGTGAAGGCGGCGCTGCCAGAGGCGTCCGGCGACCCCGCCGCGTTGGCGGCGCGCCTGGACCGCCTTGAGCGCCGCGAGGTCCCCGCCCCCGCCCCCGCCCCACCCGAACCGGGGTGTGTCGAGCCAGTCGTCGTCCCACAGACGACGGAGTCGACACAGCCAGGGGTGGGTTTGGACGCCGTGCGCGCGGCGTGGCCTCGCGTGCTCGAGGCCGTCAAGGCGCGCAGCGTCCGGCTCGGCGCGGTGCTGTCGTCCGGCCAGCCCGTCTCGCTGAAGGGGGACGAGCTGACGGTGCAGTTCCCCTACGCGTTCCATGCCGAGTCGTGCTCCAGCGATCAGGCCCGCTCGACGTTCCGGAGCGTGTTCGAGGAGGCCCTCGGCGAGCCATTGCAGCTGGTCGCCGAGGTCTCCGACGCCATGGTCGCCCCAGTCGTGGAACCCAGCGCCGGGGGGCGCGCTGACGAGGTCGAAGCCGTCCTGGAGGCCGAGGCCGCCGAGGCCAGCGGCCAGATGCCCGACGACCGCGCCGCCCACGCGAAGGCGGTCGAAACGCTCACCAAGGACCTGGGGGCGAAGATCTTGGACCACGAGACGTAGACCGCCAACCTCCCTCGCCCTCGTGGAAGTAGGCTCTTCCAATGTCAAACATGAACCAGATGCTCCGCCAGGCTCAGGCGCTGCAGCGCAAGCTTGCGAAAGCGCAGGAAGAGCTCGCCACGATGGAGGTGACCGGCTCGTCCGGTGGTGGCATGGTCAGCGCGGTCGTGACCGGAGGCGGCGAGTTCCGCTCGATCACCATCAACCCCGAAGCCGTGGACCCCGACGACGTCGAGATGCTCGAGGACATGGTGCTGGCGGCATGCAACGACGCGCTGCGCAAGTCCAAGGAGCTGGAGCAGTCCCACCTCGGCGACGTCACCGGGGGGCTCGGGCTCCCGCCGGGCTTCTAGATGCACGGATCGCCGGGAGATGCTCCCGCGGGTCACCGACGGACCCGCGCTCGACGCCTCACCGCTCCAAACCAAAGATCACGGCTAGCGAGGTTCCGCGAGGATGTACGAGGGCGCCGTCCAAGACCTGATCACCGAGCTTGGGCGGCTACCCGGGATCGGCCCGAAGAGCGCGCAGCGCCTCGCGTTCCACCTGCTCTCCGCCGACCGCGCCGACGCCGAACGCCTCGCGAGGGTGATCATGGAGGTCAAGCAGAAGGTGCGCTTCTGCTCGCGCTGCTTCAACTACACCGAGCAGCAGGAATGCCGGATCTGCCGGGACGCTCGGCGCGACCCCACGGTGCTCTGCGTCGTCGAGGAGCCGCGCGACGTCCAAGCGATCGAGAAGACGGGGGAGTTCCGCGGTCGCTACCACGTGCTGGGTGGCGCGATCTCGCCGATCGACGGGATCGGCCCCGACCAGCTTCACATGCGAGAGCTGTTCGCCCGGCTCGGTGACGAAGGCGTCACCGAGGTCGTGCTCGCCACCAACCCGAACACCGAGGGCGAGGCCACGGCCAGCTACCTCGCGAGGCTCCTGAAGGCCATGGACCTGCGAGTCAGCCGGATCGCCTCGGGGCTACCGGTCGGTGGCGACCTGGAGTACGCCGACGAGGTCACGCTCGGCCGAGCCTTCAGTGGCCGGCGCATCATGTAGCGCAACCCGCCGCCCGAGGAGCCCCGATGTCCAGGATCCACCGCCGTACCGCCGCGATCGCCGCCGTGGTGACCCTGTCAGGGTGCGCCGCCGCCGACCCCAACCCACAGCCGGTGATCGTCGATCCCGCCGCAACCCAGCCGCGGCCGGCGCCCGCGGCTTCGCCCGCTCCCCAGCCGGCCCAGACGAACATCAGCCGTGAGCAGGCCGAGGCGACCGCGCTCAGCGCCGCGGGAGGCGGTCGTGTCTTCGACGCCGACTTCGACATCGACGACGGGCTGATGATCTGGGAGATCGAGGTCCTCAGCGACGACCTCAGGACCGAGCACGAGGTCTTCCTCGACGCCACCACCGGTGAGGTCCTGGCCGTCGAGCGCGACGACCGCGACGACTGAGCCGGCGCGCACCCATAGGCGCCGGCGCGGGCGCCGCCGGAGGGATCCCCCCGCCGATCATCGCGAGGCCGGCCGCAAAGGTTACGGTGAGCGCCGTCCGGCGGGGGCGCGCTCACCGGGCCAGTCGCGTGTCACTTTCGACCGGAGCGGCGGGCCAGCGCGAGCGCGCCGGCCAACCCGCCGAGCGCGAGCAGGCCGGCGTTGATGCCGCTTGCCGCCATTCCTCCCGCCCCGGCGGATACGCCACCCCGGGGGGCGCCGCCATCGTCGTCGTCACCACCGTCGTCGTCCTGCTGGGCGTGCGCGACGGCCGGATCCCCGAAGAGGGGGGTCTCGGCGGTCATCACCGAGAGCGACAGCGCGACGAGCAAGAGAAGCAGGACAAGAAGCAGCCCGCGGGTGTTACCGAGCACAGCCATGAGAACTCCTGTGACGAGGCCTATAGCTCCGGCCACTCGGCCGGCGCGACTGGAAATCCTCCCGGCTGACGGTGAGACCAACGTGAGGGGGACGTGAGAGGGCTCTTACCAGGGGCTCCACGCCGCCTGCGGCAACGACCTGCGGCTGACAAGCTTGGCCCATGGGTGCGCCTGCCTTGCTGACCGCCGTCTCTCTCGCGCCCTGATCGTCCTCGCCGCCGAGGCGGGAGGGATGCCGGCGTTCTTCCCGCAGGCGGTCGCGCTGGTGGTGTCGGCCGCGGCGATCGGCTACCTGTTCGTCCGGCTGCGGATCGTGCCGATCACCGGGTTTCTCCTCGCGGGCGCGCTCATCGGTCCCAGTGTGTTGGGCCTGGTCACCGAGCGCGAGGCGGTCGATGCGATCGCCGAGGTCGGCGTCATCCTGCTGCTGTTCACCATCGGCATCGAGTTCTCGCTCGAGCGGCTCGCGCGGATCAAGCGGCTCGTCCTGCTCGGCGGCGGCCTGCAGGTCGCCGGGGCGATCGCGCTGACGACCGCGCTGCTGCTGCCCTTCGGCGTCGCGCTGCCGGCGGCGGTCTTCACGGGCTTCCTGGTAGCGCTGTCGTCGACGGCGATCGTCCTCAAGCTGCTGGCCGATCGTCTCGAGACGCGCACGCCGACGGGGCAGGCCGCGCTCGCGTTCCTGATCTTCCTCCGACCTCGCGGTGGTCGTGATGGTGCTCGTGCTGCCGCAGCTTGGCGGCGACGGCGGCTCGCCGCTCGCGCTCGCCTGGGCGTTCGCACGGGCGGCCGCGGTCATCGCCGTCGTGCTCGTGGTCGCGCGCCGCGTGATGCCCCGGCTGCTCGAGGGTGTCGCGCGGGCGTGCTCCCCCGAGGTCTTCTTGCTCAGCATCGTCGCCATCTGCCTGGGAACGGCGTTCCTCACCGCGATGGCGGGGGTGTCCCTGTCGCTCGGCGCCTTCTTGGCGGGGCTGCTCGTCAGCGAGAGCCGCCACAGCTCCCAGGCGCTCGGCGAGATACTCCCACTGCAGATCCTCTTCGCCGCCGCGTTCTTCCTGTCGGTCGGCACGCTCCTCGACGTGCGGTTCCTGGCACGCGAGCCGCTGCTGATAGTGGGGGCGGTCGCGCTCGTCTTGCTGGTCAAGGTCGTCACGACCGGCATCGGCGCGCTTGTGGTCGGGACCGGCGCCGCGACCGCCGGCTCGGCGGCGCTGCTGCTGGCTCAGGTCGGCGAGTTCTCGTTCGTGCTGGAGCGCGCGGGCCGCGAGGTGGGCTTGTCACCCGCTGGCCTCGGTGAGAGCGGTGCTCAGGCGTTCATCGGGGCGACCGTGCTGCTGATGGTCGCCACTCCCGGACTGGGCGCCGTGGGTCACGCGCTCGGCCGGCGCCTCGAGGGCCGCGCCGGGCGGCGGCCGGCCCCCACGCGAGGAGTGGCGGCGAGCTCACCGCACGGCCCGCGCGACCACGTGCTCATCTCTGGCTGGGGGGACGGGGCACGCCATCTCGCCGCCGACCTCTCCGGTGCCGGTATCCCCCACCTCATCACGACGCTGAACCCCGACGGCGCCGCCGAGGCGACTGAGGCGGGCCACGACGTCCTGCTCGGCGACTCGACGAAACGGCACATCCTGGAGGAGGCTGGGGTTCACGAGGCGCGCGTGATCGTGGTCGCCGACGACGAGCCCGAGGCCGCCGCGCGCATCGCCGCGCTGTCCAGGCAGCTCGCGCCTCAGGCCGTCGTCGTGGTGCGCGCGATGGCGGCGAGCGAGCTGGAAGAGTTCGTGATCGCCGGGGCGGACAAGGTCGTGAGCGCGGACCGGGCCAGCCTGCAGGGGCTGTCCAAAGCCGTCCTCAGCGAGCTGGTCGAGCCGCCGCCTGGCCGCACCTTAGTCGATATCGCGAAGGTTGTGCGCTTCACCCCCGATCCGGCCCAAGCCTGCCCCCACGTCGGCGTCATCCGGCCCGTGCTCCCAAGCGCGCATGGCTGTGAGGACTGCCTCCGAACCGGCGACGACTGGGTCCGCCTCCGCATCTGCCTCACGTGCGGGCACGTCGGCTGCTGCGACTCCTCCCCGAACCGCCACGCCTCGTCGCATGCCCACGCCGACGGCCACGCGCTGATTTGCTCCGCCGAGCCCGGTGAGGACTGGGCCTACTGCTATCTCGACCTTTCTCAGTTTCTCCCTCTCGCCCCATGAGCGGCTCCCACTGGTGCGAGGGATGGTTGTGTGCTGGGATGGTGGCTGCTCGAAACCGAGCCGAAAAGGGAGGCCCTCACACATGGACTTTGCTCATCCCGAGGTGTTGGTCAGCACCCAGTGGGTCCAAGACCATCAGGACGACGACAGCGTGCGCATCTTGGAGGTCGACTACGACCCTGAGAGCGCCTACGAGCTGGGCCATCTCCGCAACGCGGCCCTGGTGGACTGGAAGCGGGACATCAACGATCCCGTCCGGCGCGACATCCTGTCGAAGAGCCAGTTCGAGCAGCTGATGAGCGCGGTCGGCGCCACGCCGGAGACCACGCTGGTCCTGTACGGCGACATGCGCAACTGGTTCGCGGCGTTCGCCTTCTGGACCTTCAAGGTCTACCGGCACGCCGACGTCAGGCTGATGGACGGCGGCCGGCGCAAGTGGATCGAGGAGGGCCGCGAGGTCACCGAGGACACGCCGAAGTTCTCGCAGACCTCGTATACGGCGGCGGGAGCCGACCTCGGCCTCCGCGCCTTCCTTCCCCAGGTCCTCGGCATCGTCGGGCGCGACGACATCGGGCTGGTCGACGTCCGTTCCCCGGCGGAGTTCTCGGGCGAGATCACCGCGCCAGCGGAGTACCCGACGGAGGCCGCGCAGCGCGGCGGTCATATTCCCGGCGCCGCGAACATCCCGTGGGCGATGGCGATCAACGACGACGACACGTTCAAGTCGGCCGACCAGCTGAGCGAGCTCTACGGCTCGAAGGGCATCACGCCTGACAGGTCGATCATCACCTACTGCCGGATCGGCGAGCGCTCCTCTCACAGCTGGTTCGTGCTCAAGTATCTGCTCGGTTACCCCGTGGTCATCAACTACGACGGCTCGTGGAGCGAGTTCGGCAACATGGTGGGCGCCCCGATCGAGAAGACCGCCTAGCTCGTGGCCGACCACCTGCTCGACCTCAGTGCCACGGAGATGGGCTGCGGCGATCCCGCGCTGCAGATCGTGCGGCGAGAGCTGCAGCGGCTGGAGGTCGGCCAGGTCTTAGCGGTGCGGACCACGATCGCCGAGCACGCCTTCGCGGTCAGGGCGTGGGCCCGCAAGTCGGGGATCCCGGTGGTCGCCGACCGCACCGAGGGTGCCCAGGCCCACATCGAGGTGCAACGCATCTAAGCGTGGAGGATCCGCGCGGTATACCGCGCGGATCCTCCACACAACCTACTTCACCTCGCGGAGCCGGCCGGTCTCGACCTCGTAGACGAAGCCGCGGATCTGGTCGGTGTGGGGGACGAACGGGCTCGCCTTGATCCGGCCGATGCTCTGGCGGACGTCCTCGTCGAGGTCCGGGAACGCCTCAAGCGCGAAGGCGGGCTTGACCCCGACGTCCTCTTGGATCTGCCGCTTCACGTCGTCGTCGCTGAACGTGAGCATCCCGCAATCCGTGTGGTGGATCAGGATGATCTCCTCGGTGCCGAGCAGCCGCTGCGAGATCACCAGCGACCGGACCGCGTCGTCGGTGGCCACCCCGCCGGCGTTGCGGATCACATGGCACTCGCCCTCGGACAGCCCCAAGATCCCGTACACGTTCAGGCGGGCGTCCATGCAGGCCAGGACGGCGGTCTTCTTGCCGGGCGGCATCGGCAGGTCGCCCTTGCCGAACGACGCGGCGTACGCGTCGTTGTTCTGCAGTAGTTCATCGGTCACGGACATAAGCGGCTCCTTCTCGACCAGATCGTGCGGAACGAGGCACTATCCCGACCGTGAGCCGGCCCTGTCAACCGTGTAAAGAGTAGTAAGTTGATCGGTGACGGCTGGATTGAGCGAGCGCGCGACGCGTAAGGTGGCCTGGTGAAGGTTCGCGCCATCCGTACTCCCGGTCTGGGCGATACGTCGTACCTCGCCGTTCACGACGGGACCGGGATCCTGGTCGATCCACAACGGGACGTGGACCGGTTCCTCGGCGAGGCCGACGAGCTGGGGGTGCCGGTCCGCTGGGTGCTGGAGACCCACGTCCACAACGACTACGTCTCTGGAGGCCTCGAGGCGGCGCGGCAGTCAGGCGCCCGGCTCGTGCTCCCCGCCGGCGCGGGCGCCGCGTTCCCCCACGTGCCGGCGTTCCACGGCGAGGACCTCGACGCGGGCGGGCTCGTGATCCGGCCGCTGCACACGCCCGGCCATACCCCCGAGCACTGCAGCTACCTCGTGCTCGTCGAGGGGCGGCCAATCGCGGTGTTCTCCGGCGGCAGCTTGCTCGTCGGCGCCGCGGGACGCACCGACCTGCTCGGCCGCGATCGAGCGCGCCAGCTCGCCAGGCTCCAGCACGGTTCGCTGCGCCGGCTGGCCGCGCTGCCAGGATCGGTGGCGGTCTACCCCACCCATGGCGAGGGCTCGTTCTGCACCGCCTCCGACGCGGCCGGCCGGACGACCTCGACGCTAGAGGAAGAGCTGCGCACCAATCCCGCGCTGGCCTATCCGGACGCCGAGGCCTTCGCCGACGGGCAGCTCGCCGGCCTGCAGCCCTACCCGAGCTACTACGCGCACATGGCGCCGATCAACCTGCGCGGCGGTCACCCGTGGCCCGGTACCGATGTCCCCGAGCTCGACGCGGCCGAGGTTGGCAGTGCGCAGGTCGTGGACCTGCGGCCCCGGGACGCGTTCGCCGCCGGGCATCGGCCGGGCGCTCTCGGCGTCGAGCTGTCCGACGAGTTCGGCGTGTGGGTGGCGTGGCTGCTGCCGTTCAACGCTCCGGTGGTGCTCGTGGCGGACCCCGACCAGCCAGTCGATGAGGCCGTCGGCCAGCTCGGCCGCCTCGGGTTCGACCATGCCCGAGGCGTCCTTCGCTGGGCCGACGGCCAAGGAACATCCTACCGCCAAGTCGGCAAGAGGGAATTCACGGCCGCAATCGGCGCCGGCGCGCAGGCACTCGACGTCCGCTCGCCGGCCGAATGGGCGTCCGAGCGGATCCCAGGCTCGTTCCACGGGTACGTCCCAGACCTGGTCGCCGCCGCACCGCCCGGCCTCCGCCGAGACCAACCGGTCTGGACCGCCTGCGCCAGCGGCTACCGCGCCACCATCGCCGCTGGGCTATTAGAACGCCACGGCTATGAGCCCGTGGTCCTGTCAGAAGGCGGCATCCCCGATGTGATCGAACGGTTGGGGTGACCGGCGCGTAGCTCTGCGGCGCTCCGCCACAGATTTCGCTCGCGGGCGGTTGCGCGGCGTACTGTTCCAGTAGTAGGTCGACCGCCTGTTCCGCTCCACCGATAGTAGGTCGACCGCCGACGACTCTGATTATGGTCACGCGATACCAGAGATTATTGCTGCCAGCGAGCGCAACGGACTGACCTACATCAAAGGAGCCCATGCATTCCGCCGCAGCGGTTGTCAAATTAATCTCTGCTGTAACGCCGTAGGTCTGCCGAAGGCCTACCCGCACAGCACCGCCGAACTCGGAGACGGATTCACCTGCGATCAAGGACACTTGTGGTGCTGCATCCCCCGTGATGGCTACACCGGATGGCGCTGACTTCGATGGCGTTGGCGGCTCGCTTGTCGCAGGCGCGGGCCTGGATCGGCGGCGGGAGCCGCTGGGGCGGCCTCTTGTTCTTGCAGTCTGCGCAATGCCTCGTCGCGCTCGGATTCTGCTTCCCCCGCCCGTGCCTCCGCCTGCTCTAACCTTTCCCTGTCCTGTTCCCGCAGTGCGGCGTTGACGTTGAAGCCCATTTGGTAGGTGAACGTTGCCAAACCCAGCGCGAGCGTGAGTGCCGTGCCCATAACCGCGGTCCAGCCACCGACCGGCCTCAGGCTCTTGAGGATTCCCCTTCCGTTCGGCGAAGGGGTTGCTTCACCACTCGGCATTGATCAATCCCACCGAACTGTACGAAGTCCGCTCCTCCGGCAGTATATGGCGCAAAGTTCAACGTCGGTGGGACATGCTCAAGTCACTATCCGTCATCGGCGAGGGCCGCGTCTGCCAACGGCTCCAGCTGGCCGTCGGCCCGCACGAGGCCCAAACCCGCGGAGCGCTCTTCCATCTCCCCCCCCCGGCTATTGCGGACCCACTTGGACATTGGCCGCAGGACAGGTGTTTCAGGGGCCAGTTCTTCAATGGCGCGCCGGTGAAGAGGCGGCGCGGTAGCCAGCACGACGGCATCAGGACCCGCCTCGCGGATCGCCTTGACGAGCGTGCTCGCATCGACTTCGAGGTGGGACACCTCGAAGACGTCTACGTCCTCGCCAAAGATGCGCCGCAGCTCCGCACGGCGGCCCTCAAGAAGGTCCCCCAGCTCCAGTGGGCTCACATGCACAATCCGCCGCCGTGCCATCGAGCTCTCCGCTATTGACGCCTCTCAGCCCTAAGCGCTCGGTTGACCACCTCGAACACGATCGCTTCGTCCAGGGGCTCGCCTCGGTCCACCTGCCGCTCGAGCCGCTCGGCCAAATCGACCGTCGAGTGCTCTCGGTAGCAGCGGTTCTTCGCTTGAACGCCCCGGATCCCCTGCAGGTTGCCGGCTTCGGTGTAGGTAGTCATGAGCGTCACGGTAGCGCATCGTGCCCACTGCGCCGAAGGACCCTGGTGGCCCACCGCCCCGGAACGCTGACACCTATGACCGAGAATAGATGCGGTCCAGGTCGATGAGGACTGCCCGCGGGTCGCCGGTGAGCTCGGGGGTGAAACCCTTGGCGCTGAAGCAGGCGAGGCGGCAGTCGGTGAGGTCGAGGTCGTCGCGGGAGGCTAGCAGGTCGCGTATCCGGGTGAGCCGCCCCAGGTGTTTCGGGCCCATGATCTGAGCATGCTTCGCCTCGCCGATCATGAGGACGCGTTGGCGCCCGCTTTGATGACGCTCCCCCATCGCAATGACGTCCACCTCGTGCACGGCGCGTTCTCCGCGATCGGTCAGCGTCGTACGCCCAACCCGCAAGACGGGCTCACCGAGTAGGGAGGCGTGCGCGAACTGAGCGGTCCAGCGTCGGCATAACTCCTCGAACGCTAGTGGGGCTTTGCCCCGGCCCGACGAGGCCTGTCAGACCTGAGCTTCCCCGAACAGGGATTTCGGGGCGTATGTGCCCCCAAATCCCTGTTCGGGACCAGGCCGGCGCGGTACCACCACAGCCCAGCCACTCACGCAACACCTGCAACACGACTCACGAACTTGACTCA
>Ga0187893_10010376_pt1 | contig 13914 bp, 13 predicted proteins | sample MA1701074metaG_FD_139574 | JGI IMG/M metagenome (GOLD analysis project Ga0187893, IMG submission 139574) | White microbial mat communities from a basaltic lava cave in the Kipuka Kanohina Cave System on the Island of Hawaii, USA - MA170107-4 metaG ...
GCGCTCTTTTTCTGCGCAACAATTTATTGCTTCTGGCTTGCCTGCCTGCGGCTCACGTTTTTGCGCGCGGCATCGTTTGCGGTTTGCGTTGCGCTGGCGCTCGTCACGAAATTTTCCGCCGTCCTGCTGCTGCCGATGATTGCCATCCTTGCGGCGTGGAAAATTTTCTCGCGCAAACCGTGGCTGACAGGCGCGGGCGACAATTTTGAGTTGTCCGCACGCCCGACCAAAGCTGTGATGTGCGGCGCGCTGCTGTTGATCGCGGCGTTGGCTGCGTTGCTGGTCATTTGGGCGATGTATGGTTTTCGTTTTTCTGCCGCAAAAAATCCCGAACGCGCGGCTATGGACGAATCGGCAATTGTTGCGGAGCGTGACGAACTTCACACCCCAGGCCGTTTCCCCATCGAACACGCGTTGCGACACGTCGCGGCGATGAAATCGGCGGTGCAATCGTGGGATTGGAGCAGCCGTCCCGACGGGCCAGGGCAGGATGACGTGAAGGCGGCGATGAAGAACGTCACGCTCGGTTTCCGCGCCAGGGTTTTGCTCTTCGCCTCTCGCTATCGTCTGCTGCCCGAAGCGTATCTGTTCGGTCTCGCGAACGTCGAGGAGCGCGGGCAGATTCATTACGCGTTCCTGAACGGGGAATATTCAGTGACGGGATTCCGCAGTTATTTCATCTGGACGTTTCTACTGAAAACGCCGCTGCCCGCGCTGCTGGCGATTCTGGTTGCGGTTGCCGTTGCCGCGCGCCGCCGCGAGTGGCGCGGAACGCTTCTGTTTCTTGCCGTGCCTGTTGCGGTCTATTGGCTCGCCACGATTTTTGCCAATCTCAACATCGGCCACCGCCACCTGCTGCCGATTTATCCGTTCCTCTACGTGCTCTGCGGCGCGCTCGGCGCGGAATGGGACAAATGGCGCGTCAACAGCAAGCCGTGGGTCGCCGCCGTCGCGCTGGTGTGGATTGCGTGGAGCGCGTTCTTCGTCTTCGCGCCGTCGAACAAACGCGATGGGTGGAAGCCCGACACGGTGCAGCCGCATTCACTTGCGTATTTCAACGAACTGGCGGGCGGTCCGCACAACGGCTACCTCTGGCTCGTGGATTCCAACCTCGATTGGGGACAGGACTTGAAAAAACTCAAACGCTGGCTCGACGAAAACCAGATCACCGAACCCGTCAACCTCTGCTACTTCGGCATGGCCGACCCGCGCTACCACGGCATCGCGTTCGTCAACATGCCCGACGGTTACGCGCTCGCCCCGCCCATCGCGCCCGAACCGCGCCGCCTCACCGACGCGCGGCTGCCAGGCTACCTCGTCGTCAGCGCGACCAACTATCAGGGCGCGACGCTGAGCGAGGCGGACAGGAAAGTGTGGCAGCTTTTTTTGAAAGACGCTAAGTTCGTCGCCCAGATTGGATACTCGCTCTTCATCTTCAAGCTCGACCGCGCCCCGCGCTGAATTCGTCTCGCTCGTCATCCCCGCCTACAACGAGGAGAAACGGCTGGGCGATTCGTTGAAGACCATTCACGAATGGATGCGCGCCAACTTCGAGCGGTTTGACGTGACGGTGGTGGACGACGGGTCCAGTGACCGCACCGCCGACGTGGTGACGGATTTTTCCGAGCACGCGCCCGAAGTAGAGGTGCTATCCCTGCGGCAGAATTCGGGCAAGGGCTACGCCGTGCGCACGGGGATGATGTCGGCGGAGGGCGATTTTGTGATCTTCACCGACGCGGATTTGTCCACGCCCATCGAAGAGGTGGCGAAGGCGCTCGATTTGATGAAGCAGGGTTGGGATGTCGTCATCGGCTCGCGCGCGCTGCCCGAGTCCGACGTGCAAGTGCACCAGAATTTCCTGCGCGAAACGATGGGCAAGACGTTCAACCTCGTCGTGCGGATGATGTCGGGGCTGCCGTTTCCCGACACGCAATGCGGGTTCAAATGTTTCACGCAGAAGGCGGCGAAGGACATTTTCTCCCGCGCCGTCATCAACGGATTCGCGTTCGACGTCGAAGCGCTGGTGCTCGCCAAAAAACTCGGATCCAAAATGACCGACATGCCCGTGCGCTGGATCAATTCCCCCGCGAGCAAGGTAAAAATGTTTTCCTCCCCGCTCCAGATGCTCTGGGAAGTTTTCAAAGTCCGCCTCAACTTGATGCGCGGGAAATACAAATAGGAATGGCGTGACCCCTGGGGCGCCGCGCGAAAATGAATAACGCTGCCCAATATGACCGAGACGGATTTCTCGTTGTCGGCAATCTTTACAGCATTGACGCGGTGTTCTTCAGCGAGCTGGCAATTCACGCCTCGCATCCCAACACGAGCGGCGCCGACCGCTGGTCGCTCATCTCCACCTACCGCGACGCCTTCGTGAAGGACGATTCGACCGTCTGGAAAATCGCGATGGTTGTCAGTGGGAAGAGCGTGAATGTGTGGCTACGAGCGTAAGCGAGTGGATAAGGTCCCATCCTAAAACCCAATCCTAACAATCGGTGGCACGGGCGTCCCTGCCCGTGTCAGCCACAGGCACGGAGGCCTGTGCCACCAAGTTTTAGGAGAGGCTCTAAATCGGTATGGTGAGCAGGCTTCTTAATTTTCAAGGAGACCTTCGGTCAGCCTAACGGCGAGGTTAGAGACCTGCGCCGAACGAGAGGAAAAAATCCACTCGCTCACGCTCGTAGCTACAATGTTTGTTTGCGCCCCGTGGGGCGCGCCGTTAATCTTCTCTGAGTGAAAACCATCCTGCGCGTCATCCAGTATCTGAAGCGTTACCCGTGGTATGCGCTGGGCACGATGGCGTGCGCGATTTTTTCGACCATCACCGTCCTGATGTATCCGAAGCTTGCGCAGTGGATCATTGACAACGTGATTGGCGAAAAGAAAGCCGACTTGCTCTGGCTCGCGGCGGCGGGATTGGTGGGGATTTATTTTCTGCGCGACCTGTTCAACGCGCTTCGCATCCGCCTGAACAACACGTTCGAGCAAAAAGTCATCTACGATTTGCGGCGCGACCTTTACAACAAACTCCAGCGCCTCTCGGTCAGCTATTACGACAAGAAGGCGACGGGCGACCTGATGACGCGCGTGATTGACGACGTGAACAGCGTCGAGCGCGTGTTGATTGACGGCACGGAGCAGGGGACGGTCGCCGTCATCACGCTGGTTGGCGTGACGGCGATGATGTTCATGGCGAACGCGACGCTCGCGGGGCTGCTGTGGATTCCCGTGCCGTTGCTCATCGTCGCCGCGTGGATTTTCACTCGCGCCGCGCACAAGCGTTACCGCATCCAGCGCAAAGCCGTCTCCGATCTCAACTCGCTGCTCCACGACAACCTGCAAGGCATCCGCCAAATCAAAGGGTTCGGTCGCGAAGAGCACGAGACCTCGCGCTTTGAAGACCGTGCCGACAACATGCGCAACGGCACGCTCAACGTGATGCGGTTGTGGGCGACGTATCATCCCGCCACGACATTTCTCACATCCCTCGGCGCCGTCATCGTGCTCACCTACGGCGGGCACGAAGTCATCAAGGATCGCCTCAGTTACGGCGAACTGGTCGCGTTCCTCATTTACGTCACGATGTTTTATTCGCCCATCGAACGGTTGCACGGCATCAACCGCATGTTGCAGGAAGCGCGCGCCTCGGGAGAACGGGTCTTTGAAATCATGGACACGCCCGAGGAAGTCTCGGAGAAACCCGACGCGGTTGTGTTGGGCAACAGGGTGCGCGGCGAAATCGAATACCGCCACATCAACTTCCACTACACCGAGCGCAAGGACGTTCTCGCCGACATCAACATCCACGCGCAACCAGGGCAGACCGTCGCGCTCGTCGGGCACACGGGTGCGGGCAAATCCACCGTCGTCCATCTGCTGCCGCGGTTTCACGATGTCAGCGGCGGCGCGATTCTCATAGACGGCGTGGACATCCGCGACGCGACGCTCGCCTCGTTGCGCGCGCAAATCGGCGTCGTCACGCAGGAGCCGTTCCTGTTCAACGGCACCGTCCGCGAAAACATCATGTACGGTCGGCTCGACGCCAGCGAAGAGGAAATGTTCGCGTCGGCGCGCGCGGCGAACGCGCACGAGTTCATCATGGCATTGCCCGACCAATACGATTCCGTCGTCGGCGAGCGCGGCGTCAAACTCAGCGTCGGCGAAAAACAGCGCGTCTGCATCGCCCGCGCGCTGCTCAAGGACCCGCCCATCCTGCTTCTGGACGAAGCCACCGCCAGCGTGGACACGCACACGGAAAAACTCATTCAGGAGGCGCTGGAACGGCTGATGGCGAACCGCACCTGTTTCATGATCGCGCACCGCCTGTCCACCGTGCGCAACGCCGACCAGATTCTCGTGCTCGCCCATGGGCGCATTGTCGAGCGCGGCACACATCGCGACTTGCTGGCGCGCGACGGTATTTACGCGCACCTCTGCCGCGTGCAGGCGCAGGCGATGACGATTGAAGAATCGCTTGAAGAAGTCGTTGAAAAGTGAACGGATGACACCGAACGGCGCGTTACCCCAATCGTGACAACCGCCTTTGGGGTGTCGCGGCGCTTCTGTGAAGCGCCAATCCCCGCATCAAAACACAGTTCTCTGCGCTTCACAGTAGCGCCGCGACAACGCATCCCCTGTTGGGGCAATGCGCCGCGAACACCTGACTCCTGCTCGAAAAAACTGGTTGAGCGTGTAATAAAACGGCACGGATCGGACTTTACATCTCTAGAAAGCCCAGATGGGGGAAAACCGCCCAACGCCAGCCGAGAAGTTTCTGGAATTGTTGCGCCCGATTGAGCGCGACCTGGAAATTTACTGCCGTCGCATGGCTTGGGACGTGAATGACGTGAAAGACACCATCCAAAATGCCGTGTGGCGCGCCTTCCGCGCGTTTGACCGTTACCGCCAGGACGCGAGTTTCCGCGCGTGGATGTTCAAGATTTTGACGAATGAGATTTTTGCGGCGAACCGCAAACACGGACGCATCGCAAGCCACGAAATTACGGCGGAGTCAGATGAGTCGGAATCATTCGCCGCGTTGGAACGCGACTTGGAATATCGCGACTGGCTGAATTCGCCCGGGGCGCTTGCCGACGCGCTCGACGAAGCCATTGTCGCCGCGCTCAAGACGCTCACAGAAATGGAGCGCGCCGTGTTGTTGCACCGCGCCATCGGCGGATTTCGTTACCGCGAAATCAGCGAGTCGTTGGAAATCCCCATCGGCAGCGTGATGGGAAACCTGTCGCGCGCCCGACGGAAGATGCGCGACGCGTTGATGCGTTCCCAGCGGAGGAGCAACCCATGAAATGCCACGAGGCGAGAAAACTCATCGCGCCGTATCTGGACTCGGAACTGGACACGAAGACGAGCCTTGAAGTCGCGGAGCACCTGGGGGCGTGCGGAGAATGCAGCCGTTTTTTCGCGGCGGAGGAGAAGCTTGACGAGCGCATCCAATCGGCGTTGAGGCAGGGCGGCAGGACGCCGTCGCTATGGGCGCAAACGGAAGCGCGCATCGAGGCAAGCGCGCCGAGGCGGTCGTTGCGGCGCAGGATGTGGCGGTTGGCGGGGGCGTTTGCCGCCGCCGCAGTTGTGGTTGCGGGAATCATCGCGTTTTTGCCAAGGGAAAAAGGCGCGCCTGATTGGGCGGCGGTCGCGGAGGAGCGTCACCACGAATACGCGGGCAAAAAGGTCGCGCCCGAATTCAGTGGAGAAATCCCCGAATCGGTCGCGCAGAAGTTCGGCAGCCGACTGGATGCGCGGGCGTTCGCGTTCGCCGTGGCGGAGGCCGATTTCTCGGTGCGCGGCGCGCGGGTTTGCGAGATTGGAGGCGTGCCTGGGGCGTGGATGCTGGGCAATTACAAGGGCACGCCCGTTTCGCTCATGGTGTTCAAGCAGAGTGAAGCCAGCGCGTTTGGCGAATTGCAGAAGCGATTTCAGTCGGGTGAACCGCTCGTGGATTGCGGCAGGGGGCATTGCGAGATCGTGGTGCGCATCGTCAACGGCCACGTCGTCTGCCTCGTCGCGAATTTACCCAAGCCGCTGATGCAGCGACTGGTGTCGTCAGTGCAGTCGTCCCCGCTCCCCGCCGCGTCCGCGGACTCCGAGGGTTCCGTCATGACAATGAATTTCCGAATCAACTAAACCCACCACCCAAAGAAGGAGACCCACCATGAAAACGCCCGTGACACTTGCCATACTCGCGCTTGCATGCGCGCTGACACCGCCTGCGCTCCACGCGCAAGAGGAAGCGCCGTCCGCCTCTCCCAAAGTTGTCGGCATCCTGTTTTACGCCGACACGTGCGGTTCGTGCAAAGTGCTTGACCCAAAAATCGAAGCGGTGAAGAAGGAATTCGCGGAGGAAGCGGTCCTGTTCACGCGCGTTGACCTGAGCAACGATTTCACCAAACACCAATCGAAGCTGCATTGTTCGTTGATGGGCTTGAATGAAATTTACGCCGAGCACAGCGCGAAGACGGGCTTCATGCTGCTGGTGGACGCGAAGGAAAAGAAAGTCCTCGGCAAGCTGGTGAAGACGCAGACCGAGGACGAAATCAAGGCGGCGATCAAGACGGCGCTCGCAGCACGTTAAGTTTGACTGAAAACGGGACGGGGCACGCGCTTCGCGGCGGCAACTGACGCTGCGAAGCCGCCCGCAAACCATCCAATGAAAACAATCGGACTGGACGTTGAACAAGCCGTCAAGCAGCGTTACAGCGCGGGCGCGAAAAATCGTGAAGCGCAATTGTGCTGCGCCGTCAGTTACCCGCGAGAACTTCTGAAGGCGCTGCCGCACGAAATTCTGGAGCGCGATTATGGCTGCGGCGATCCCTCGCGTTATATGCGCCAAGGCGAGACGGTGCTGGACCTGGGCAGTGGCGCGGGAAAAATCTGCTACATCGCGGCGCAAGTCGTCGGCAAAACAGGGCGTGTCATCGGCGTGGACTTCAACGACGACATGCTGGCGTTGGCGCGGAAATATCAGAAACAAGTGGGCGACAAACTGGGTTTCCACAACGTCGAATTCCGCAAGGGACAAATCCAAGACCTCGCGCTCGACCACGAACAACTCGAAAAATGGCTGCAAAGAAATCCCGTCCGCTGCGCGAATGATTTCATCAATCTAAAATCCGCGATTCAAAATCTCAAATCCGAACGCCCGCTGGTTGCGCCCGACAGCGTGGACATCGTCGTTTCCAATTGCGTGCTCAATCTCGTCCGCCCCGAAGACAAGGCGCCGATGTTCCGCGAAATCCATCGCGTCCTCAAACGGGGCGGGCGCGCGGTCATCTCTGATATTGTCAGCGACGAGGATGTGCCATTGAAAATGCAAAATGACCCGAAGCTGTGGTCGGGCTGCATCAGCGGCGCACTGCGCGAGGATTTGTTTTTGAAAGCGTTCGAGGAAGCGGGCTTTTACGGCGTGAGAATCCTGAAGCGCGACGAGAAACCGTGGCGCGTCGTGCGCGGCATTGAGTTCCGTTCGGTTACCGTGGCGGCGTTCAAGGGCAAGGAGGGCGCGTGCTGGGAGCGCAAACAAGCCGTTATATATAAAGGTCCCTTCCGCGAAGTGCTCGACGACGATGGGCATCGGCTGCGGCGCGGCGAGCGCGCGGCGGTGTGCGACAAGACGTTTCAGATTTTTTCACGCGAACCTTACAAGGAGCATTTCATCCCCGTCCCGCCGCGCAAAGAGATTCCAACGACGAAAGTCAAACCGTTCGATTGCAGCCACAAGGCGCCCAGACATCCGCGCGAGACGAAGGGGATGAATTACAAAGTCACGTCCAACGGCAACGGCTGCGGCACGAATTGCTGTTGAATGGCGGCGGCGCTTCCGTGAAGCGCAGATAAAAGAGCAATGGCGCTACACAGAAGCGCCGCTACAACCTGACCACGCAACACAAATGGAACTCCTGCTCATCATCCTCGTCATCGTGTTGGCGTTTGCCAACGGCGCGAATGACGTTTCCAAGGGAATCGCAACATTGGTCGGGACGGGCGTTTCCAGTCACGAGCGCGCCGTCGTTTGGGGAACAATCTGGACGGTGGCAGGCGGATTGGTCGCGGCGGTCGCGGCGCAGGGGCTTGTCAGGACATTTAACGGAAGCGGGCTGCTCGTTGCGTTGCCCGAGGGTCACGCGTTCCTGGCGGCGGTTGCAGTCGGCGCAATCGGGTGGCTCATTTTCGCCTCGGTCACGGGGTTGCCCGTTTCCACGACGCACGCCATCACGGGCGCGCTGGTTGGGGCGGGTGTTGTGGCGGTGGGGTTAAGCGGGTTGAAATGGAATGCAGTGGCTTCAAAGGCGGCGCTTCCGCTGGCGTTGAGCCCGCTGTTGTCGCTGTCGCTGCTGTGGCTTCTGTTTCCGTTGATCCACCGATGCGTCGCGCCGTTGAACGGATTCTGTGTCTGCGTGCGTGACAACGCGCCTGCAATCGTCCGCGTGGATGACACGGCTTGCGCGACCGCGGTGGATGCCCCGACAAACTCGGTGATGGTGGGCACGAGGGAAGGTTGCGCATCGCCCGCGGTGTCGTCGCGGTTGTTTGTGATGGACGGGATGCACTGGCTCTCCGCGGCGATGACCAACTTTGCGCGGGGACTCAATGACGCGCCCAAAATCCTCGCCATTGGCATCGCGGCAGGCGCGGTCGCGGGATTAAGTGGCGCGGCATTCTACGTGTTGGTCGCGGTCGCGATGGGCGTTGGCAGTCTGGTCGCGGGATTTCGCGTCACCGAAACGCTGGCGCGCAAGGTCACGCCGATGGATCACACGGAAGGGTTCGCGGCGAACGCAATCACGTCAGCGCTGGTCGGCGCGGCGTCGGCAATGGCGTTGCCCGTCTCCACCACGCACGTTTCATCGAGCGCCATCATCGGCATCGGACTGCGCAACGGCGGCAGGAACGTCCGCTGGAAGACGGTGCGCGAAATGTTGATGGCGTGGGTGGTGACGATTCCTGTCGCGGCACTGTTGGCGGCGGGCACTTATTGGCTTTTGAAGTGAACCGATCTGACAGAAACCATTTGACCTTGGACACGACTCCAAGCTGTAGATTGCCTCGCAAACAGAAAGCGAGGTTATGAAAATGCCAGATAAACGAAAAATTGAAGTGTTCACGGCGGGCTGCCCTTTGTGCGACGAAACCTTGACGCTGGTCACACAGGCGGTCGCTGCGTGCGGCTGCGAAGTCGTCGAGCGCCGATGCAGCGGGACGGAATGCTGCGACGAAGCGAAACGCTACGGCGTCCGGGCGATGCCGACTGTGGTGGTGGACGGCGCGATTGTGTTTGAGGGCAAAATCAGCAAAGCACAGGCGCGGTTGCTGGCGCGCTGAAGCATTATGCAACGTGATGAACGGTTGTTGATTGGTCGTTTGGCGGCGAAAACGGGAGTGACCGCTGATGCCGTGCGGTTTTATGAACGCGCGGGATTGCTGCCGCGACCGAGACGCACGAAGACTGGATACCGCGTGTATTCGGCGAAATCCATCGCACGAGTGCAATTCATCCGCAAGGCGCAGGCATTGGGGTTTTCGTTGGATGAAATCAAACAAGTGTTGCGATTACGGGATTCGGGACGGTTGCCGTGCCGCTCCGTGGTGGAACTCGCCGAGCGGCATTTGCGGCAAGTGGAGGACGAACTCGCACAACTGCAATCGCTTCGCGAATCACTGCGCGGTTATTTGCGCCATTGGAAGCGAACCGCAAATCCCGACACATGTGCCACGGCGCAGTTTTGTAATTTGATTGAGGAGGTCGAAGCAGAGAATGCCCCGCCGCGTCGCGATGTGGCAGGCAGCCGTTTCAAAAATGGAAGGCGGAAGATGTAAACCATGAGCCAATCATCATGAAAGCGTTCAATATAATCCTAGACAAGCTCGGCGCAGTCGGCGCATTGCTGGCGGCGGCGGCGTGTCCTGTTTGTTTTCCGTTGTTCGCGACGGCGGGGGCGGCGTTGGGGCTGGGAATCTTCGCGCGGTTTGAGGGGTATATGCTGTATGTCCTGCAAGGATTCGTGCTGATTGCGCTGCTTGGGAGTGTCTTGTCGTGGCGGGCGCATCGGAGAATGTTTCCCCTGGCAATATGCGGTATCAGCGCGTCATTGGTTTTCATTGGCATTCATGCCTTTTTTTATCCGCCGCTGGTTTATGCGGGGCTGGCAGGCGTGTCCATCAGTGCGGTTTGTAACTATGTCGCGCGAAGACGTTGCACAAGTTGTGCGCTCAGTCCGCCCGACATCGCCTTGAAGTCTTCCCTCACGTGTCCCGAGTGCGGACGGCAACAGGAGGAAACGATGCCCGCGGATGCCTGTCAGTATTTTTATGAATGCACGCATTGTCATGCGCTGCTCAAACCGCAACCAGGTGATTGCTGTGTCTTTTGCTCTTATGGCTCGGTGAAATGTCCACCGCAGCAGCACGAACTGGCGAGTCAGTCTGGGTAGAGCACAAATGAAAACGATGAGCCGATTCGACGAAAGATTGCGTGAGCGCCACCTTGGCCAATTGCGCCGTGGTAAGACCGAGATTCTGCAAATCAACGTCGGCAAACTTTGCAACCAGACGTGCGTCCATTGCCATGTCAACGCGGGACCTGGGCGCAAGGAAGTGATGACTCGCCAGACGATTGACCGAATCGTGGACTGGCTTGCGCGGTCCGACATTCCGAAAGTGGACATCACGGGCGGCGCGCCCGAAATCATTCCCGATTTTCGCCATCTCGTGGGGCGCGTGAAAGCGCTTGCGCCATCGCGTCACATCATGGATCGCTGCAACCTGACGATATTCTTCGAGGAAGGTCACGAGTATCTGCCCGAGTTTCTTGCCAGCCGCGAAATCGAAGTCGTTGCGTCCCTGCCGTGTTACTCCGCCAAGAACGTGGACGCTCAACGCGGCGACGGCGTGTTCGCCAAAAGCATCCGCGCGTTGCAATGGCTCAACGAACTCGGTTACGGCACGAACCCGAAGCTGAAACTGCACCTCGTCTATAATCCCGTGGGCGCGTTCCTGCCTGGGCCGCAAGCAGAACTGGAATCGGACTACCACAAGGAACTCAAGGAGCACTTTGGCATCCTTTTCAATCGGCTCTACACCATTACCAACATGCCCATCGCTCGGTTCGCGGCGTGGCTGCACCGCAGCGGCGAATACGAAAAATACATGCAACTGCTCATCGGGAACTTCAACCCCGCCTCCGTCGAGGGACTGATGTGCCGCAACACCTTGAGCATTGGCTGGCGCGGCGAAGTGTATGACTGCGACTTTAATCAAATGCTCGACATGCAGTGGAAAAATGGAAAGCCATTGTATCTCTGGGACATCGATCCGAACCAACTCGAGGGACGCCGCGTCATGACGGGCGACCATTGTTTCGGCTGCACAGCGGGCGCAGGGTCAAGTTGCGGCGGGGCGATTATTCCGCATGAGTCAGAGGCGCGGGAATCAACTCGCTAACGGGCACCGAGCGATCAAGCTATGAAAAACTACGCGCATTGGCTGCACACGCGCTGGCCCGCGGGCAAAGTCGAAAAGTTGCCTGAGGTCGGCGCCGACGGTGTCACCAACATTTCTGGCGTGCGCATCACGGGCGATCTCACGGGCATCCCGCTCCTGAAGCTTTCCGCCGACAGCGGCGCGCGCGCGGTGCAGGCGATCGCGAAGGAATTGCGGAGTGATGGAGTGTTGGAGAATACGAGTCATGACGCTGACTCCGCTGCTCACCACCCCAACACTCCAAGACGCCAAGACTCCGTCCTTGACCTCGCGATCATCGGCGCGGGCGTGTCGGGCATTTCTGCGGCGTTGGAGGCGAAGAAGGCGGGACTGAGTTTTCAAGTGTTCGAGGCGGTCGAACCGTTTTCAACCATTGTCAATTTTCCCAAAGCCAAACCAATCTACACCTACCCCTCGGAGATGACGCCCGCGGGTCAGATGCGGGTGACGGCGGATGTGAAGGAAAAGTTGATGGAGGAGTTGGAGGCGCAGCGAAAATCGGCGGGCATAGAACCGACTCGCGCGCACGTTGACCGCATCGAAAAAAAGGGACGCGAATTTCTCGTGCATCTGGACAAGGACAAGGAACCTGTCCGCGCGCGCCGCGTCATCATCGGCATCGGGCGCACGGGCAACTACCGCAAGCTGAACGTTGCTGGCGAGAACCTCGACAAGGTCTATAACCGCCTTTACGACCCGAAAGACCACGCGGGACAACGCGCGCTCGTGGTCGGTGGCGGCGACTCGGCGTTGGAAACGGCGATTGCGCTGGCGATCTGCGGGGCGCACGTGACGTTGAGTTACAGAGGCAAGGATTTTTCGCGTCCCAAATCGGAGAACGTCGAAAAATTGCGGATGCTGGAAAAAAATCCCCAGGCGCGCACGGGCGTGCAATCGCCCATCTCCGAGCGCGTCACCACCGCAATGGACTCCGACGACCTGGGCGAGCACGAATCTGGCTCGGTGACCGTGATGTTCGAATCCAACGTGAAGGAAATTCGCGCGGACAAAGTCGTCATCTCGGACAAGGATGGCAAGCAGCACGAGATCGAAAACGACGTGGTGTTTGTGATGATCGGGCGGGAAGCGCCGCTGGATTTTTTCCGACGCTCGGGCATCGCGTTGCGCGGCGAATGGACGGGCAGGACGTGGCTCGCGTTCGCGGCGTTCATGCTGTTCGCCATTTGGTTGTTTCACTGGAAGGCGGATTACCTCATTCCGTCCCAGTGGCGGACGGCGTTCAATAACGTGGCAGGGCTTGAACCTGCGGGCGCATTGAAACCGCTTCTGGAAAACGCGGGCGAATCGGTGCGGGGGTATTTCACGACCGACGGGACGCTGGGAAACACGCTCCGCATTTCGATGTCGAGCCGCAGTTTTTACTACGCGCTGGCGTATTGCCTGTGCGTGCTCATCTTTGGCATTCGACGGATTCGGCGGAGGAAGACGCCTTACGTGACAGCGCAGACTGTGACTCTCACAGCGATTCAATGGCTGCCGCTGTTTGTGCTGCCCGAAATCGTGTTGCCGTGGCTCGGACACAACGGCTGGTTCGATCACGGCGCGGGCAGATCGTTCGCGGACCAATTTTTCCCCGTCGCGGACTACGGTCACGGGCGGGAATATTGGCGCGCGGTCGGGTTCGTGCTGGCGTGGCCGCTGGTGGTGGCGAACTGGTTCACCGATCAACCGCTGTGGGGCTGGCTGATTGTCGGGTCAGTGCAGACGTTCGTGCTGATCCCGCTGATTATTTATCGCTGGGGAAAAGGCGCGTATTGCGGCTGGATTTGTTCGTGCGGCGCGCTCGCCGAAACGATGGGCGACGCGCACCGCCACAAAATGCCGCATGGGCCAGTCTGGAATCGCGTCAACATGATCGGGCAGGCGTTTCTGATTTTCGCGGCGGTGTTGATGTTGTTGCGAATCCTCGGCTGGGCGGGCGCGCAATGGGCGACTGACCTGTTCGCATTTGGCAGCAGGCATCTGCCGCTGCTGAATTATGCGTGGTTTGTGGACACATTGTGGGCGGGCGTCCTCGGCGTCGGCTTGTATTTCTGGTTTAGCGGTCGCGTCTGGTGTCGGTTCGCCTGTCCGCTCGCCGCGTTGATGCACATCTACACGCGGTTTTCCCGTTACCGCATTTTCTCGGAAAAATCGAAGTGCATCTCGTGTAACGTTTGCACCAGCGTCTGCCATCAGGGCATTGACGTGATGAACTTCGCCAACAAGGGCCGCCCCATGGAAGACCCCGAATGCGTTCGTTGTTCGGCGTGCGTCCAGGAGTGTCCCACGGGCGTGCTGTCGTTCGGCAGAATCGGGTCCGACGGAAAACCGATTCTCGACAAAATGGCGGCTTCCCCCGTTCAAATGCGCGAAGCCAGGGAGGCGACACCATGAAAACAACAGCGCTGGTTGCAACCA
>Ga0187893_10010377_pt1 | contig 13914 bp, 25 predicted proteins | sample MA1701074metaG_FD_139574 | JGI IMG/M metagenome (GOLD analysis project Ga0187893, IMG submission 139574) | White microbial mat communities from a basaltic lava cave in the Kipuka Kanohina Cave System on the Island of Hawaii, USA - MA170107-4 metaG ...
ATGGCATTGGCGAAGGTGAATGTGTGCAGCGCCCTGTCCCAGTCCCCGAACTCGTTGCTGGTGTGGAAACGGGCGATTCGCAGAGCCGCAGCGTAGGCGACGGTGCCGGCCAGCTCTTCTTCGGTAGAGCCAACCTGCAATGCCGCGAGTAACCCATCAGCGATTGCTTGAGGGTCCTCGCCCAGCAGCACGGTTACCAGTGTGTCTCGGCCCCTCCACGATCCCTGCCGCCTATGGCCATTTTCTAGCGCAGCAGGGAGCTCCTCAAAAGATCGCTCCACTAACGCGACAACATCTATGGGATGACGCCAGGCGTTCGATTCCTCCATCCGATCGGCGTTCGCGTAGCTCGAAACCAGGCTTGCCAGCACCGGCTCAGCGTACTCCCACCCCGCACGATCTAACGCCTCTAATGCCTTGTTGGTAAAATCAGCCACATGGCCCATCTGGATGTAGCGGTGATCCGTGGCGGCGGCAAACAGCATCTCGGCCATTTGCCGATGGTCAGCTCTCGCCCGAACGGCCGAGACAATGCAACGCTCGGCGCCCTCCGCATCACGCACCTCGACGAATTGGCGAAACCACTGCTTTAACCTGCCGAAGTCGCTCGGCAGCGCCGGCAGCGGATGGACTCCGAAGCGAGGCGGCATGCCTGCGCAGTCTCGGGCAACGGCCGATAGGCCGTGGTACAGCGCACGCGGACGATCTTCGGCATCGAGATGCGGCAGCAGGTTCATGATGCAGGCCAGAATAGTCAGCCCTTGGCCCCAACCCGTTTGCCGGTAACGGGTGCCGAAGTCCAGAGCGATACGGAACGGTCCAACCGAATCGACACCCTCATCCAGCAAGCGGATGACAGCCTTTCCGATGACCAGCGGGATATTTCGCTCCAGTCCGTCCCTCAAGCGCTGGCGCTGATGAGCACCTGCATCTCCACGCTGCGACAGGTCCACCCAAACTTCCCCACTGCGGATTTGGACCGGGAAGACGGGCACGTCGTCGGCCCACTGGTCGAACGTCCCGCCACTGGCCAGGTCGAAACGGGCATGGTGTCAATGGCAGGTCAGAATCCCCTCTTTGACGGTTCCACGGTTCAGAGGGAAGCCCATGTGTGGGCACCGGTTGTCCACGGCATAGATGTGTTCGCCACGGGAAAACAGAGCCAGCGTGTGTTCTTTGACTTGGACAACTACACACCCAGCGCCCTGCAGGTCAGCGAGCTGGCCCACGCGCACACACCTTCCGCCGAGCTCTGGTGCCGTTCCGTCTCTTGCCATGGGCTTTCACCTCCGCTACCCGTAGTACTTATGTTGGCATCGTACGCGTGCATGCCACGGGCGTTTTTCACTGCGGGAGGGTTACGTGGCCAATTCTCGAGTCAAACTATTTGACGAACTCGTGCTCAGGGTGCTTTACGACCAACACCGGACAAGGTGCGAGTCGAATGATCTTCTCTGCTGTTGACCCAAAGACTAAATGGCTGAGCCCGGTGCGTCCGTGGGTAGCGAGAGTGATCAAATCCACGTCCAGCTCTTTGGCTGTCTTGACGATTTCAATATATGCGGTGCCGGATACAAACACCGGTTCAGCGTCGATTCCCTCGGTGCGCAGCCCTTGGGTGACCTGGTTCAAGCTCTCCTTCTCACTCTTTTCCGCTTCAACCCAAATCTCTGTGTGAAAGGTTTCGGTCGGGGCTGCTACGATAGACTGCTCCCAGACGTGGACGACATAGAGTTTAGCCGTGAAGCTTTGAGCCAGGGCGACCGCATACTTGACTGCATGTTGAGAATACTCAGAGAAATCCGTGGGAACCAAGATTTTCTGAATCTCGATCATTGAAGCCCATTTGTTGTGTCGGAGCCGAGCACTTACTTCTCCTTGACCTTGGCGTCGTAGGCGTGCATACCACGGGCGTTTTTTACCGCCTTGATCAAGTCCTCGACCTTGGCCTGCTCAGGGTCGTACTTCACCACGGCCTCGTGGGTTTCCAACGACACATTCGCTTCCTTCACGCCTTTAACGGCTTTCAGTGCAGACTGCACTGTGGCAACACAGCCACCTCAGGTCATGCCGGTAATCGATAGGGTTACTGTCTCCTCTTTTGCCGGTGCGGGCATAGCAACTCCACAGAGGATGAGGAGAGTAGTCGCCACCAACACGGCAAGGAAATAGATCTTCCTCCGCATAAAAATCACCTCCTAATAGGCGGATGCTGTAAGGGAATCCTTGCCATTATTCTAACGCCAACTCCGGACTGGCGTGGAATAATGACGCCTGTCTAGAGTTCCGTCTTCTCAAGGAGGTGCGCGATGGCAAAACTGAAGGAACTGACGGTTTGGCTGGAAAACAAGCCGGGGACCCTGGCGGTTATGGCTGAGGCTTTGGGTAAAGCCAAGGTAAACATCCTGGCCTTCATGACCGACGAAGCCGAAGGGCAAAGCCGGGTGCGGCTGGTAACGGACAATCCTGCCAAAGCAGGTAAGACCGTCACGGGTCTCAATTTGCGATTCTCAGCAGAAGAGGTGGTAGGTGTCATCCTGGCCAACAAACCCGGAACATTGGCCCAAGCTGCCGGTAAGCTTGGAAACGCAGGCATCAATATCAACCACGGCTACACCGGGGCAGAAGAAGGTTCGAAGAAACAGCTGGTCGTCTTGGCCGTGGGCGATCCGAAGCAGGCCGGGAAGATTTTGAAATGAACGATGAGCAGTCCTGCATGAATTGCCGGCAAGCAAAGGTCCGAAAATGAGAAGGGATAGGTGAACCTAAGCCCGAGGCGACTTCAAGAGAAACGGCGCAGAGGCGCGGGCAGCTTCGAAATGGAATTCACTTTTGAAAGTTCAAAAAAAGTCATGCCGGTCCTTGACCGCAGGTCTTTGTGGCGGTAAAGTCAAAAGCGGTGGATGCAAAGTCATTTTCATACGTTCCTCAATAGAAAATTTGCTCGACGAAGCGTTTTAAGGCCCTCCTGAGCCCGCATCCCGTGCGGGTTTTGTTCTTATTGGCTTACCTCGCCTGCCGGCTGGCGGCCCTGCCGGACTTCCTCCCGTTCATTTCTCTTTTTTGCTAGTGAAACCCTTGGCTAACGTCCATCCTGCACAGAGTAACTCTGAGGGCCGGCCGCCTTTGGCCGTGGCTGAAAAACAGGAGGTCCCTTAAAGAACCCCGGAATCGTCGGCCACAGAGTTGTTGCGTAGCCGGGTGCCTATCAGCTCTAAGAAGCAAGAGGATGTCTTGACGGCTTTGACTTGCAAGATTGGTTGCGGGGGGAGAGCGCGAGATAAGGGGAGTCAAGCCGCCCCAAAAATAGCACCCAGGGCGATGAATTGTGCCTGGTCCAGAGGAGTTTCGTGTGTCCTACACATCAGCTGCGATGTCGGAGCGCGGACTATGTTCAAACAAGTGCAAATCCTGACCATGAGAGAAAACAAGCAGCTGGGGATTCAGTACTTTGAAATCCACGAAGTCGACCCAGATTACAGGATCGACCGGATCGTGTATCGTGAAAAGTCCGCCGCAGGATGGTTCAAAGAGCTGACGCCCGAGGTTTTCAGGGAAAAGACCCGAAATCTTCACTGAGTGCGTTCACGCAACGACTGAGTGCGTTCACGCAACGCAAGAGCAGACAAGCTGCTGGTCGTGCGACGGCCGCACAGGACGAATTGGCTGGTTTCTCCTGAAGATGCCTCTACCGCTCTCTGCTTGAGGACCGGAACTGAAGTCGGGTTGCTCTATATTCCGGAAGATACCCAACGACGGTTCGGAGTGCCGCAGGACTTTTATCTGATTTGCCCATCATCGTAGCATGCCTGCCCGCAGTTTCCTCTTGCAACCAAGCGGCGCATCACGTCTGGTCGGTTCAAGAGATCGTCGAAAGTCGGGGTCATTTTTCAAACTGACCCACTACCCCTGCCTAGCTCATTTGCCCTAAAGGCACAGAATCTCAGAACAGCTTCGCGAGATTCGCAACGTTTCTATTCACAGATCGCAGTCGGGGTGGGGGTGAGCCGGGCGGGGCTGGCGTGTGGTGCTTTAATGCCTTGCAGCGGCTAGGCAATGAGCATAGGGTTGTGACTGATCCTACCTCTCACCTGCAAGGAAGAAACCCTATGCAACGCTTACAGCAACGCCATTCAGACAAAAGCCGGTGCGTGATGAGTTTACAAAGGATGTGTGCAAACTCCAATTGACCGTCCCGTGTAACGATGGCAGGTGTTTAAATGTCCTGGGCATTCACACAGCAAAGTTACCGGATGAAGCAAAGATCCTGTGTGGCAACGCGATGAAAAGAGAGAATGGCGGCCATACTTGCACGGGAGATTGTACTGATTGGGAAGAGTTTTAGAGATGCAATGCCCAGCCTGTAAGAAAGAAACCAACAGCTGTGTTTGGTGCCCCCATTGCGGCCGCACGTATTACAAAGCCGAGCGGCTAAACCTATTCCTCAAAGCTGGCTTGGCTGTCGGTGCATTTGCGCTTGGCTGCGTCAGTGCTTGGTACTGGCTGGCATTCTGATTCGTGCGTGCATGTGGCTAGGAGGTATACGATGCGCTTCTCTGTTCTTGCGAAAGGGAATAGAGAGCCGGGCGTCTGCTAAGTGTCCTTTTCGGGGCGCTTGGCGGGCGCTTTTTTTTGGTTCTCATGATTTCCAAAGAATTAATGCAGCTTCTCAGAGAATCAGACCGGCAAGTCAAAGCCGCAAAAACGGTCATTGAAGATTCAGCGAAAACCGGCATGCATTTCGTCAATCTGGAGTTGGATTTGAGCCTGACATTCGCCGAGAGAGCCTTAGCTTCATTCTCCATCGGTCGTTTGGACAAGGCAAAGCGATCCGCATCGACTGCGCATGAAGCGTACCGAAGTGCCCGCAAGTTTTTTCACAAATTGAGCGTCACTGCGGGGCAGCGAAAACAGATGCAGGCGAAGCTGGCAAAGCTTGAGGTCGTGATTGGAAAGCTGAGTGTCGTCAAATAGCTTATCGTGATGGAGCCTTGATAAGAGCATTCGCTCTGCGAATAGCGCACCGGATTTTATTCGCGGAGACCCCCCCGCGCAGCGGTCTTTAAACACCGCACATTACGCAATATTTTCGCGCTTGCAGAGCGGAAATGAATTCGATCAACAATGCAAGGCATTGGGCGTGGGCTTGCTGTTCTGAGCTCTCAGGCTTCTTTGGCATAGGGCACCGTGTCGTCGGGGTCACGATAGTTCCGTTGTCAATGGCTGTCAAGCGGGCAGTCAGACTAGCGTTGCTACCCCGGCTGCGTCGGTGTATCCTATCTTTCATCAGCTCCCAGAAACACCGCAATGCAATGCGCGGCCTGCAAAGAAACGCTTAGCGAAGATTCGACCCATTGCCATCACTGCGGGCGCAGCTTGGAGAAAGCCAGCAGGCTCGACCTCTTTCTCGATCTTGGCATTGCGACGGCTCTGTTGGCGTTTAGCTGCGTGGCTTTGCTATGGCTGGGATTTTGATTTGGTCTTGTGCGAAGTCGTGGCTAGGAATACGATGGATTTCTCTATTCTTTCGAAAGGTGAATAGAGCCGGGCGTCTGCTAGGCACTCCTGGATCGGAACTGCTTGGCAGGCGCTTTTTTTTGCGAGGCGGATTGACTCGTTTTGATCAGCTCGGAGGCTCTGCGAAATGGGCAGCCGGTCGTCACGAACCTCCGAAACAACACGCAAAGCCGAGCGGACCTTGTGATCACGAGTCGCACTCAGGATGAAAACACCGGCAGCAAAGGAAGCCTTTACGGTCTTTCCTGCAGTAGTGGCTGCAATTACGATCTTCTAAACAGCCTGACTTTGAATCTTTCTTGCACCTACAGAAGTGCTGGCTGTCTTCTGCGGCTTTTGCATTTGTGCAGAAGTCCGACGGGTCAGTGCAGAGTGGATGTTCCTGCACCGGCACGCTGAGTAACAGTGTGCCGAACAGCACCGTCGAGAAAATGAAGTTGAGACTTTTGGCTAAGCGTCCCCTCATCTTAGCAGCCCCTGTCCTTGCAGCTGGCGAGTAGCGCACCAGCGCCGTTGATGAGCCAAGGCGAACTTAAAAGACTCGTCACTTCTGCTTGGCAATCACCATTCCCACGATCTTGTTGTACGTTGCAGCGGGAATGACCTTTTTGGTTTTCAATTCTGTCTTCATTTTGTAGGGCCGCCCGTCGATGATCTTCTGAGCATATGCTTCACCCACACCCGGCAGAGCAACGAGCTGCTCTTTCGTTGCCGAGTTCAGGTCAATCAATTCCGCAGCCGCTGCTTTCTTCTCCGCCGCAGGCGCTGCCGTCTTCGACTCGGACTTCTTCGGCTCGGTCTTCTGAGCGGGTGCTTGAGCAAAACCCAACGCTGCGAAAGCGAGTTGCGGCTCAAGGTTTGACCAAATTGTTGCGCAGGGCGTTAAGTGACTATCCTATTTCTGATCGAAGATAAGCATTAGGATCATGACACAGCGCTCCCTCCGGAAGCCACTCCCAGAAGAGCCCCAGTTCCTTTCGAATCCGGTTCACATAGAACTCCGGAAGTTCGGTTGTCTCCTGTTCGAGAAAGCGTAGGAACTGCCGGTCGATGTCCAGCCGTCGACGCACGTCCTCGTGGTACTTGATCCGACCAAAACCGCTTGACGACACGGCCCGCAGGACGTTCATCCACCGTGGGATCATGGCCTTGATGGCTCTGTAGCGGTTGATAATCGAGCGCCATGAATAACTGTACTTACTCAGATCGAGCACATGATCGTAGAAGTCAGGCCAGGAATAGTGCTTCGGTTTCACGTTCATGTCTTGATAGGCGTTCACGAATTGGAATGGCACTGGCAGAACGCGATTGGCACGCTGGTACTCGAGGTTGACCGGCGCGGCCTGTCCGAACGCTGAGAGCAGCGAATAGGCCGGAAACGCGCCGGGAGTCATGTCCACAAATCGTTTCGTGAGTTCAAAAGGTTCTGGCCCTTCATCAACGTCAAGACCGAGCACGAAGTTGGTTTGGACGTAAGGTATGTACCTCATGATCAGGTTGACATGCTCGCTGACCTGACGGACTTTGTCTATCCCCTTCATCTTACCTGTCCTCGACTTGTTGCCCAGATCGTACCATGATTCGATACCCGGCAGGATGGCCTTGAATCCGTTTTGTTTAAGCCGCCTCAGGTGTGGCTCCGACAGAAGGGAGAGGCTGCTTTCGGCGATGAAATCCACGCTGTCTGGAGGCACGGCCTCCTCGATGGCATCCATGGTGTCATTAAATTGGACACCAAAGTTGGGATCATGCCAGCCTATGCGGGGCCGCCGAAACTTCCGCAAGAGGAACCGCAGGTCTTCCTTAATCACGTCCAGTTCTAGTGGCTGATGTGGCACCACCGAGTCGATACAAAAACTGCAGGTGTACGGACAGCCCAGGCTGCCGAGCATCGGAACGATCTTGATTAAGGGTGCTTTTTGGAGAGTCGGCTCAATGAACTTCCAGCGCTCACGTACCCCGGGAAGCGTCGTGGGCTGCTGCTTGGCTGCGACCCACACACCTAGTGGCCGGTGCTGCGAGCAGTCCTGCAAGACCTCACGGATCACCGTCTTATCGGTGAAGCCCACGACATAGTCGAAGTACTGGCGTGCGTCCTGCGGGTAGCTACGGGCGTGAGGGCCGCCGAGCACTGTGACCGCACCCTTTGAACGAAATAGGTTGCTCAAGGCGTATGCCAGTTGTCCCGCCTCCGTGAACGCACCTACGAACACGAGGTCGACTCGGTCTGGTAACTCCTCGACGAGATTCTCAAACCCGGTATAGCAGATGAACGTGACGTCATGTCCTTCTTCCTCGCACCACACAGCTATGACTTGAGGCATTATGCTCGCGAGGTTGGCATACATGACACGTGCGTACAATGCGGGAGTGGGACCTTTGGTGACAAGGTCTATGACTCCAATCCGGAGTTTGCGCACAACCCTCCCGATAGAGATCCTATTGCCGCAAAAAACAACTGGTCGTCTCTGCCGTCAGCGACCTGAAACAGGTAATGAAGGTGATGAAATAATCTACGGCGATCCGCTGAAGTTATTTCTTCTTGACCTTCCCCTCGTAGGCGTTCATGCCACGGGCCTCTTTCACCGCCTTGATCAGATCCTCTACTTTCACTCGCTCAGGGTCGAACTTCACCACCGCTTCGTGGTTTTCCAGCGACACCTTTGCTTCCTTCACGCCTTTGACGGCTTCTAGTGCAGACCGCACTGTGTCAACACAGGAACCTCAAGTCATGCCGGTAATCGTGAGCGTCACCGTCTCCTCTTGCGCCGGCGCGGGCGAAGCAGCTCCCGAGACAACTAAAAATACGGCTGCCACCAGCGCGGCACCGAAATGAACCTTCCTTTGCCGCATAAAAATCACCTCCTGCGCGGATATTGTGACGGAATCACTGCAATTATTTTAACGCCAACTCCTGGCGGCGCGTGGAATAATCACGAGGACGAAATTCCAATCCTGTCCGCACGTTTTCATCTCGGGGAGGTGCGCGATGGCAAAACTGAAGGAACTGACGGTTTGGCTGGAAAACAAGCCGGGGACGTTCGCCGTTATGGCCGAGGCTTTGGGCAAAGCCAAGATAAACATCCTGGCCTTCATGACCGACGAAGCCGAAGGGCAAAGCCGGGTGCGGCTGGTCACCGACAGTCCTGCCAAAGCAGGTAAGACCGTCACGGGTCTCAGTTTGCGATTCTCAGAAGAAGAGGTCGTGGGCGTCATCTTAGCCAACAAGCCAGGAACAGTGGCCGAAGCTGCCGGTAAGCTTGGAAACGCAGGCATCAACATCAACCACGGTTACACCGGGTCAGAAGCAGGCTCGAAGAAACAGCTGGTCGTCTTTGCCGTGAGCGATCCGAAGCAAGCCGGGAAGATTTTGAAATGAACGACGAGCAGTTCTCCATGGATTGCCGGCAAGCAAGGGCCGAAAATGAGAAGGGATAGAGTGAACCTAACCCCCAACTCGACTTCAAGAGAAACGACACAGCGGCGCGAGGCAGCTTCCGAAATCTGATTTCATTTTGAAAACTCAAAAAAGCCATAGAGATCCTTGACTGCACATCTCGGTGGCGTTACAGTTACAACGGAGTGGATGCATAGTTTCTCTTCATACCTTCTCCAATAAAAAAGTACGTTCTGCAAACAGTCTTAAAGCCCTCCTGAGCCCGCATCCAGTGCGGGTTTTGTTCTTATTGGCTTTCCAAGCGTACCAGCTCCCAGTGGCACCGAATCTCCTCCACTTGCCTATTTGGTAGTCAGGTGCATCCCTTGAAAGATGTGGTTGTGAGATGAATGCCATCCCACGAAGGCCCGAGGCAGGTTAGCTTCGGCCGTCGCCCTCAAAAAAACGGCAGGAGGTCCCATGAAGAACCAAACCCCTGATTTCTCAGAAGAAACGGAATTATCAGACACAGCATTGCTGCGCAGGCTTTTTGCTCGGCGCGCCTATCAACTGTACGAAGCGAGAGGATGTCTTGACGGCTTTGACGTGCAGGACTGGTTGCAAGCGGAGCGTGAGCTTTTAGAGCAACTCACGGAGCCCGAACAAGCTGCAGCGGTGGGCCGTTAAATTATCGCTCGAACCAGAAAGGAGTTTCGTATGTGTTACGCATCGGCAGAAGGACGTTCCCGCGACGCAAGAGCAGACGAGGTGCTGGTCGTCCAAAGACGGCCGCACGGAACGAACTGGCTTGTCTCGCCTGAAGACGCCTCGACCGCTGTCTGCTTGAGAACCGGAACCGAAGTCGAGTTGCTCTATGTTCCGGAGGAGACGCAACGGCGGTACGGCACCCAACAGGAGACAACGGCCACATTCAAAACGGACGATTGGTGGCGGCGCGACGTGTTTCTACTCAACAACGGACGAAAAGCGCTGTTGAGAAAACTACAGGAAGGGCAAGTGGTTCGGGTGCTCTCTGTAACGGAGCCTGCGAGCCGCACGAAGCCTCCTGCCTGGGAAGAGGCGAAAAATTTCAACCCTGAATGGGCCGACAGAAAAGATTCTGACGCTTCGGTATCCCGTAGAAGGTAGATGTTTCCAATGTTTTCTTTCAGGATACGAAAGGGTCAGCTCTGTGTTTAACCAGTTAGGAGTACCATGGCAAAAAGCACAAGCATTCTGGATTTGATTTATGCCTTGCGGGAAACCGACAGGAGCGCAGGTTTTTTCCGGCCCATTGTGGAAGTAAAGGATCTGACCTGGCATTTCGAAATCTGCGAGTTTGATAAGCTGGGGCTCTTAGTGAATCACATCGAGATCAAAGCCCACAAAGCTTCTCCACTTTCTCTGGGAAAGCAGTCTGAGCTGTTGAAAAACCAAATTACGTATCTCGAAGAATTCACACTGATCGAATACGACCACACAAACGCGGCGCTGCTCCTGCGGAGCCGCGTCCCCCAACGGCTTGGGAATACGGCCATTTACTATGAGATTCTACTCAAAGGAGGAAATCAATTGAGATTTGCTCGCTACGAGTTCGATCAGGCGATAGGGAGAAGGCGGGTGCTTCCGGCCAACCTGGCGAGACAGACGTTCGCGCGGTTATTGGTTGATTTTGAAAGTCTATTTTCTCACCCGTAGCAACGCTCACTATGCACCGACTGACAGTGGGAGCGACTAAAACAATGAAACAGATCGCTGACAAACCAACACTCACTTCGCACAGTCCATGTGCCAGCCTTGGGGACCATCGCGGTTCTGGAGGTAAAGGGGCTCCGCCGTGCCTGGTGACCCCTGCCGAGGTCAACCGTTAGTCCGAGGTCAGTGACATAAGGAGGTGCCACATGGCAACGTATGTCATCTTGAGTCGCTTTTCGTCCGAGGCGTTTGGAGATCCGACAGAGTTCAAGCCGTTGGCTGCAGCAGTGGCTGAAAAGATCAAGACGGAGTGTCCTGGAGTCGTCTGGAAGGAAAGCTTCGCAACCTTAGGGCGCTTCGACGTCGTGGATATTGTCCAGGCCGCCGATCCGAAGGAGGTTGAAAAGGCGGTGATGATCATCCGCGCTTATGGCCATTCGACAACCGAAACCCTGGTTGCCACGCCCTGGAAGGAATTCCTCGACATGCTGTAGGAAACCCGAGAGCTTCGATTCAAATCCCGCTGTGTCGCGACTGCCTGGCCGGGGTAACACTGCCGGGGCGCAGCAGGGGAAAACCGGACGTGTTTGCTCTTGTGGAAGTTGCGGATGCGAACGTGCTGGATCAGTCGGTGCTCGGCAAAATCACCAACGCTCCAGGCGAGCAGGCGACACAGACTCACATCGTGCTGCCTTCATAGGCAAGGCAGAGCCCAAGACTCTTCTTTGGAGGACAACCAAATGAACACAGGGCGCTTTGCGGGAGCTGTGATTGGTGTGTGGATCGTTCGGGTAGTACTGAACGCAACATTCTACACCCAGATCGTGGGGCAGCAGTTTGAGCAGATGAGGTCTGCCCATCCTGGCATGCTTCGAACCGTCATCCCTGCATACATCGTGACGGACCTGATTTTCGCGCTTGTTTTTACCTTCCTGTTTGTCGAGGTAGGCGCTGCATTGGGAGGCGGGATAAAGGCGGGTGTGACACTGGGCATAATCGTAGCGATACTCTCTCCTGTTCTAGGAAACCTGTACCAGTACTACAGCGTGACCTACCTGCCTGCTGGCTTGGCTTTCACGGATTCGATCTTCCACGTGATTGCCCATGCAATCGAAGGCGGAGTCGCCGGATTGATCTATAAAGATATAGGTCACCTCTAGTAGCGCCTCCCTTCCCCGGAAAACTGAAAGTAGGAGGTCCCCTCTTCACGAGTACCAAGGGCATTGGTCGCGCCTCGACGGGCAATGCGGCGTATCCGGGGGGATCCATTCTTGCCTAAAGGAGGAAACCATCATGTCAGACCTTATTTCCGGAACTCTCGCAGTTCTTTCGGCATTGCCTGTGTTTCTGCTGGCGGTGGCAACGCCTGCGAAATTTGCGCTCTCGTCAGCAGCGTTCGGAGACGGCAAAGCCATTCCCACGCGTCACGCGAACAAAGGCGTTTCTGGCGGACAGAATGTCTCACCGCCCCTCTCATGGGCCAACTTGCCGGAAGGCACCAAATCGCTAGCTGTTGCCTGCATCGACCGGCATCCTGTCGCCAACAGCTGGGTTCACTGGCTGGTCATCAATATCCCCGCCACTTTGAATGGCTTGTCTGAGGGTGCGTCGAGAACAACGATGCTGGCTGCGGGCGTTAAGGAGCTGGAGAACACGTTCAGGACCGCCGGCTGGGGAGGTCCACAGCCACCGCCCGGCTCGGGCACTCATCCGTATGAGTTTCTGCTCTATGCCTTGAGCGTCGATACCCTGAACCTACCTGCAAAGACGAACTTAGCTTCATTCAACAAAGCGATCAACGGCAAAGTGCTGGCTACCGCCAAACTAGTGGGAACCTACGAGCGGTAGGATGAGACCACCGCCTTTTCCCGACCTAGGGCGAAAGGCAGGCGTTGTTCGGCAAGGATTCCTTTTCGGCTAGAACTGGCTGGCACTGTTGACTCAGAGCCGCTTTACGGAGGGCTCAATGCGTTTCGAGGATTTTGTTTTTGGCTCGATTCGGATCGACGGCATCACTCACGAGCACGATGTGGTGATCGATCATGGGGACATCCGCAACAGAAAGAAAAAAGCGTCCAAGGAATTCCGTGACGCCTTCGGTCATACGCCACTCTCGGTCCGGGAGGAAATACCCTGGAAGTGCCGCCGCCTGGTCATTGGCACCGGCACTTACGGCAGGCTCCCGGTGATGGACGAAGTTAAGCGTGAAGCCGCGCGACGCGAGATCAAATTGCTCATTCTCCCGACAGCTCAAGCGATAGAGGCGTTGCAACAGGACTCCGACAAAACCAACGCCATTCTGCATGTGACCTGCTGAGAAAGTCTTGACTGCACATCTTTGCGGCGGTACAGTCACAGCCGGGTGGATGCATCGTTCCTCCGCATACTCGTCTCGAAAAAAGATACGCGCTCAGCGAAAGATCCTAAATTCCTCTTCAGCCCGCGTGCCATGCGGGTTTCGTCGTTCTTGAGTTCTCCGTTCCCGGCCCGCGCTTGCGCCGGACATCCTCCCATTTCTAGAATCTCCTGTTTCTCATTCCCCTCTCCCAAAAACTTCAAGAAAGGTCGCCATGGCACAGCCGGAACCTTTAGAACGAAACGGCTTCCGTGTCACCACAAAGGTGTTCACGAACCCGCGGAATGCGGGGTCCTTGGACCCCGTCACGAAACGGAAAATCACCATCTGCAATCTCTTCGTCAATCACCGGAGTTCTTTAGCCGATATCGTGCGGGTCCTGGACGAAGACTATAAACACGTTGTCGGCGTCCTCATCGAACAGGGATTTGTCCATGAGCGGCGCCGGAGACCCCGAGAAAGTGCTCAGGCAGAGCCAGAGCACTCGCTGTTTCGAAAACGTCCGCCGCGATCATGAAGTTTCGGAGAGGGGTTAGACATCACCTATCTATGGAGAGGTTGGTATGTGTTACGCATCGGCGGAAGGACTTTCCCGCGACAGGATCTGATCTTGCTCCCCGCACGAGGCGTTAGGTGACCGAAAAGCAACAAGTGAGAAATTGAGAGTGGCAGCCAAAAAATTAGACCGCGGTAAGCATGTAGACGAGAGCACCGATTACCACGGCGGAGACGGCTAGAATGATCGCTGCTTCCACGAGTCGTTCCTTCCAAGATTTCCGGCCGGCGAGCTTGGGGTCGTCCAGCTGCTCGAACATTGATCTATCCCCCTTTCCAACAATAGTTTGTAGCGAATGGTTCGAGTTTAGTCCATCGACGCTGTGTCAGTCAAATTTAACCGAGATGTTCACGCTGGTTTTCCGACGGAAAGCAAGGAACCGCAGCGACAAGTTTGCCTATCTCAGATTGCTAA
>Ga0187893_10010378_pt1 | contig 13913 bp, 11 predicted proteins | sample MA1701074metaG_FD_139574 | JGI IMG/M metagenome (GOLD analysis project Ga0187893, IMG submission 139574) | White microbial mat communities from a basaltic lava cave in the Kipuka Kanohina Cave System on the Island of Hawaii, USA - MA170107-4 metaG ...
CAGGGTCCGCTCGTCCGCGACGACGAAGCAGAACGCGCCCTCGAGCGAGGGAAGGACGTCGAGGAGCGCCGCCTCGAGATCCTCGGCCGGGTGCCGCGCCAAGATCGTGGCGACCAGGTCGGAGTCCGTCGTCGCCGCGCCCGAACGTCCCGCGCGTTCGGCGAGGTCGAGCGTGTTGACCAGGTTGCCGTTGTGCCCGAGCGCGAGCGAGCGCTGCCCGTCGGTCTTGAACGCAGGCTGCGCGTTCTCCCATGTCGTCGAGCCGGTCGTCGAGTAGCGGTTGTGGCCGATCCCCATGTCGCCGCGGAGGGTCGAGAGCGTGGCCTCGTCGAAGACCTGCGAGACCAGGCCGAGCTCCTTGTAGACGAGGAGGTGCTCGCCGTCGGAGACCGCCATGCCCGCGGACTCCTGGCCTCGATGCTGCTGGGCGAAGAGCCCGAAGTAGATCAGCCGGGCGACGTCCTCCCCGGGCGCCCAGACGCCGAAGACGCCGCACTCGTCCTTCGGCCGGTCCGCTCCCAACGTGCGGCCGATGCTAGCACCGCCCCGGCCGCGCTCCGCCACCGAGCAGCGCGGGGATCGCGCCCTCGTACACCGCGGCGATCTCATCGACGGTGATCTCCAGCAGCCCGTCGAGCACGATCCGAGGCCCTCCCGTCTCGCCGAGCCGAGCGATCGGGACGCCGAACGCCGCCGCCGTGTCCTCGAGCGCGACGGCACGTTCGGGGGCGACGGAGACCACAACGCGGGACGCGGACTCGGAGAAGAGCCCGATGTGCGGTGGCTGGTCGCCCACGAGGCCGACCGCGAACCCGGTCCCACCGGCGATCGCGCACTCGGTCAACGCGACGGCCAGGCCGCCCTCCGCGCAGTCGTGGGCGCTCTGGATGAGGTCGGCGCCCGCCAGCTCGACCAGCAGGCGGTGCAGCCGGCGCTCGCGATCCATATCGAGCGCCGGTGGCCGGCCTGCCACGACGCCTAGCACGACCTCGGCGAACGCGGAGCCCCCCAGCTCGGGGAAGGTCTCCCCGAGCGCATAGACCCACGATCCGGTGCCGAACTCGTGGCCGACCGCGAGCCGGTAGTCCTCGAGCAGCCCGACCACGCCGACCATCGTCGTCGGCCAGATCGCCGACTCCCCGGCCTCGTTGTAGAAGCTCACGTTGCCCCCGGTCACCGGCGTCTCGAACGCCCGGCAGGCGTCGGCCAGACCACGGATCGACTCGACGAACTGCCACATCACCTCGGGCCGCTCCGGGTTGCCGAAGTTCAGGCAGTTCGTGATCGCGAGCGGCGTCGCCCCGGTGCACGCGACGTTGCGGGCCGCCTCGGCCACGGCGTGCGCCGCCCCCAGGTACGGGTCCAGGATCCCGAACCGGCCGGTCCCGTCGCTCGTCAGCGCGAGCGCCCGGAGGGTGCCCTCGATCCGGACAAGCGCCGCGTCCGCGCCGGGCCCCGCGACCGTCTGCCCCTGCACGAGCGAGTCGTACTGCTCCCAGATCCAGCGTTTGCTCGCGATGTTCGGCGAGGACATCAACGCCACGAGCGCATCGAGGGGCTCCGCGGTCACCGCCGCGAACGTGGGGTCGTCGGCCAGTGGGTCGTCCGGTTCGCGCGGGGCCGCCACCGGGCGCGTGTACGCGGGCGCGTCCTCGGCGAGCGAGCGGGCGGGAACCTCGGCGACGGTCGTGCCGCCCATGGTCACCCGGAGGTCTCCCCCGGAGACCAGGCGGCCGACGACCGCGGACCCGAGGCCCCATCGCGCGCACGTCGCCCGGACCTCGTCGAGGCGCGAGGGGTCGACGATCGCCAGCATCCGTTCCTGCGACTCGGACGTGAGGATCTCGAACGCCTCGAGGGCGGGCTCTCGCAGCGACACGGAGTCCAGGCCCACCTCGGCGCCCATCCCGGCCCGGGCGGCGGACTCACTCGCCGCGCACGTCAGTCCCGCTCCCCCGAGATCCTGCAAGCCCTCGAGGAGGCCGCGCTCGACCAGCTCCAGCGCCGCCTCGATCAGGAGCTTGCCGGCGAACGGGTCGCCGATCTGGACGCTCGGTCGGCTCTCCTGCGTCTCGTCCTCGAGCGGCCGCGATGCCAGGACCGAGACGCCGCCGATCCCGTCGCGCCCGGTCGCCGCGCCGAACAGCACGAGCACCGATCCCTCGTGCACCTCGGTCGCCGAGCTCAGCAGTCGATCGGCCGGAGCCAGGCCGACGCACATCACGTTCACCGTCGGGTTCGCCGAGTGCGGTTCTGCGAACTTCACCTCCCCGCCGACGGTGGGAACGCCGATGCAGTTCCCGTAGCCGCCGATCCCGGCGACCACTCCGCCGAACAGCCACCGGTTGCGCTCCTCGTCGAGCGGGCCGAACCGCAGCGGGTCGAGCAGCGCGACCGGGCGAGCGCCCATCGAGATCACGTCGCGGATGATCCCGCCGACGCCGGTCGCGGCCCCCTGGTAGGGCTCGACCGCCGACGGGTGGGAGTGCGACTCCATCTTGAACACGGCCGCGAGCCCGTCGCCCACGTCGATCGCGCCCGCGTCCTGTCCCGGCCCCACCAGCACCCTCGGTCCCTCGGTGGGCAGCGTCCGCAGGTGCACCTTCGAGGACTTGTACGAGCAGTGCTCGGACCACATCGCCGCGTACATAGCGAGCTCGGTCGGGTTGGGATCGCGCCGCAGGGTCGAGCGGATCAGCTCGAGCTCCTCGTCGGAGAGGCCGAGGCGGAGGTGGAGCTCCGGCTCGCTCACGCCGCGGACGCGCGCGCCAGGGCGGTGAAGAGCAACGACGCGAACATCGACTGGCCGCCGGTCGCCCCCACGTCGGGGTCGACCGCGTGCTCGGGATGCGGCATCAGCCCGACGACGTTGCCGAGCTCGTTGCGCAGGCCGGCGATCGCGTTGGTGGCGCCGTTCGGCACGTCGGCCTCGCCCACGCCCCCGTCCTGCGCGCAGTACCGGAACACCACGAGACCGTCCCGTTCGATCAGGTCGAGGTCGCCCGCCGACGCGACGAACTGCCCTTCGCCGTGCTTGACCGGCACCCGGAGCACATCGCCCGCCACCAGGCCCGCGGACAGAGGTGAGAGCGACGTCTCGACCCGGACGTGCACCCATCGGCACACGAACCGGAGCTGGCGGTTGCGGATCAGCGCGCCGGGCAGCAGGCCGGCCTCGCACAGGATCTGGAACCCGTTGCAGATGCCGACGACGGGACCGCCCGCGCCCGCGAACGCCCGCACCTCGTCCATCACGGGCGCGAAGCGCGCGATTGCCCCGCACCGAAGGTAGTCGCCGTAGGAGAAGCCACCCGGCAGGATCACGGCGTCGACGCCCCGGAGGTCGCGCTCCCCGTGCCAGAGCGCGACGCCCTTGCCGCCCATGAACGCGACCGCTCGGAGCGCATCCCGGTCGTCGAGCGAGCCGGGGAACGTGACCACGCCGATCCGCGGCCGTCGCTGACTCACGGTGACTCCCGGGCGGCGAGCTCGCCGACGTCGAGCACCCGGTAGGTCTCGATCACCGGGTTGGACAGGAGCCGTTCGGACATCGCGTGCACCTGCTCGAGCGCCGCGTCCCGGTCCCCGGCCTCGACGTCGAGCTGGACGTACCGCCCGACCCGGACGTCGCTCACGTTGCTCCACCCCATCGCGGGGAGCGAGCCCTCGACCGCCTTGCCCTGCGGGTCGAGCAGGTCGGGCTTGAGCTGGACCAGCACCTGCGCCCGGAACCTCACGCGTGCTCGCGATCCCCGGAGGTTCCGACCGTCGCTCGCAGGTAGTCGTCCCACCGCACGCCGGTGATCCGCTCGTAGGCCTCTCGGTACTTGGCCGAGGTCCGGTCGATCACTTCTTGCGGGAGCTCGGGAGGCGGCGGCTCGTGGTCCCACCCCACGTGGTCGAGCCAGTCGCGGACGAACTGCTTGTCGAAGGAGGGCTGCGCCCTGCCGGGCTCGTAGCCCTCGGCCGGCCAGAACCGCGAGGAGTCGGGCGTGAGCACCTCGTCGATCAGGATCAGCTCGCCGCCGGCGAACCCGAACTCGAACTTCGTGTCGGCGACGAGGATCCCGCGCTCGGCAGCGACCGCGGCCCCCCGCTCGTACAGCGCCAGCGTGACCTCGCGGAGCTTCTCCGAGAGGCCGCGCCCGACGAGATCCACCGTCTCCTCGAACGTGAGCGGCAGGTCGTGGCCGGTCGCCGCCTTGGTCGTCGGCGTGAAGATCGCCTCGGGGAGCTTCGACGCCTCGTCCAGGCCGGGCGGCAGCGCCACGCCGCACACGTCCCCCTCGGCTCGGTACTGCTTGAGACCGGATCCCGTGAGGTACCCGCGCGCCACGCATTCGACGAGGATCACCTCGGCCCTGGTCGCGAGCATCGAGCGGCCCGCGAGCTCGGGTTCGCGGAACGGCTCCGGGAACGAGGCCGGGTCGGCGCTGATCAGGTGGTTGCCGATCAGGTCCTCCGTGCGCTCCAGCCAGAACAGCGTCAGCCCGGTCAGTACCCGCCCCTTGTCCGGGATCGGGTTCGGCAGCACCACGTCGAACGCGCTGATCCGGTCGCTCGCGACCAGCAGCAGACGGTCGTCGCCGACGTCGTAGATGTCGCGGACCTTCCCTCGGCCGTGCAGCCTGGCCGCGACCTCGCTCACCGCTCCTCCACCGCGATCTTCTCGAGCCGGTCGAACACGACGTCGAGGTTGCGGAGCGCGTTCGCCGGATCGAATAGACCCTCGAGATCCACGCGGGAGGTCACCTCGGGGTCGGACCCGAGCTGGTCTCGGAAGCTCGCGCCATCGTCCCACGCCCGAGCGGCCGCTCGCTGCGCGACTTCGTATGCGTCGTCACGGTCCATCCCGGCCCCGACGAGCGCCAGCAGCACGTTCTGCGAATACGCGAGGCCGCCGCCCACGTCGAGGTTCGCTCGCATGCGTTCGGGATCGATCCGCAACCCCTCGAGGATCTCGGTGAGCTCGGCGAGCAGGAAGTCGAGCAGCATCGTCGAGTCCGGCAGGATCACGCGCTCGGCCGAGGAATGCGAGATGTCACGCTCGTGCCAGAGCACGGTGTTCTCGAGCGCGGCCTGGAGGTTCCCGCGGATCACGCGAGCGAGTCCCGTGATCCGCTCGCAGCGGACGGGATTGCGCTTGTGGGGCATCGCGCTCGAGCCCTTCTGCCCCGGCGTGAACGGCTCCTGCACCTCGCGAACCTCGGTGCGCGCCAGGTGGCGGATCTCGGTCGCGACGGCGTCGAGCGTGGACGCCGTGATCGCGACCGCGGACATCAGCTCGGCATGGCGGTCGCGCGCGACGATCTGGTTCGAGGCCTCGGCCGGGCGCAGCCCGAGCCGCGCGCAGACCTCCTCCTCGATCCGGGGGTCGACCTGCGCGTACGTGCCGACGGCCCCGCTGATCGCCCCGACGCTCACGGTCTCCTTCGCGCGCCGCAGGCGCTCCCGGTCCCGGTCCAGCTCGAACGCCCAGAGCGCCACCTTGTGTCCGAAGCTCGTGGGCTCTGCCACGACGCCGTGCGTTCGTCCCGCCATCACGGTGTCGCGATGGGCGAGCGCGAGCCGCTTGGTCACGAGGAGGAGCCGTTCGAGGCGCGAGAGCAGGAGGTCGCAGGCGGCGCGCAGCTGCATCGCCAGCCCCGTGTCCAGCACGTCCGAGGACGTCAGGCCGTAGTGCACCCACCGCCCCGCCGGCCCGACGCTCTCGGCGACGACCTGCACGAAGGCGGCGACGTCGTGCTTCGTGACGCGCTCGACCTCCGCGACCCGTTCGAGATCGAACGTGGCCTTCGCGCGGACCTCGCGGGCGTCGGCCTCCGGAACGACGCCGAGACGCCCCCACGCCTCGACCACCGAGATCTCGATCTCGAGCCACTGCGCGAGCTTCGAGGCCTCGGACCAGACCTCGGACATCTCGGGAAGAGCGTAGCGGGGGATCACGAGGCCGTAGCGGCCGTCACAGACGCAGGCCCTCCGCGAGGTCGTCCTTGAAGCGCCACAGCCGCTTCTGCACGTCGGGGTCCGCGACGCCCACGATCTCGGCGCCGAGCACCGCTGCGTTCATCGCCGCGTCGATGCCGACCGTCGCGAGCGGGACGCCGCTCGGCATCTGCGCGGCCACGTACAGGGCCTGCTCGCCGCTCATCTGCTCGCTCGCGACCGGGACCGCGATCACGGGCAGGATCGTTCGCGAGGCGAGCGCCGATGCGAGGTGCCCGGAGATGCCCGTCGTCGCGAGCAGCACCTTCAGGCCGCGGTCGAACGCCGTCCGCGCGTACTCGTCGACGAGGTCGGGGCTGCGGGCGGCCGACATCACGCGGATCTCGTGCGGGATCTCGAGCTTCTCCAAGATCGCGGTCGCCTGCTGCATCACCGGCAGCTCCGCGGGCGAGGCGGCCAGGACGCCGACCAGCGGTGCCTGCTCGGTCACGACCGATCCTCCCCCGCGGCCATCGCCGCGACGTCCGTCCGGTGCTGCTTGCCCTCGAACGCGATCCGGGCGCACGCGCGGTACGCGCGGTCGCGAGCCTCGCGGAGCGAGTCCCCGACGGCGCTCACCGACAGCACCCGTCCGCCCGCGGTGACCACTCTACCCCGCGTCTGCTCGGTCCCGGAGTGGAACACGATCGCGCCGTCGACCTCCCCGGCCTCGTCGAGCCCGTCGATGGCGAACCCGGTGTCGAACGGCCCGGGGTAGCCGCCCGAGGCGAGGACGACCGTGACGCAGGCATCGGGGTGGAGCATCACCTTCGAGCCGGCGAGGTCGCCTCGGGCGCAGGCGAGGAGCAGCTCGGCGGGTGCCGAGGCCAGCCGCGGCATGAGCACCTGCGTCTCGGGGTCGCCGAAGCGGCAGTTGAACTCGAGCGCCTTGGGACCGTCGGCGGTCAGCATCAGCCCCGCGTACAGGACCCCCCGATAGGGCGAGCCCTCCTCCGCCATCGCGCGCACGGTGGGCTCGAGGATCCGGGTGCGGATCCGCTCGGCGGCCCGGTCGTCGACGAATGGCACCGGCGAGTAGGCGCCCATCCCGCCGGTGTTCGGTCCGGCATCACCGTCGCCGATCCGTTTGAAGTCCTGCGCCATCGCGAGTGGCACCACCTCGCGTCCGTCCGACAGCGCGAAGGCCGAGACCTCCGGGCCCGACAGCCGCTCCTCGATGACGACGGTCGACCCCGCCTCGCCGAATCCGCCGCCGAGGCACGCCTCGACGGCCTGTGCCGCCTCGGCAGCCGAATCCGCAACCACCACGCCCTTGCCCGCCGCGAGCCCGTCGGCCTTGACGACCGCGGGACCTCCCCCGAGCTCGCCGTGGAGGAAGGCCAGCGCATCATGGCGATCCCGCTCCCACTCGGCGCGCGAGAACGTTGCGGAGCGCGCGGTCGGTACGCCGGCCCGCTGCATCAGCGACTTGGCCCACGCCTTCGAGCCCTCGATGCGGGCGGCGGCCATGGACGGACCGAACACGGCGTGCCCACGAGCGACGAGCCGGTCGGCGAGGCCGGCGACGAGCGGGATCTCAGGCCCGACGACGGTGAGATCGATCCGCTCGCGCTCGACGAGCGCCACGAGGCCGTCGAGGTCGTCGCTCGCGACCGGCACGCACTCGGCCTCGCTCGCGATCCCCGCGTTGCCCGGTGCGGCGAACAGCGCACCGACCGACGCGTCGCGCGACAGCCGCCAACAGAGCGCGTGCTCGCGCCCGCCGCCTCCCACGACGAGCACCCTCATGAAACGGACAGGCTCTGCGCCCGGTCGGGCCCGACCGAGACCACGCCGATCGGGACCCCGACCAGCTCCTCGACGCGCTCGAGGTACTTGCGCGCCGCGTTCGGGAGATCGGCGAACGAGCGCACGCCCCCGAGGTCCTCGTCCCAGCCCTCGAGCTCCTCGTACACGGGCTCGGCGCTGTGGAACAACGACTGGTGGGGCGGGAAGTCCTCGAACGTCTCGCCGTCGGCGCGATACGACGTGCACACCTTCAGGCCGCGCGAACCGCTCAGTACGTCGAGCTTGGTAACGAACAGCTCGGTCAGGCCGTTCAACCTGGCGGCGTAGCGTCCGATCACGGCGTCGAACCACCCGCAACGGCGTTTGCGACCCGTCACCGTTCCGAACTCACGCCCGAGCTCGCCCAGTCGTTCGCCATCCCGGCCGCGATCCTCGGTGGGGAACGGGCCGGCGCCGACGCGCGTGATGTAGGCCTTCGTGATGCCGATCACGCGGTCGACCTCGCGAGGCCCGATGCCCGCCGACGCGAGCGCGTAGCCGGTGACCGGATTCGAGGACGTCACGAACGGATAGGTCCCCTTGTCCAGGTCGAGCATCGTCCCCTGCGCGCCCTCGAGCAGGACGCGCTTCCCGTCCCGGAGCGCGTCGTGCAGGAGCTTGGACGTGTCCGTGACGAGCGGTCGAAGGCGCTCCGCGTACCGCAGGTAGTCGTCGACGATCGTGCCGGCGGTGAGCGGCAGCCGCCCGTAGACGCGCGTCAGGACCTGGTTCTTCTCGCGCAGGACGATGTCGAGCTTCTCCCGGAAGATCGCCTCATCGAACAGGTCCTGCACGCGCAGGCCGATCCGCGCCGCCTTGTCCGCGTACGCGGGACCGATCCCCCGTTTGGTCGTCCCGAGGGCGTTCTTGCCGAGGAAACGCTCGGTCACGCGCTCGAGCTCGAGGTGGTACGGCATGATCATGTGGCAGTTGCCCGACACCACGAGCCTCGACGCGTCGACGCCCACCGCGGACAGGCCGTCCATCTCCTCGAGGAGCACGCGTGGGTCGACGACGACGCCGTCGGCGATCACCGAGGTGATGTTCGGATACAGGACGCCCGAGGGGATCAGCTGGAGCTTCAGCGTGTGGCCCTCGGCCAAGATCGTGTGGCCTGCGTTGTTCCCGCCCTGGTAGCGGACGACGAGGTCCATCCGGTCGGCCAGGTAGTCGGTCGCCTTGCCCTTGCCCTCGTCCCCCCACTGGGTCCCGACGACGATGGAGGCCGGCATCTCGGCGCCAGTCTAGCGACGGGGCCTAGGACGACTTCGCGGTCGCCCGAGCGAGCAGGTCATCGGTCTGCTCGATGAGCGGGACGGCACCGAGGCCACGGAAGATCTCGCGCGCGTCGCGGAGGTGACCTCCGGCCTCTTCGAATCTGCCGAGCGCCAGCAGGCAGCGCCCCGCCCCCATCTCGGCGAACGCGGTCTCGGGCCGGTTCCCGAACGACGCCCATCCCCCGGCGGCCTCGCGGTAGGAGGCCAGGGCCTCCCCGATCTGCCCCTGGGCCTCGGCGAGGATCGCTCCGCTCGTCGCGAGTGACAGCCGAGTACGCAGGAGCGGAGCGCCCTCGTGTCGCCGAGACACCTCCAGAAGATCCAGCTCGCCCATCGCCGCGAGCAGGCGGGCGGCCTGCGTGTGGGTCATCGCACTCGCGAACGAGCTCTCCCGCTCGCCGACGAGTTCCACTCGCTCCCGGATCAGGACCACCGCGCCATCGCGGTTCCCACGCTCCAGCTCGACCATAGCGGCGATCGTGACCGCGGGGATCACGACCTGCGCATCGACGGCCGCCCTGGCACGGTCCAGGAGACCCAGGATCCCCTCTGCACCCGCGAGGTCTCCGCGATGCAGGAGGACGAGCGCCCTCCACGGCTCGGCGAGCAGGCTGAGCTGGGTCCGATCCTGGTCCCACTCGAGTACCTCGCCGGCGACCCGGAGGAGCTCGTCCCATCCGCCCAGGTCGTACAGCGTCCACGTCGCCTCGGCCCGGGGCCACATCGCCGTGGAAACCAGCCCGCGGCGTTCGGCGAAGTCGATCGACTCACGGTAGAGCTCGAGGCCGTCCGCAGGGCCGGCGGTGATCCACACTATGTCTCCGAGATTGATGAGCCCGACGGCGGTCCGGTTGCTGTCGCCGAGCTCCCGGAAGCCTGCGAGGGCCGCGCGAAGGTCGTCCAGCCCGCCGACGTCCCCGAGGTTGGCGCGGGACACGCCGCGGAACCCGAGCACGCGATATCGCTCGAGCGGGACCCCGAACCGCTCGGCGAGCTCCATCGTCCGATCCGCCCACTCGATGCACTCGCGGGAGCGCTCATCCATCATGAGGGCGCCGGTCCGGTTGGCGTACGCGTCCACGAGCTCGGGCCCCGCGGGCTCGCTCTCGAGGATCGAGATCGTCTCGTCGAGGAGCGCGTCCGCGGCGGCGCGGTCTCCCTGCCAGTACCGGACGCGCCCGCGCATGCCGAGCGCCACCGCCTCGCCGACCCGATCCCCGAGCCCTCGGAACTCAGCGACCGCCGCCTCAGCAACGGCGAGGTTCTCGTCGGTGCCCACACCCCGCGCCACGGCCCAGAACAGCCTGTCCCAAACCCGCTTCCGAGCGGGATCGCCAAGGGGAAGGAGCTCCAGCGCCCGCCGGTAGTAGGACTCGGCCTTCGCCGGGTCCAGCTCGTGCGTCCGCTCCCCGGCCATCGCGAGCGCACGCCCGGCGGCCTCCTCGAGCTCCGCGAGGTCGGTCCCACCGGCCGCGCGTGAGAGCTCGAGGGCCTGCTCGTAGTGGTGCGCGAGCAGCTCCGCCACGTCCTCGGCGCGCTCGCCGGCCGTCGCTTCGATCCACCTGGCCGCCATCAGGTGCTTGTCGGCGCGGGCCGAGCGCGGGATCTGCCCGTAGGCAACGTCCCGGATCAGCGCGTGCCAGAACGCGTACTCGGCCTGATCCCGGACCGACGAGCGCTTGGCAGATCGGACCAGCTCCTTGCGTCCGAGCTCGTGCAGCCCATCGCGCACGGCCGCGTCCTCGCGACCTCCCATCTCCACGAGGACGCCTGACCAGAAGACCTTCCCGACGACCGCCGCGTCGTGCAGGAGGCCTTTGCGCTCGGCGGGCAACGTGTCCAGACGAGCCGCGATCAGCGCCTGCACCGAGTCGGGGACCGTCACGTCCGCTTCGGGACCGAGCTCCCACGTCCGGCCCCGGCGCACGAGCGCGCCGCCGTCGATCAGCATGCGGACGAACTCCTCCGCGTAGAGCGGGTTCCCGCCCGAACGCTCGAGCAGCGCGGCCTGCATGTCCGCGGGCAGCACGGTCTGCTCGAGGAGTCCAGCGAGCAAGAGCGCGGTCTCATCGGCCGAGAGCGGCGACAGGCCGATCGTCGTCGCGTTGCGCTTTCCGCCGCCCCAGCCCGGCGATCGCTCGTACAGCTCGGGCCGCGCGGTGCATAGGACGAGGATCGGCGCCTCGCTCGACCATTCGACGAGGTGCTCGATGAAGCCAAGCATCTGCTCGTCCGCCCAGTGCAGATCCTCGAAGATCAGCACGAGCGGGCGGGTCGCCGCGATCGCATCGAGCATCCCTCGCCAGGCCGCGAAGGACTCCTCGCGCTCGGCGCCACCCTGGGACGCGACGCCGACGAGGGGCGCCAGGCGGGCGCGGACCCACTCGCGTTCTTCCTCGTCCTCGAGGACCTCGGTGACGACCCCCGCGAGCTTGGCCTCAGCCTCTTCGGGCCCGTCGGACTCGAGGATCCCGGCGTGGGACTTCATCGCCTCGCCGAGCGCCCAGTACGTCACGCCCTCCCCGTACGGGAGACAACGGCCCTGACGCCAGTACACGAGGTCGGGGAGGTCGTCGACGAAGCGTTGGAACTCCCACAGCAGCCGGGTCTTGCCCACGCCGGGCTCACCGGAGATCGTGACGAGCTGCACCGCCTGATCGCGAACCACCCGGCCGAACAGCTCGCGGAGGAGGTTGAGCTCGTGGTCCCGCCCGACCAGTGGCACGTGCGTCCGCTGCTCGACGTCGACGCCGAAACGGCTCCGAGCCCCGGTCGCCCGCCAGATCGGGATCGGCTCTTCCTTGCCCTTGACGCTGACCGGCTCGAGCTCCTCGTACTCGATCTGGCCGCCCGTCGCCCGCCGCGTGAGCTCACCGACCACGATCCCGCCTACCGGCGCGACGCCCTGGAGCCTCGACGCGGTATTCACCACGTCGCCACTGACGAACCCCTCGCCCGCCTCCGGCCGGGCGCCGAGCGTCACGACCGCCTCGCCGGTGTTGACCGCGCCGCGGACCGCGAGCTCGAGGCCTGGCCGCTCCTCGTTCAGCTCGGCGATCGCGTCGACGATCCGGAGCGAGCTGCGGACGGCTCGCTCCGCGTCGTCCTCGTGGGCGACCGGGGCGCCGAACACGGCCATGACGGCGTCCCCGACGAACTTCTCGACCGTGCCGCCGAATCGCTCGATCTCGCGCTTCAGCAGGTCGTGGTAGACGGCGAGCGTCGCCTGGACGTCCTCAGGGTCCGCGCGTTCGGAGCGCGTGGTGAACCCGACGAGATCGACGAACAACACCGAGACGACCTTCCGTTCTGTCGCGACCTTCGCCGGCGCGCCGGCGAGCGGAGTGGCGCACTCCGAGCAGAACTTCGCCCGGTCGGCGTTCTCCTCCCCGCAGTTCGGGCAGCGTTGCACGCGAGGAGTCTAGGCGCTCGCTCCGACCGGCCCCGCCGACCCGCGCGTTACGAACGCTCGATGCGGAAGCTGATCCGGACCTGCGTGTGGTACTCGGAGATCGCGCCGTCGGCGACGACCGCGCTCGTGCCGAGGATGTCCATCCCCTCGATCCCGCGGATCGTCTTCGCGGCTTCGGACAGCGCCTGCTGCGCAGCGTCCCGCCACGACTCGGACGAGACACCGACCAGGTCGATCGTCTTGATGACCGCCATCTGCGCTCCCTCCTAGCTCCCGGTGTAGACGTCGATGAACCGGCGGTAGTTGGCCGCGATCTGCTTCGCGGCCTCCTCGCGCTCGAGATTGCCGTCCACGAACCCCTTCAGCGGATCCCACCAGATCGAGCGGCCGATCGCGAACCCGATGTAGCCGGGGACGCCCGATCCCATCCGCAACCAGTGGTCGACCGCGGCATCGTCGGCGCCGCGACCGAGCACGACGCACGCGACCCCATCGCGCCCGTCTCGGCGCGTCGTAGCCGAGATCGTCTCGCAGTCCTCGCGCCGGTCGATGCCCTCGATCTTCCAGATGTCCGGCTCGACGCCCGAGGCCTGCAGCTCCTCGATCGACCTCTTCATGAGCTTGGGGCGGTCTTCGGAGTCCCATCTCTGCTCGTCCCCGCCCGCCGCTTCGATCTGCCCGGGCGTCGGAGGCACGAGCAGCTCGAACAGGTATGTGCGCCCGTTCGCGTGCAGCCAGTCGCCGAGGCGCTTGAGACGCTTCGTCTGCCGCTCGTTCATCTCGAGGTCGCCCTCCGGGTTGAACCGCACGAGCACCTTGGAGAACCTCGGGTCGAAGTCCTCGATGTGGGCGCCGAAGTCGTCCCCGTACTGGAAGTCGAACTCCTCCTGACCGCTCTTCTCGACCGGCATCGCGAGCGACAGTCCCCTGGCCTTGGCGTCTCTCGCGATGTCCGCCCCGAACTGCTCGTCGACAAGGACCCCCGCCGACTCCGCGTTGACACCTTCCTCGAGCGCTCGCACGGCGCCCTCGTAGATGACGCGTTTGGCGTCGGAGATGCGCAGGGTCTCCGCCGCGTTGGGCTCGCCGGCGACGCCGAAGAACTTCTTCTGGAACGACCCGCGGTGATCGAACGCGAGGATGTACAGCGGCCTGTCGTACCCGAGCGCCATGAGCTCGCTCCTTCCCTCGGGGTGCCTCAGGTCTGTTCGAACGGGTTCACGGGTTGCAGCACCTCGACGGGAACCGGCTGCGCTTCCCGCTTGAACAGCGCACCGTGTGACGGCGAGCAGACCACGAACCCGTAGTGCATCGGGACGGCCACTCCCGGCTCCATCTTCTTGACGAGACCGGCCGCCTCCCGATAGTCCATCGTGTAGGTCCCGCCGATGGGGACCATCGCCACGTCGGTCGCGAGCGACTCCAGCTCGGGCAGCGCGTCGGTGTCCCCG
>Ga0187893_10010379_pt1 | contig 13912 bp, 10 predicted proteins | sample MA1701074metaG_FD_139574 | JGI IMG/M metagenome (GOLD analysis project Ga0187893, IMG submission 139574) | White microbial mat communities from a basaltic lava cave in the Kipuka Kanohina Cave System on the Island of Hawaii, USA - MA170107-4 metaG ...
CTATCGTGTGAACAGCTTGCACTCTGTCCTTTCTGACTCCAAACGAGAATTTTCATACGATCGCCGAGGCAACCGCACAAGCCAAGACAACATCTCCTACAAGTATGACGCCCTCGATCGTCTCATCGAGGTTCACCTTTCCGAAAAAACCATTACCTACACCTACGACGCCTTCAATCGGCGCCTAACCAAATCTGATGGCACAAGGTATCTCTATGCTCTCGATAACGAAATTGGCGCTGTCGCGCCCACCGGCAAAATCACAGAACTTCGTCTTCTAGGAGAAGGTCTAGGCGCCGAGATAGGCTCTGCAATTGCTATCGAACTTGCCAACACCATCTACATCCCCCTTTACGACCGTCAAGGCAACGTCACAACCTTGCTCGACACCCAAGGCCAAGTCGCCGACAGCTACCGCTACGACGCCTTTGGCAACGAAACAACACATTCTCACACCACCTCAAACCCCTGGCGTTTCTCTAGCAAACGTGTAGATGAAGAAACAGGCCTCATCTACTTTGGCCGCCGCTACTACGACCCTACCCTCGGTAAATGGCTTACGCAGGATCCACTAGGGCTTAAAGCAGGCCCCAACCTCTACACCTACGTCGTCAACAACCCTCTCACCACCTTCGACCTCTATGGGTTGATTGAAGAACAAGAAAATCAACATGACATTGCACGCGCATACCATGCCACCCATGGCAATGCCAGGATCATTTATGAACGACAAAGAAGAGAGAGAAATGAGTTAAGAGAAAACTTTGAAGCCTGCCAAGAAAGGCTAAGCCAATTTAAAACATCCATTTCATCTTACGGCAACGGCGACGATTTACTTGCTGAGCACAACGGCAATTGCTCACCTAATACCCAAGATACTTTCAGCGATCGCGTATTGGGTTATGCTAGAGACTATGGTCTTCCCGCCGTTGAAGGCGCCTGCTACGCAATGGATGCCTATAGCGTGTATCTCATGTGTTCTTTCGCTCCACAAGGAATTGCTGCTGGTGCCGGCATGAAGGGAATTTCTTGGGCATGCAAGCAAATCGTTAGAGGTTTTCGCCCATTGCTTGAAAAACACGTGGCACAAATCGAATGGAATAGCACTGCAAATGCGGCTAAATTGACATTTACACCTCAACGTGCAACTGCAGATTTTGTTTGGAGCAAAGTAAAAATCAATGGTGTAGAATATGAAGGATGGGTTGACATCAGCACAACAGTAGAGAGAATTAAGCTCGGGATCAAGCACCCTCATACAAATGACGGTACTTTATTTCGAAATGGTCAATCTCGTTTGCCAATTAAGACCCCTGGCTACTACACAGAACATGTTGTTCCAACACCGGGAATGAGCCACGCTGGTCTACAGCGCATTGTCATGGGTAAAAATGGTGAACTATATTATACAGCTGATCATTATAAGAATTTCACAAAAATTAATTGATTATGGAAAATATTGAGTATTTTAAAAGTATCGAGGACATAAAAATAGTCGACAACTCAATGACTGTCAACATTCCAACTAATGTAAGGTCTGATCACGATCTATTTTCCTTGTTTTCAAAAGAGTTGAATTTTCCAGATTACTTTGGAGACAACTGGGACGCATTATTTGATTGTTTAAAGGACCTTTCGTTCGTAAAAGAAAAAAACATCACAATCATAAACAACGACATCCCTTTTAAAAATTCAATCTATGATAGAAAAACATACATAGAACTTCTAGTCGATTTAATAAATCACTGGAAAGAGCACTATCAGCATAAAATTTTTATCTACTTTCCAGAAGACTGCAGGAAATTCGTCGAAGAAATTATCAATGAATACAATAAAAAATGGTCTACTCAGGAATAATAAAGGATTTGCACGAAATTCCAAAGGATAGGAAACCCTCATGAGCTGCGCCCACAATTATCCATGAAAATTAGGCTATTTTCCGCTCTGTCTGCTTGATTGTCGACACTTGATCAAAAACCCCCACAGCTCACACTCTTTACGTGGTATTGCCTTTCGGCAATCCTACAGACATATATAGGAGATGTGAGCCATGGAAGAAATTCTAGGAAGATGCATTTGCTCAAAAAGTGCAGTACAAAGATTTGTGAGGAAGCATTTTCCAAAGAAAATAGACCCAGTCATGCTCCGGAGGCAATCTCTGGAGAAATTGCTGATGTTGATTATGGCTATCTTGGCTTGGTATATGATCCTAAGCTCAAAAAAAATCGAAAAGCATGGGTCTTTTCCATGCGACTACGTTTTTCCAGAGTGGCTTTTCGAGAGCTAAGTTTTGACCAAAATGCTGCAAGTTTCTTCACGGCTCATGTGCGAGCGTTTGAGTATTTTGGCGGAGTGCCTCAAAAGATCGTTATAGACAATTTAAAAGCTGGGGTGATTCATGCGAGTCATACTGACCCTCTGCTCAATAAGTCTTACATCAAGTTAGCAGAGCATTACAACTTTATAATCAGTCCTTGCGCACCTCGTACACCACAACACAAAGGTGGGGTAGAAAATGATTTCAAGTATATCAAAAACAATTTCTGGTCATTTTTCAGTGCCAAACAGCGCGAGAAGGGACGAGAGATTCCGTGGTCTGATGAACTGCCTGATGCTTTGGCTGCCTGGGGAAGAGATATCGCAGACAAGCGCAAAGTCGCCGGCCTGGACGAGACACCTGAGGCACTTTTTCTTCAGGAAATCAAGGCACTCAAACAGCTTCCGTTAGAACGCTGGGACCCAATAAAAGTCATCTCGCTCAGGCAATTGGCCACAAGGCTGTAAGGAAGGGCTATGAAGTGCTATTTTATCGCGCGCACCAGCTTTTTCAGTGGATTCAAGCGGGTCAGGGCGATGGAACCAAGCAGAAAAGGTTAGATCAGGTTATCGAGGTTCCATTATTGATTTTGGACGATTTTGGACTTCAGGCGATTTCTCAAGCCCAGCAAGAAGATTTGTACGAAGTAGTTTGTGGAAGGTATGAGAGGTATTCTACGATAATTACAAGTAACCGGTCGTTTGAGGAATGGTTTTCGGTTTTTGCGAATCCATTGATGGCAAGTGCTGCTTTGGATAGACTTGTGCACAGAGCAACCAAAATTGAGATTGAAGGCAAAAGCTATCGGCTGGAGGAATTTAGCAATAAATCCAAGAAAGCGGCTCAGAAGCCTTCTAAAAGGTAGTTGTTCAATAACATTAGAGAGAAGAAACAAGAAAAACAGAGGTTGAAAAGGATATTTAAAGCTGATCGGCTGTAACGGTCGCCACGCCGTCAGAGTTTGCCTCAGGTGGGTCAGTTTAAGGTGACTTCGGGTGGGTCACTTTGAGGAGCTGCGGGTGGGTCAGTTTGGGATGACCACGGCGGTGGGTCAGTTTGATTTGCCCATGGGGTGGGTCACTTTGGTTTGCCTCAGGTGGGTCAGAAACTGCGCCGCGCGACAAGTATACATTTAGCGACTAATACCATATAATATTTACCCTTAAGTATTTATGGATTAGTAGTGGATGGAAAATAGATATAGGAAAGGCGTGCATACAGTACATGATATCAAGTATCACTGGTCGCGGTAGGGACGTCAATTACTTGACGCCCCTACCGCGACCTTTAATTCTTTTTTCCAGGCATCCAGTGAGGGGTAGAGACGGCCCAAATTCCAACGATCATCGTGCCCCACTTCATTTCGAGCAACAGGCATAGAAAACTCCTTTAAATAAAGGCGCCATTCTATAATAATTGTTCCTTTTAATAGGAGGTATAATATGACAGCAATCGAAAGTTCAACAGCCGCACAAGTGGTCCCATTGCGAGGATTAGAAAATGTACCTGAGATAGGATTCGTTGCCTTTAAACAAAAAGCAGATGCCGTGCAACAGCAGTATTCGCGGCTCTCAAAGCAACTCAGTATAGATCCTAACGATGCTACAAAATTCACAAAAAAATGCACTCAGCTCGTTGAACAAGCAGATAGTTTCAAAGAACTTCTTGAAGTAACAAATTCAGTAGGCAGTTATAACATGCGTGTCCAGACACTGTTTTACGAATACCAAAAGCAACTGGATGGTGAAAAAAGCAACCTAGCATCCCAACTTAGCACTACCTACCGCACCATTTGCTGGAAATTCATCTAAACAAAAAAATTAAACTCGAGAGCCACAAAGCCACAAAGACGCTCCGCGTAACGCGAAGCGTCTTTATGGCTTTGTGTTTAAATTTTTTTCCGGGCCATAAGGAGCGCTATTCGATGACGGGGACGACTTTTTCTAACACCTCTTTTGCACAGTAGACGGGGGCGTTGTGCATGAGGGCGAGTGTGATGAAGTCGCTGGGGCGGCCATCGATTTCGACGATGTGGCGAGTTTCGCCGCGCATCTGCTCTAAAAAGAGGCGCGCGTAGTAGATCGTGTCTTGCACATCGTTGATCACAATCTGCTTGACGGTGATTTCAAAGCCTTTAAACATCGCAGTGATAAGGTCGTGCGTCAATGGTCGTTGCTTTTCGCTATCGGTTAAGTACATCTGCAATATCTTGCCGACGTGAGGCTCGACATAGATGGCAAATTTTTTATCGTTCCCCTTCAAGACAATCACCGTATAGGAGCGCGTCTGCATGATCTTATCAAAAGAAAGCTGCACAAGTTCTGATATCATCAGTTACCTCATCATGATTGTGCCATCGCGATAGCCAATAACTACGCGCCCGGCCACATTATAAAACAGCCCCGTTTCTACTACCCCTGCGATCAGTTTTAGCTTTTCATCTAAACCTGCAGCAGACTCAAAGGGTGCTTTTAGAGCAAGATCATAAATAAAATGGCCGCTTTCTGTGATGTAGGGCTTGCCATCGCCTCGCATGCGCTGCTGACTGGCTGTTGCATAATTCATGAGCTTTTGTTGGATGAGCTTATGGCCAAATTGCACCACCTCTACAGCAAGCAGGGCCTTGCCAAGCTGCTCCACAAGTTTTGTCTCATCGACCAAGATCACAAGCTCGCGACTTGCTTGGGCCAAGATCTTCTCTTTAAGAAGCGCGCCACCGGCACCCTTAATCATCTCCTTTTTGGCATCGATTTCGTCGGCGCCGTCAAAGGTGAGATCGACTGCATCAATGGCATCGATCGATACGGAGGGAAGTCCTAGATCGCGAGCCAGCTTTTCTGACGCGTGTGAGGAGCTCACGGTGACAATGTTGATCCCTTCATTGTCGTAGCGCTTGGCAAGCGCCTGAATAAAGCAAGTTGCCGTAGAACCAGTACCCAGTCCCACGACCATTCCATCTTCCACAAACCCGCATGCAGCCTGGGCGATGCGTTCTTTAATTTCATCCATTGCAAAACTTGCCTCTTTTCTGATATAAGCAGGTAAAATTTTACTCTAACGATTTATGCCCTGTCAGCTCAAGACATTTTCGCACTATATTGATTCCCTCTTGGAACCAGCTGCTTTCCAAGATGTAGCAATCAATGGCATCCAAGTTCAAGGAAAAAAAACGATCCGGCATCTTGCCACTGCCGTGACGGCAAGTCTTAACAGCATTCGCAAAGCTGTAGAAATCGGCGCCGATTGCCTCTTAGTTCACCATGGCCTCTTTTTAAAGGGTAAAGATGTGGTGATTGCCGCCAGCTTAAAAAACTGCTTAGCTCTTCTTTTGGCCTACGATATCACGCTCATCGCCCATCACCTGCCACTCGATGCCCACCGAGAGCTTGGAAACAACTGGGCCGCCGCAAAGCTCCTTGGCTGGACAGAACTTGAGCCCTTTGGTCACCACCTAGGCATGGTTATTGGTGTAAAAGGCATAGTTCCCTCCAAGTCGCGCGCCACCTTTCAAAAGGAGCTCGAATACTTTTACGGCCAAAAAGCGCAATGCGTGCTCTCCGGCCCAAAGGTGATAAAGAGCGCTGCGCTGATCTCTGGAGGCGCCCACAAATGGATCACAGAAGCCGTAGATAATGAAGTGGACTGCTTTGTCACCGGCACCACCGACGAGCCTATCTGGCACATTGCTCACCAAGACAAAATCAACTTCTTTGCCCTGGGCCACTACGCCACAGAACAGATCGGCGTACAACTTTTAGGCAATTACTTGGCAGAAGAGTTTTCTCTTCAGCACACCTTCATCCGTGAAATGAACCCATTTTAATAGAGGTACCTTATGCAAGCATTTTTCCATGCACCCGAAAGTACTTTCAGATTGCGTTTAGAGAGCGACCAGCAAACCACTTTCGTAAGAAAGGTGGTTGATAGAATTAGCGAAATAGTCGCCCCCTTTTTTAATTGTATCGCGTGCATCTGGCAACAATTCATTTCATGCTTTCCATGTTTCGCCTCTGAGCGTGAGCGAGTGGCCCCCATGACACAAGTACAAGCGGAAATGATTGCAGCAATCAAATGCTATTCCAGCATTTGGATGGAGCATCTTTCGAATTGGAGAAACCCAGAAGATCCCTCTCTTACTCCTTATAAAGATTTTGGCAGATATGTAGTGACCGAACTTGCGCTTCCTGTGTTAACGCTTACCGCCTCTATTGAAACTGTGGTCTACACCGCACTTGACCTTGGAGCCAAGGCGCTTTCACCCCTAACAAATGGCCCAAGAAACTTTGTGGCAAAACATCAGATTGCCCCATTGGCCGACAGTGCAAAGTTTACCGTCTGGTGGACCATACTCTCACTAGTGAAGAATGTGACGATCAAACAACTTCCTGCGGAAGAATTTCACGCTCGAAGAGTCTACAGTTCGAGTTAGCGGCCCAGAGCTAGGCAGTTCTGGCTTTGACAACCAAGTCCAAGAGTTGCAAGGGGATTTGAAAGATTTCAAGATAGCCCTTTAAAAGGTTGTAATCTTGGACCTTGATTGTCTGTTCTAAACTTCCTAGGGAATTACTACGTGTGGCCCCATTATTCAGCAACTTATCCAACGCATTGGGTTGCAAGATAATTGAGCCATCTTTTGGACGAGCTCTTTCATGGCTGCGAGGCTTTTGCACGTTTTCTACTTGTTCTTTTTCGGCAGCAGTAAAATCCTTTTCCAGGCGCACCTCTAAAAGCACCAAGAAATCATCAAGTCCAGTATGTGCTTGTAAGGCTTCTTGGAAAAACACTTCAACAAGAGTGGCCATTTGTGCCACTTCATCCGCTTTTAGGGGTGTTGTGGTGACTTGCCGCGGGCTTTTAAGTCGCGTATCGCTATCGCTCTTGATTCGTAAAAGCACTTCTCGCACCTTCTCATCAACCTTTTGCGTTTGTGGATCTTCTACCTTTGGGCTTTCCATTTTCTCACTAGCTTTACAGCGGATTTTTTCGAGTGATCCGTAGCGCAACATCTGAAATCTTCCGTACACTTCAACAAAGGTATTCAAGAGCAATAGCAAGCGATCTTCACTACAAATCGCTTCGAGCTTCATCTTTGCTGCCCGAAGCTGGCCTTCAGTCAGTTGATGCACTTTTAAAATAGACTGAGCAACTGTTTTCAGATAGAGAATAGCTTCAGCAGTAAAGGCGCCATAGGGGCTACGACTACTGCCAAGACCGCCTAATCCTAGGTTTGAGTGAATGATTGGAAAATCATCTCCCTCACCGGTGATTAAGGCCTTTTCTACTTCAAACCTCTCTTTAACGATCTGCTGTTTTCGTCTGATAACTTCTAGGTACTGCTCCTTAAGCTCCGCTGATGCAAAAAGTCCTGGAGTATCAAGAGGGTAAAGAATGCCTTCGGGAAATTTTTGCAGTTTTCTTTGCGTTTGTTGGTAAAGTTCACGATCTGTAGGGGTACAATACTGTTCAATAGGGATGAGCTTTTCCACCTCGTGCCGATTGGCGTTTAAATAGAGCTGCAACCACTTATCATTGCAGTATCGATCGATCGTCGTTCTAGCTTTCACACCAATGGCAGAACCTTTGCCAAGATTTTGATGCATGAGTTGCTTTTCTTCCTGATAAAGATACCGACTCTCTCTTGCTTCAAATTCCTCACTATTTTTCGGATCATAGCTCAATCGTTCAGCAAGCTTCAAAAATCGTTGCCCAGCCGATTGAAGCTTTTCGTGAAGCTCGCGATTGCTTTCAACCTCTTGATTTCTGCGACTGCTGATGTAAATATGGCGCATCTTTCCACGTTCGTCTGCCGGACGACTTACATAAAATCCCTTAAAGAGGTTAAAACAGCAATTGAGTGCTGTAGGAAGCCCTGCTTCACAGAGTGTCATCGGAATGGCCAGATCATTTGATAAAGCAGAAGCAACTTGCATAGATCAATCCTAGTTATAGTGGAAAAGGCATGGACGATTTTTTTCGGTAGTAATCATGAATTTTCTTAAATAGGGCCTGCACTCTTTGAAACACTTGCAGATGTTCCTGTAACTTCGTGCATGTCTCCACATTGGCAATACAGGTCAGGCCATTTGGACCGCCAGGTGCCTCCTGCGGGTCCCTCTTTTCTGCCTCTTCGAGTGAAAGAGTGTTGAAGGAGTCCGCCAACTTTTTTTCTTTCGTTGAAAAATTATTTTTAATATGCGCCTGCAACAGCACTGTCAAGCGCTTCAAATAGAAGTGACAGTTATACACTCGCTTATAGAACTTTTTCACCGGCTCCTTTTGTATATTGCCCGTGCTTAGCCTTGGGGAGACGTTAAGAGCCTGTGTAATTCTTGGCGAGGCTTTCTGAAAGTGGACAGACGCATCTTTTGGGAAGCGAGAATTGGCTTTATAGGGCACATACTCTGCCTTAGAATCGCTACTTATCGCTTTGATCGGCCCGATGCGCAGTTTCATAAGAGAGCGATACGATTTTATATAGTAGTGTAAGAGCAAAAGCATCAGTTCAGTATTAGGGAGTGTTTCAAGTTCTGCTTGTGCTTTATGAAACTTGCTAGAGATGTTATGAGAGGTGAGGATCTCTGCGCTTCTATTGGATAAATAGAACATGCAATTGTGGACAAATTTACCAAGGATGGTCGACTTTCTTTCATCAATACCCTCTTTTGGCAAATGGATATCGATAAGCTCAATATCATCGAATTTGCCCTCAAGGATCTTGCCCACCTCCTCTTTTTTGCTTTCAACTGGCTGTTGTGTCTTGTTGATGAGCACAATCATCCAGCGATTTGGCGTAAACTCCTGCTCTTTTACTTTGAGATCGATAACGCCCCAATCGGCAGGTCCATGGGCTAACTGGAGCTCATCATCAAGGCGGTCATCTTCTGTTTGGAGTTTGCGAAAATTCCACGATCTGCGAAATTCATCAGGATCTGCCCCCTCCTTTTTCGTCCTTTCAAAGGCCTCTTTAGCAAGAGTAAGCGAGCGCGCATGTTGCTGATTCATTTTTTCTTCGCAAGATTGCATGTGGCGAAGATAGGTGACACCGATCACATTGCGATAAGCAGGTGGGAGACCGCGCAAGAAGCCAAAACTTGTATCTAACGCTATATCGACGCAAGAGAGAAATTCTTTGTCTGGTTTGAGCAAGTTAAAACAGACACTATCGGCATTTTCAGCGCAGTCGGTAATATTTTTGGTTTTCAGCGGCGGAACTGCTCCAGGATTCATAGCACCCTCATCATGAAGAATGCGCATCCTAGCAAAATCGCCAATTATTCCAAATGCATTCTAGAACGGCGAGCTCTTGAAAAACAGCATCACTTTATCGCGAACGCCTACCCACAGGCCCTTTGAATCAAGCTTCTTCTTTACTGGTTCAATCTGTTTTAACAGAGGGTCTTTAAGGGGGAGTTTTTCATGATCGGCAAAGCCGTCGATAAACTGAAACCACGAGAGTAGTTTTTCGAGATCCTCAATGCCCAAATCTTCAACGATTTTTGCTGAAATCAGCTCTTTTGTCACATACAGCAAATCCTGCGACTTAAAAAGGGATCTGTTGTGCTGAAGCGCCATGATCCATTCGTGCACCAGGTCAATACGCCTTTTGTCAGCAGCTACGTCATTGGATGCAAGTATGAGAAGGTAGGTAAAACTCACGAGGATCTGCTCTTGAGCCGGGCCTTTGCTATTTGGTGCACTTGCTAAAAGGGGAATGATCTTTTTTACACAAGCACAGAACTCATCATAGTGTCCATTGAAAGCCCCATACTTGACTGCGCGCTTCATGAGCAGCACCAAAATCAGCAAGACGCGAAACCCATTGTCACGCTTATTTGTAAAGATGGTAAAGAGTGTTTCAAAGAGGGCCACAGCCACGTCATAGGCATATTTCTGACCAGCTTCTGATCTGCCTACCCCAATGAAACTGCCATTAGGGATGAAGAGCCACTCTACAGAATTTAAAAAACGATCCTGCTCCATGATCTCAGGATGCCTTTCCCAGAGAGTCATGAGACTTTTCACTGTCTGAAGCAGTCGTGGATATTGCTCTGAACAGCAGAGCTCGTACCAACTCACCACGCGCTGCTGGAGTTGGAGATATCCATCGAGTGTAAACTCTGCCTGCGAACCTGTCAGTCCATCAATGGCCTGTTCGACTTCCACAAGGGCGTCAACTGGTCCGGGATGAAAGAGCATAGAAGATTGCCCAATATGTTCGAGCCAACCATGAGAGATAGCAATATTGTGCAGAACGGCCGATCGTAGTATCCGCGAGGCAATGGCAACATGCGATTTAAAGTCTGGATCCTCCCTCTGGCACATAAAGACAAACTTCCCTAGATAGTCGGGGAGTGCTGGCACTTTCGGGTAGCAATCAATTAACAGACGCAGGCTTTCGGCTATAAAATCCATAATTCGCGCTCTTTGGATTGTGGCTTTGGCACACGATTTTGCCATTTCAAATGCCGTCTGAAGCAGGCTGTGTTGCGTATTGAGAAAGAACTCTTCACTCGGGATTAGCTCAATGCGCGCTTTAAGAACCACAGGTCGTTGAAAGATGATCATTTCCGCGGAAGGTCCCGCGGAAGGACCATATGCCGCTGCATAAAAGCGATCAAAAGTCACATGAAGTTGCAAGTTTTCGCAGTTGTCATCTTTGACATCAGGACCCACCGCTTTTCCCCGAAGCAATCCTCGCAACCCTAAGAAAAAATGGTGCAGGAATAATTTTGAAGTGGCCTCTATTCCCCCAAACTCGGCGATATGGCGCAGCATGAGCTCGCTATATATCTTTGGATAGTCCTCGACTTTACTGCGAATGAGCTCTTGACACTTCTTTGAATTGTAATAGGAAATTGAAAAGTCGATATTTAGGGCTTCTCTTACACGGTTTGTGTGAAGCGCGAGCTTTAAAAGCCGCGGGTAATTGCTCGAAAAGAGCTGAAAGAGCTTTTCTGCATAAAAGCAGTGTATGTCTAAGGTTGTCTCAGATTGCAGTTGTGTCTCTGATTTGAGCATAAGGTGTGAGCTACACTCAGAGGGCAGGCGATCCTCTTCCACAAAGAAGCTAGAGAACGTGTAGAAGAGGGCGTCCTCACTTGCCTTTTCGGTAAGGTTTTTTAGCCACACATAGGCCTCGTTAAAAAGGCGATCTCGCTCCTCAAAGGTAGTTTGCAGAGCTTTTACTTGAACCAAGCGCCTGGCCAACGTTGGGATGAGCACTTCTTGCATTTGGATGGGGTAGTCTTTGAGTGCTTTCAAAAGCATGGCATCTGTAGCTCTTGTGCCAGCCCTGACAATCTCAGAGAGAGTTTTGCGAATCTTGCCTTGAAATTCATCTTGCTCGGCAAACGTTTTCCAGGCTCGTATTAGTGGTGATGCTGTGGAAACAAATTCTGCAAGATGCGCTCTTTTTGCAGGCAATCTCTTGTGTACTACTTTTCTCAATCGCGTTTCCGGGGCAAGAACAGAACAGAGCTCCTCATCCACAGCAAGAATTTCAAGATAGGGTGCAAGCCTTTGGATGAGCAAATTTTGTCTTTCAAAATGGCTATCATTTTTAAGGAGCTGGCATCCAAGCTGAAAGTACTCCGCATCGACATCAAGTTCCTTTAGCCAATCATGCGCTACAAGCAAAAGAGAAGGCTCTTGTGAGGAGATAAGTGACTTTGTAAGGCCGAATGCCGCCTTTTGCCAAACATCGTGCTTGTCCGTAGTTGCTTTGAAAAAAGCAATGTCCCTTAAAATTTCAACCAAACGACTCGAGGTAAGCCAAGCGGGATGGCTTAGTATCAGATACCATACTTGTAACTGCTCACCAGTTGCGGGTTTTGTGCAAAGTGTATACAGGAGCAATACCGCATCATAAATGGATGCAAGATCGAAATTATCAGAAAACTGTGTAAGAAGCTTTTGCCAGAGGGCATTATCCAATAGAGTAAAGTGCCCAATGAGCCCCAGCACCATCTTCTCAGGATCTGGAGGTACAAGATCGAGCTCGGCTTGAATGAGGGTTTTCGCCAATTCCTTGGCCTCAAGAGATGTTGCTGCCATCGTTAACAGCCTTTGCAGCACCTCTTTTTTCTTGCCCTGTTTGTACAGCAGCTTGATCTCAGCCACTTCACCCTTATGTCCCTTGTGCCTCTTTTTGCCAAGAAAAGGAGCAAAAATGAGCGAAAAATTGGCCAGCGTTTGCATTTCTTCAACCATCTTTTGGAGCGCATCAAACTCACCAAGTGACTGGCTGAGGCGCGAGGCAAGTTGCTGGACAGGCTCTACAAGCGTGCGCTCACTGCAACTTGGAAATTGGCGTAAAATCCGCAGAAGCACTCGCAGCTGCTCTGCAGGCTCTAGTCTTGGTGTAAAAAAGGCGATTCTCTTCACAAACCAACCCGCAACAGCCTCTGTATATTTTTCGACTTTTTTAAACTCGTTAAAAATTGTGCGACGAACCTCATCATCAGTTATCTCTTCACAGCACGTTCTATGCAGGTCAATTACTTCAAGGGCAAGAGCCAGATTGCTGGCTGCAAGGGCTTGCACAAGCGGGCGCGCCATCACGCGCAGGTACGTTTTGCTTGCTCCTGCCAATGGTGTGGTGACTTGTCGAATAGCCTCTTGGAGCAACGTTTGCGCATGGCGCGCTGCCATGGGATGAAAGAGGTAGCAAAAATGATCCTTTACCGTAAGAGCAGAAGCGGCGGCACCAAAGCAGGTTTGGACATCCTCTGACCAATCAACGGTTCGAACAGGTGCAAAAGGAGACAAGAGCTCGAAAATTTTGGCAGGAGATTTGGGGCTGTACTTCTCGCGTATCTCCTTTGCCCAAAGCGCGACAAGCTGTGGGCCAAAGCGCTTGAGATCGACAACCTCAGTGAAGGCATCAAGAAGAGAGCGTGCAAAAGCGACATTTGCCCGTCTTAGCGGGCTATAGTTTGCAAGAACCACTTGCGGATCGATTTTGAGCAAGCAGGGAAGCCACTTCTTCATATCTTTTTGCAGAAGCTGATAAAAGAGGTAACTTTTTTGAGGGAGAAGCTGGATCCAGCGCGTCATCTCTTCGACAGACGCCTGCTCTTGCAGAAGCAGGATGAAACGTAACGCTTGGCCTGAGGGCTCGCCAAGAAGCTGCAAAATCCATTTTTTCTTAGTGTCGACATGACCTTCGAGTCCATAAAGTAGGTCCTGACCGATGCGCTGAAACTCCGCATTTGGTCCATGAAGTAGCCCTTTGATCCATTCAAGAGGCTCTAACGTTTCTGTGAGCCAGCTTTGTGAAAAGGGGAGATCAATCCGCCTACAGAACGCCTGCATCGCATTGGCTATGCGCGCGCGCAAATTTCCCTGTGTTGCACCCAACACCAGGGGAAAATGGCGTAGGAGCTCTTCATGGTGGCTTAGGTAGAGGCGACCTAAAAAGCCAATAGGGGAAGAGGCCGGCGTATGTTCGATCGCTTTGACACTGGCAGGCTTGATTGGCTTTGGTATAGGATCTATTATTGGATCAAGGGCTTGCAATTGCCCTTGATGCTTTTGAAGAGCCGCAAAACCGGCTGCTGGATCAGTTTGAAAATGTACTGATGCAGCCTCCGCAAA
>Ga0187893_10010381_pt1 | contig 13909 bp, 13 predicted proteins | sample MA1701074metaG_FD_139574 | JGI IMG/M metagenome (GOLD analysis project Ga0187893, IMG submission 139574) | White microbial mat communities from a basaltic lava cave in the Kipuka Kanohina Cave System on the Island of Hawaii, USA - MA170107-4 metaG ...
GGCCGCGCCCACCGTGAACTGGTGGCTCCGATTGCTGGCGATAGCAGATAGGAAATCCGACTGGAGGGGTGTTCCGCCCCATGACGCGCCTATGACGCTGAGGTCCAGCTCCGGGAGGTCGATGATCTTCGGAGACGTGGGAAAGACGCTGACGCGCTCCAGGTCGCTCAACGCCCCGGCCACATAGTGTTTCTCGTAGAGGGCATCCAGTGGGCCCGCGGCAATGAGAACGGGAATGTTGCGGGATGAGAAGCGCGCGATCTGCGCGCGCGCGAAGTCGGTCAGGTCTCTGGAAGGGAACTGTGTGCCGAACAGGTTGCCGGTGATGAGCACAACGGAAGGCGCCAGGTTGAAGCCCTGGTCGACCGCCCGCTCAAATGTCTCACGAACCTGCCGGCGGTGCGCCGCACCATCCTGTCCGAGGAATGGAAACGCGCCGCCGAGGCGGACATCGGCCAGGTGATAGAGCGTCGGCCCCGGACGCGGCCGGGACCCTACTGAGCCGGTTGCCATGGCCCTCCGACGCGTATTGCACACCTCATCGCATAATCCTCCACGGGCTGCCCCCCGCAGACCGTACCCCGCGGGACGTGCGGGCGCCGTCCAAAGAAATCTTGCCCGATCCGGTCGCAATTAAGGCCATGCAGACGACCAGGAGGGTGAACTCAAACTCCGCCCCGCCCAAAAAGCCGCGGGGCCAAATCACGCGGGCCAGCAGGCCGAGGTCGACCTGACCGACCGGTTCTCGACGACGGTCGGTCGGTGGGCTCACGACCCCCAGGGCATGTCGTTGTAGTCCGGATCCCCGCGGCGGATGGCTTCCGCCAGACAATGGGCGAGGCGGGTATCGAGGCGCCGGACGATCTCATAGTGCCGAGTCGCCATCGCGCGATCGCCCTTCGCCAGATAGGCGCGCGCGAGGTAATCGTGCGCCTGGGGGGAAGGGGGGACGCAATGCAATCGCGGTCTTGTAGAGATCGATGGCTTTGTCGAGCTGCCCGCTCTTCCTGTAACAATACGCCAGGTTAGTCTTTCATGCCGAAGATCCGCCGGGCGTTGCCGGCCAGGATGAGGCCGCGATCCTCATCGCTCAGGTCGAGCCGATCGAGAACCCCAATCTGTTCCTCCACGATCATTTTCCGATACCCCGACATGATGGTCGAATCGGTGCCAAAGAGAATCCGCCGGGCCCCGAAGGTTCGCAGGGCATCGCGGAAGACCTGCTCGAGCGCCGGCTCGCCGGGCACGTACAAGCGCCAGTTGTTCGTCCCCGACGTGTCGACGCAGATATTGTCGGTATGATACGCGAGGAACATCGCCTCTCGAAGGAATCCCGCGCCGAAATGGGCGATGATGAAGGTGACCTCCGGAAAGTCGCGGCCTGGGGCCGACAGCGCCAGGGGATTGGCGAACATCAAATCGTTGAAGGTGCCGACGGTGATCCCGAAGTGAATGATGATCGGGAGGTTGGACTCCGCCGCGGCTTCATAGATGGGATACACGACGCGATCGTTCAGGTAGACACGGTAGGCCGGCGCGTAGAGCTTCACGGCGCTCAGGCCGAGCCCCCGAAAGCCGCGGACCGTACGGGCGGCATCAGGATGTGTAGGATCGGGGATCGAGCCGACCCCGTAGAAGCGATCGGGCCGGCTCCGGGCGAACTCTGCCAGCTCGTCGTACGCATCACCCGAACCGATAAATGCCCCGGCCCGCACCCCGGCGCTATCGAATCCCTCCAGCCACATCTTCACGTGATCGGCGATGGACATTGTTTCCAATTGCGCGATCCGCTGCTCGAAGGTCTGTCCGCGCACGCGCGCCCGCTCGCGGGCCACCTGACGGGTTCCCGCTGCCCGCGCGCGGAGGTTGCGGAACATCCCCGCTGTCATCAGGTGCATGTGGGCGTCGATGATTTCCCTGGCCATCCGTAACCCCTATTGGTGGAGGATCTTGGACAAAAATAGCTTGGTTCGGTCTTCCTTGGGGTTCGTAAAGAAGTGCTCCGGCGTCCCCTCCTCGACGATGACCCCCTCGTCCATGAAGACCAGGCGGTCGGCGACCTCGCGAGCGAACCCCATCTCGTGGGTGACGACCATCATGGTCATGCCCATTTCGCGCGCCAGGCTCTTCATGACGTCCAGCACCTCCTGGATCATCTCCGGGTCGAGGGCCGACGTCGGCTCATCGAACAGCATGATCTTCGGCTGCATCGCCAGTGCGCGCGCGATCGCCACGCGCTGCTGCTGGCCGCCGGAGAGCTGTGCGGGATAGACTCCGGCCTTCTCCGGGATACCTACGCGCGCGAGCAGTTCGCGCGCTACCTGCTCGGCCCGCGGCAGCGACCACCGGCGCACCTGGACCGGCGCCAGGGTGATGTTCTGCATCGCCGTGAGGTGCGGAAAGAGATTGAACGACTGAAATACCATCCCAACCTCTCGCCGCACCGCGTCCACGTTGCGGAGATCATCGGTCAACTCGATGCCGTCGACCGCGATGCGGCCCCCGCTGTGGGCCTCGAGGCGGTTGATGCAGCGGATCATCGTGGACTTCCCTGACCCTGACGGGCCGGCGATGACCACGACTTCACCCGCGCGCACCTTGAGCGTGATGCCACGCAGGACGTGCAGCTTGCCAAACCACTTGTGCACGTCCTCCAGAATGATGATCGGCTGGCCATCCCGCTGCGGCGCGACGCTCATCTAGCGCTCCCCAAGCCCCAACCGCCGCTCGAGCACCCGGCTGCCGGCCGACAACGCGTAGGAGAACACGAAGTACACCATCAGCGCAAACACGTAGACTTCCTTGACGTCATGCAGGTAGTCGGTCAACGCGAGCAGCGAGCGTCCAATCCCGAGCAGGTCGGAGAGCCCGATGATCACCGTGAGCGACGTATCCTTAAAGAGGCTGATGAACCCGCCCACGAGCGCCGGGAGCATGTTTTTGAATGCCTGAGGCAACACGACGAACACCATCGTCTTCCACCCCGAGAGGCCAAGCGCCCGCGCCGCCTCCGCCTGCCCGCGGGGCACTGACTGGATGCCGGCCCGCATGATCTCGCCGACGTAGGCCGAGGCAAACACCGTCATGCCGATCATGGCGCGGGCCACGCGCGGCATCGACTCGCCGGACAGCAGGCTTACGAAGATCGAGAACCAGAGCAGGACCGCGATCAGGGGGATACCGCGGATGGCCTCGATGTATGCGGTGCAGAAGAGACGCACGATTGGCAAGCCGCTGACTCGTCCCACGCCGACGAGTACGCCGATGGGAAACGACGCCGAGATGGCCACGACGGCCAGCAGGAGGGTGAGCGAGAGCCCGCCGATTTGATCGAGCCGGACCGGCGAGAAGAGCCAAATGACTCCCACAACCGTCGCCGCCCACAAGCTTATGATCACGCGCGGCCGCACCCGCGCGGCGATGCCCAGAATGGTGAGGAGCACCGCGGTGGCGATCAGTCCCCCCGCCCACCAGGCCCGCCACACCTGGCTCAGGGGAAGGAGGCCCACGATCCAGAGGCGGAGGTTCGCAGTGACGACCTGCCAGTGGGCTGCAGCGGCCCATCGCACGACGGCGTTGCCAAACCAGCCGAGCAAGACGGCCACGGCAATCGTCAGCGCTGTGTTGAGCCAACCATCGAACAGGTTCTGTTGCGCCCAGGCGAGGAGGCCGAGGCGTTCCTCCGGAGGGGGAAGGGCGACCGCAGGCGTGGCCATGCTATGTGCCGGGCAGCGCCAGGCGCGCGCGCACGAGGTTCAGGATTGCCGAGATGGTCAACGACATGGCCAGGTACGCCAGGGTCACGAACGTGAAGGTCTCTAGCGCCCTGAACGACTGGCTGGTAACCGTCATGGCGGACGTCAGCATGTCGGCAAAGCCGATGCCGATCGCCAGGCTGCTGTTCTTGGTCAGATTCAAAAACTGATTGCCAAGAGGCGGGATGGTGACACGCAGCGCCTGGGGCAGGATGATCAGGCGCAGCGCCTGCCGGTACGACAGCCCCATGCTGCGCGCCGCTTCCGTCTGCCCACGCGGGACGGACAGGATGCCGCCTCGGATGATCTCGGCAATAAACGCCGAGGTATAGACCCCGAGGCCGATCACCAGCGCCGCAAACTCGCTGGTCATCTGAAACCCGCCGTCGACCGCCTGCCGGCCAAAACGCTCGGTGAGTGTGCCACCGATGGTAAGACCCCGGTTGGTCAGGATGACCAGGCCATTCCACAACACAATGGCCGGGTCGTCGGGTGTGCCGGCCGGAAGCTGCAGAAAGAAGGCGAAGTACCAAAAGAACAGCTGGACCAGCAGCGGCGTGTTGCGAAGCAGCTCGACGTAGCCTAGCGCCAGCCGGTTGACCAGCCAGTTCCGTGCGAGCCGGGCGATGCCCACGATCAGACCCAGCGCCAGCGCGAGCGTGATGCCGAGCGCCGCCACCTTTGCGGTGTTGAACGCACCGGCAATCATGGCTTCCGCGTACGAGTCTTCCGGACTGTATTGCTTGAGGCTCAACGTCTCGAGGTCGATCGTCCACGTCAGGGCGGTCAGTTGAAACCCGGCCGGGTTGCGGAAGAAGCCCCAGTCCAGCCGGATGTTCTGCCGGACCATGCTGCGTTCGACCGCAGCTTTTACGGCAAAAATGCCGGCGATCAGGAGCACAACGAACACGATCTGGGCGACGACGCTCACGACTCGAGCATCGCGCCAGAGGGGAGGGGTGTGGGCGGGACCGTTCACCGGCGCATCTTTCTCGGTCAGTTCAGGCGCGGCCCGGGTGGGTCGCGTCCCACCCCGGGTCGCTAAAGTGAACTAACGAAACGGGCGGCTGGTCATCGCGCCACCGTTACGGGAGAGGGCGTTGCGCGTTCCCTGGCGAGGGATCGCCGTCGCCCTCGAGGGACCGAAGTAGCGGTTGTAGATCTCGCCGTAGTTGCCAACCGTACGCACCATGCGCACGACAGCGCCGTCGCCTGCCGCCAGCAGCGCCTTGGCCACCGGATCTTTATCCCCAAGTTCCTTGAGCCGGCCTTCGGAGCCCGCGGTGATCTGGGTAATGCCCAGTTCCTCGGCCTGAATCACGCCCCAGACCGTGTAGTCGACCGCGTCCGCCCACTTGGAGTCGTTTTCCTGGTAGATCGGCGCAAGCGGCTCGTCGCTGAACTCCTTGCCTACGACCATGTAGTCGATCGGTTTGGGCGCGGTCGCGCGGAAGGCCGTCAGTTGGCTCGCGTCCGTGGTCCACACATCGCACCGGCCGGCCACAAACCCGTCGAACGCCTCCTTGGGCTGTGCAAAGGTGATCAGCTCGAATTTGTAGTTGCGCAGCCGCATCTGGTCGGTAATATTCCGTTCGCTTGTAGTTCCAGTCTGTGTGCAGACCTTCGCGTTGTTGAGGTCCTCGAGCCCGCGGATCTTGGACGCGGTTCGGACGAGCAGGCGCTGCCCGTCATAAAAGGTGATTGGGCCAAAATCGACCTGCGCATCGCGGCCGTACGTAACGGTCGTCGTACGGAACACGACATCCACAGACCCGGCGATGACCGCGGGAATGCGGCTCGCCGAGGTGTGTTGGACAAACTCGACCGACGGCACGCCGATGAAGGCCGCGAGCGCGCGGCAGAAGTCGGCATCGAAGCCCACCATTTCGCCGGTGCGCGGTTCCACGAAGCTGAAGCCCACCGTCGAGCCCGAGATCCCACAGATCACGCGGCCGCGCGCTTTCACGACGTCCAGCCGGGAGCGGGCCGGCTGCGCGAAGGCCGCGTACGAGACACCGGCCACCGTCACGGCGACCGCGAGCGCATAGACCAGGACCTTCCTCATCGTTGCACCCCCTAGAGGTCAGTGCGCGCCCGGCTCTCCGGTGAGCGGCCAGGCGCACCACAGGAATTGCACAGGGCCGCAGGTCTTCCTCCCGACAGACGAAGCGAACAGGAGTTTGCGCGGGACTTGCGAATCCTCGCGAAAGGCCCCGAGAAGATTCACCCAATTGATGGGAGGTCGAGAAATGAGCACAGACGGATACGCACACCCCGAAGTCCTGGTCGAGACCGACTGGGTCGCACAGCACATGAACGACCCGAAGGTGCGGCTGGTCGAGGTCGACGTTGACACCTCCGCCTACGATACGGGCCATATCCCCGGAGCGGTCGGCTGGAACTGGCAAAAGGACACACAGCAGACGGTCCGCCGGGATATCCCCGAGAATGCAGAGATCGAGGCCCTGCTGTCGCGGTCTGGGATCGCGAACGACTCGACCGTGGTCCTGTATGGAGATAACAACAATTGGTTTGCGACGTTCGCGTTCTGGCTGCTGAAGATGTATGGACACGCCGATGCCCGCATCATGAACGGCGGCCGGAAGAAATGGCTGGACGAGGGGCGCGCGACGACGACCGAGGCCCCGAAGGTCAGCGCGACGACCTACCGGGCGAAGAACGCAGACGGGAACCTACGCGCGCTGCGCGACCTGGTGCGTGATTACGTTGGCAAGGCGAATCGCGCGCTGGTCGACGTACGGTCTCCGAAAGAGTTTTCTGGCGAGCTGCTGGCTCCCGAGAACCTGCCGCAGGAGGGTGCGCAGCGAGGCGGCCGTATTCCCGGGGCCGCCAACATCCCGTGGGGGCAGGCCGTGGCCGAGAACGGGACCTTCAAACCCGCGGATCAACTCCGTGCGCTGTATGCCGGAAAGGGAGTCGTTCCTGAGAAAGAGGTCATTGCCTACTGCCGGATCGGCGAACGGTCATCCCACACGTGGTTTGTCTTGAAGTACCTGCTCGGCTATCCCAACGTCAGGAACTATGACGGATCCTGGACAGAGTGGGGAAGCCTGATCGGCGCGCCCATCGAGCGCTAGGAGGATTGCCGCCGCCGCTCCATACGCTCACGGCCGCCGAGCTTGCCCGCCGCATCCGGGCGCGCGACCTTTCGCCCGTCGCGGTTCTCCAGGCCCATCTGCAGCGGATACAGGACGTCGAGCCGCAGATCCGGGCCTGGGTTCACATCGACGATCACGGAGCGCTAGACGCGGCGCGCGGGTTGGAGGCCGAAGCGCGCGCGGGAAGCATCCGTGGGCCGCTTCACGGCGTCCCCGTCGGCCTCAAGGACATCTACCATGTCGCCGGGATGGTGACGACGTCCGGGGCGAGCGGCTTCGCGCACGAGCGTCCGCAAGAGGACGCCGTTGCCGTGGCTTCGCTCCGGCACGCAGGCGCGGTGATCCTCGGCAAGACCACCACCACCGAGTTCGCCTACCTCGATCCGACCGTCACGCGGAATCCCTGGAACCTCGAGCATACGCCCGGCGGCTCCTCGAGCGGCTCGGCGGCGGCGGTTGCCGCTCGCATGATCCCCTTTGCCTTGGGTTCGCAGACGGTCGGCTCGACGCTTCGCCCGGCCGCCTACTGCGGCGTTGTCGGGCTGAAGCCAACGTACGCACGGATCAGTACCGTGGGGGTCACCCCTCTCGCTTCGAGTCTGGATCATGTGGGGGTCTTTGCGCGCTCGGTCGACGACGCGGCCCTCATCTTCTCGGTGCTGGCCGGCGTCGGGGCGGCTGCCAGCGAGCCGGTCAACCCCCCGCGGCTGGGACTGCTGCGCGCCTTCTTTCACGATCGGGCCGCGCCGGAGGTGGCGGCCAACGTTGAGACGGCCGTCCAGGCCTTCCGACGCGCGGGAGCGCGCATTGACGACGTGACGCTGCCCGACAGCGGCACCGCGATTCACGATGCCGGCCAGCTCATCATGCGTGCGGAGGCCGCGGCCTTCCACGCGGAGCGCTACCGGGCTCGAGCCGATGCCTATCGTCCACGAATCAGGGAGCTCATTGAGGCCGGGCTGAAGGTGAAGGCTTCGGACTACGTTGCCGCGCAGCAGGCCCGGCAGCGGTTCAGGCAAGACGTGGAGCGGATCCTCGAAGGCGTCGATGCGCTGCTCCTGCCGGTCGCGCCGGCGGCTGCGCCGAAGGGGTTGACCTCAACGGGGGATCCCTATTTCTGCGCGCCGTGGAGTTACGCAGGTCTTCCCGCGATCGCGCTTCCCAGCGGCAAGACGCAGGACGGGCTGCCGCTCTCGATTCAGCTTGTCGGTGGATCGCTTGCAGAAGAGCGCCTGCTGCGCGTGGCGCGCTGGTGCGAGCGTGCGCTCAACTTCACCTCCACGCCGCCTTAACTTCGGTACCAGAACGCGTCCCAGGCCTGCCAAAAGTTCTGGCCGGTGGCGCGCACCGTGCGCGGCCCCGCGACCTCGACGTTGGTGCGTCCGTGGAAGGCGGCCGCCCGATCAGGGGAGGCCAGTTCCACCTGGAACGTGACCGGCGGCGCAAACGACAGCGGCTTGGGCCAGTTCGCGCGGTTTGTGAGGGCCTCGTGGGCCTTCTGCTCGATCAGCACCCGGGCCTCGGCCGGTGCCAGGTGCCGCGCGCCAAACCGGCCGAGCCCCTTCTTCACAGGGGCCGCAACGACGCTGGATCCCACGAGTGCCTGAACCTCGCGGCACGTCAGCTCGTCTCCGGCCACAAAGACGGCAGGCGTTCCCCAGCAGCCCGCGATCGCGGCGACGATGCCCGATTCGCCGACGGCGGTCCCATTGATCGCGGCATTGTACCACGATTCAGAAGAGACGGTGTGTGAGAGCACGCCGTCCGGTGTGCCCGCCATCGCATGGGCTCCGACAAAGAGGACGGCGTCACAGCCCTGCTCAAAGGGCTGGATGTGCCGTGCCCAGGTGTAGCCGAGTACGTACTCCGCCCCGCGTTCGAGCTGATCTGCGATCAGGCTGAGGAATCCAAGGCCCTGCTCGTAGCCGCCACCGTGTCCATCGACGACGACGACCTCGGTCGCGCCGGCGGCTCTGCAGGCTCGTACCGCGGCGTTGACCTCCTGAGTGTAAAGGCGCCGGCCTTCCTCATAGAGCGGCAGCCTGCCGTGGACCTGTTCCCAGCGGGAGATGCCCGCGACTCCTTCGATGTCGGCCCAAATCATCACGCGCATGGTCAAGGAGGTTCATCGGGAGGAAGTCGAATTCCCCTGGCCGTGTCGGTGCACGCGCCGCTGAGTGTCCTCTGTCTGGCCTCGTACGAGAAGGGTGCTCCCTTCATTCGGGAGTGCAAGCGTCAGGGGTGGCGTGTGATCTTGGTGACGGTCGAGTCGCTGGCCGGCGCGGACTGGCCCCGCGAGGCCATCGACGAACAAAGGGCGCCATCGTGCGCAAACCATGAGGGAGGGATCTCGACGTGGCATTGGAGAGACGCAATCCAACGGAGCTGCATCAACCGACGGGCTACTCGCAGGTCGTTGTCGCGAGCGGCAAGAGGATGGTGTTCGTCGCCGGGCAGGTGGCAGTTGACCCGCAGGGCAAGGTGGTCGGGCGGGGCGACCTCGGCGCCCAGGCGAAGCAGGCTTTCCGGAATGTCGTCGCGGCCTTGAAGTCGGCAGGCGCCGGTCCGGGCGATGTCGCGAAGATCACGTGGTACGTTGTCAACTACTCGGAGACCGTGCGGCCCACAATTGTTGCCGCCAGGCGCGAAGTGTTCGGCGATCACACCCCGGCCAGCACCTTGATTGGCGTGCAGGCCTTGGCAAGTCCCGACTATCTCATCGAAGTGGAGGCGATCGCCGTCCTCGATTAGGACGCACCCGGGAGGCGGGTTCACCCAGAGCGCCCGGACACAACGTGGCGCGCGAAATCATGAAAGATTGGCGTAAGTTCAAAGGTAGTTTCGTTGCGTAAGAAATTCGAGATATGGGCACCCCTCTGTTTCGGGGGGGGATGCCTATGCATGTACGCTATGCACGCGCACTGCCGGCACTCGTTCTCATCTTTCTTATATCGCACGCTGTAGCGAAAGCAAACGAAAGCACTTTTCCTGATCAACAACGAGCGCTGCAGGCAGCCGACTACATCTTGAGCTGTCAGGATCCAAACGGCGCCATCCGGGATGCCCACGACAACCCCGGCGTCAACATGGACAACAATATGAACTATGCGATGGTCGCCCTGTTAGCGGCGTATCGAGCCAGTGGCGACGGGAAGTACCTGGTCGCCGTGCGTCGTGGCCTGGACTGGCTTGCCAGCGTGCAGGAGGCAGACGGCGCGTGGCACTGGGGCTATCTCGCGCCAACCTATGAGCCGTTTGTCGGCGAGAGTTACCGGCGTCTCGGTATTTCGGATATTCAGGGAGTGGACGCCATTCAGGCGTACTTCGCCTATGTGCTCTACCTGTATGTACAGGCCTCAGGCGATCGCGAGGCTGGAGAGACGCTGCTTCCGGCAGCTCGGCGCGGCATCGACCATCTATTGAAACACAACTACAACGGCCGAATCTTCTACAGTAGCTGGCAGCGACGTGGGAATTTCTGGTTCAGGTTGCCCACGATGTACTCGGCCGGGCAGGCGGACGCGTACCTCGGTCTAATGGCGCTGTGGCGGTTGACCGGCGACAGCCGCTATGAGCTTGCCGCGCAGCGTCTGAAAACACAGCTCGCATCCAGCTTTCTGCGCAACGGAGTCTGGAAAACGAGCTGGTGGGACAATCGGCCGTATCGTTTCAGCAACGGATATATTCCGTACGTCTTTGGGCGAGCGGAAGGCGTGGACTGGCTCGCGGACAACCAAGATGGCTCGGCGCTTGCGCGGTCGGTTCTGGCGTTGGGGCTACAGGCAAATGACCGGCCCGCCATCGCGCCGCTGACCCATCTGGCCTCCCTCCAAGGTCCCCATGGCGGGATCGCTTTCAGTAGCCGGCCGCGATTCAGCCGCTACTACTACACGAATGATGCGGGGTTCGCGGCGCTCGCGTGGTTGGGTGCGGGCCGATCCTCGCTCACGTCCTTCGACTACATCGCGCCTCTAGCCCGGAAACCCTAGGGGACGGTACAATCACTCCGGAGCAGATAGGAGCACGATATCCTGGCGCATGAGCCGGAGGACACTACCGATGATCAAGCCACGCGCGGAAACCACCACGGGCCGGTCGGCATCCGGCTATGATCTGACACCTCTCGATGCGGCTGAGCGCGACCGCCTCGCCGCCAACCTGACGGCCGAAGAACGGCACATTCTGCTGGAGCAGGGTACCGAGCGCGCGTTTTGCGGGACACTGCTGCACAACAAATCCGAAGGTGTCTATGAGTGCCGGCTCTGCGGGCTGCCGTTGTTCCGTTCGGACACCAAGTTCGAGTCCGGCACCGGTTGGCCGAGCTTCTTTCAGCCATTCGATCCCGACCACATCCGCAGCATTGAAGACCACAGTCACGGGATGGCGCGCACGGAGATCCGCTGCCGGCGCTGTGACGGCCACCTTGGACACGTATTTCCGGACGGGCCACCGCCGAGCCATCTCCGGTATTGCTTGAACTCTGCCTCTCTTCGTTTTTCTCTCAAAGACGAGCGTTCCGCGGAGAAGACATAGCTCGCTATCGACGAGATCACGGCGCGCACACGGCGATCGCCCGGCGGCATCGCCAGCTCCGCGAGCGCCACGAACCGCCAGAACCCGCCGCTCCACGACCCTTCCAGCTTGACACGTCATTTCGACCCCTCTTTACGACGCCGAACCATCCGAGTTATCCGGCGGCACACGGATGCCTGTCATCGGCCGTAGCGGCTGCGATTGCGTATCTGTTCCCAAGAGACGCCCAAATGATCAACGCGCTGGCCGATCAAGCGGGCGAGTCACGGATCTGGGCGGGCATCCACTACCGCACCGATGTCATGGCCGGCTTGGGACTCGGCCGTGCCGTCGCCCAGCGAATAATTGACCGTGCGAGGCAGGATGGCTCGCGCTGAAGCGCAGCGCGGCTACTCCGTCATGGGCACGACAAGGACGGGACGGCGCGCGCCGCTCACAATCTGCGTGGCGAAGTCGCGCCATCGGAGACGCTGACGGGCACGCGGGGCTGGGGCGCCGATGACGATCAGGTCATAGTCGCCCCGCTCCGCAACCGACAGAATTGTCTCTATGAGCTGCCCCTCCGCCAGTGAAACATCACTGCGGACGCCAAGCGAGCCGAGAAACCTCTGGGCCTGGGCCAGATGCCGCTCGGCCCGTTTGCCTTCGGTCGGAGTTGCGGTGCCGGGTCTGACGTACAGGACGGTTGCTTGCGCGCCCGTCCGCCGAGCCAGACGACCGCCGAAGCGGATGTCAGCCTTGCCCGGCTCGCCCCCGGCTGTACAGATCAGCACCCGGGCGACGCGCGGGCGCGGGCCCTGGAGAAAAAGCACGGGCAGCCCGGCTCGGTTCAAGACCCGCCGCGGCGCCGTTCCTAGACCCTCTTGCTGCACCCTCTCCCGATCGCGCGGACCGAACACCACGAGCTCGTACAGTCCTTCCTGCGCCTCACGCAGAATCTCCGTCGGGAGGTCACCCTGACGCACCCGGCCCTCGAGACGCGGGGAGTGGACCGCCCACTTCTGCCGCAATACTTCCAGCGACTCCCGTGCGGCCACGAGGTCCCCTTCGGCTGGAATGACGGTGAGGATTGTGCCCGCCCCTCCAGTCATGCCGATGAGCTGACTCCCAAACTCACCCGCGGGTTGGACGTCAGAGGACTGATCCACGCACATCAGGACCTTCAGCCCAGCGGGGGAAAGGACGTGATACTCATTGAGCCCGACCCAAAACTCTCGACCCGGCTGCAGCAATGAGGAAGAGCCGGCCTCGCTCACCAGGAGGGCCTCGATCTGGGTGGTCCGCTGTCCGTACCGCAGCGGTGGCGAAAGCGGACGGGCCCCCTCCAGCTCCTCGACTTCGAGGATCACACGATTGAGCGGACCGGCGAAGACCTGTCCCACGAGGTGGCCCCGGCCGAGTGCGTGGGTGCCGGAGCTAGGGGCGGGGGCGTTTTCCTGTACCATCACCTTTTCTGGTCGAAAGAGCACACCGACCGGAGCGCCGGCGTCATGCTCCCGGGAGCCCTTCGGCAACGGCAGCAGCACATTCCCCAGGCGAATCCGGCCTTTCTCTTCCCGACCGACGAGGACGTTTCCGCCCCCGACAAACGTCGCGACGAACTCTGTCTGCGGTCGATGGTACAAGTCTTCAGGGGTTCCAACCTCAATGAGATGTCCCCGGTCGATGACGCCGATGCGATCCGCGACCTCGAAGGCCTCTTCCTGATCGTGGGTGACCAAGATGGTGGTCACTTTGAGGTGTCGCTGGATCTCTTTCAGGCTGCGGCGCAGCTGTGCGCGAATCTTGACGTCAAGGGCGCCAAAAGGTTCGTCCAGCAGCAGGACCTCAGGATGATACGCTAGCGCTCGGGCGAGCGCCACCCGCTGCTGCTGACCTCCTGAGAGTTGATCCGCATAGCGCTCACCCAACCCGACAAGACCCACGAGTTCCAACAGCTCATCGCGGCGCTGCCGTCGCGCCTCTTGATTGACCCGCCGGATCCGCAGGCCGAATTCCACGTTCTCGGCTACCGTCATGTGGCGGAAGATCGAGTAGTTCTGAAAAACGAAGCCGGTGCCGCGCGCCTGTGGGGGTAAGTAGGTCACATCCCGTCCAGCCAGTTCAATGTGCCCACCGTCGGGGTGCAGCAAACCTGCAATCAAGCGGAGAATAGTGCTCTTGCCGCTCCCGCTTCCGCCCAACAGCGTAAACAGCTCACCCTCCGCGATCTCCAGGGAGACGCGGTCCACGACGACGATGTCGCCAAACCGCTTCGTCAGTTCGACCAGTCGAATCGACATCAGCGGACCTGTACCGGCCGTCGCTGCGTCACGCGCAGCAGGATGAAAAAGAGCACGAACGAGAGGAGGGCGAGCACCGCCGCCACGGCGTTGGCCGACTCGATGTTGCCCGCCTCGAACTGCGCGAAGATGTACAGCGGGGCTGTTTGTGTGCGCAGCCGTAGATTGCCGCTGACCATCACGGTCGCTCCAAACTCGCCCAGAGAGTGCGCAAACGTGA
>Ga0187893_10010382_pt1 | contig 13907 bp, 11 predicted proteins | sample MA1701074metaG_FD_139574 | JGI IMG/M metagenome (GOLD analysis project Ga0187893, IMG submission 139574) | White microbial mat communities from a basaltic lava cave in the Kipuka Kanohina Cave System on the Island of Hawaii, USA - MA170107-4 metaG ...
CGGCTCGAGGTGCGCGGCGCGAACGCGGACCTCGAGGCGCTGCGCGCGGTGCTCGGCGACGTGCTCGACACGGGCTCGGTCGAGCGCGGCGCAGCGCGGCTGGTCGAGGGCGCGCCCGTCGAGGGGGCGCTGTTCGCGACCACGGTCGAGCTCGCCGAGTCGGCCGCGGAGAGCTAGCGCGAGCTACACCCCTCTGGCGAGCGTCTTGCGCGCCTGCACCAGGTGCGGCCGGTCGAGCATCTTGCCGTCGAGCGCGACGGTTCCCGCGTCGGGGTTCGCGTCGAACGCGGCGACCACCGCACGCGCGTGCGCGAGCTCGGCGGCGCTGGGCGTGAACGCGGTCTGGATCACCGGCACCTGGTCGGGGTGGATCGCGATCTTGCCCGTGAAGCCGTCCATGCGCGCGCGCGCGGCGTTGCGCTCGAGGCCGGCGAGGTCGCGGAAGTCCGGGAACACGGTGTCGAGCGGCTGCACGTCCGCGGCGACGGCGGCCGCGAGGCACAGCGCGCGCGCGAGCTGGTAGACGAACGCGAGCTCGCCGTCCGGACCGCGGTTGGTGCTCGCGCCGAGCGCAGCCGGGAGATCCTCCGCGCCCCAGGTGAGCCCGTGCAGGCGCGCGCTCGCGCCCGCGTAGCTCGACAGGTGGAACAGCGCGCCCGCCGTCTCGGTCGCGACCGGGAGGATGCGCGTGCGGCCCGGCGCGACGCCCTCGCGCGCCTCGAGCGCGGACAGGTAGTGATCGAGCCGGACGATGTCCTCGCCCGAGTTCGTCTTCGGCACCACGATCCCGTCCGGCGCGCCGGGCATCACGCCCGCGAGGTCCGCCAGCACGTCGCCCGAGTCGAGCGGATTGATGCGCACCCAGAGCGCGGGCCTGCGCGCGTCGCCCAGCCGCGCCGCGAGGTACTCGCGAACCAAACTACGCGCGAACGGCCGGCGGTCCGCCGCGACGGCGTCCTCGAGGTCGAGGATCAGCGCGTCCGCACCCGCCCCCTCCCCCTTCGCAAGCTTCCGCTCACTGTCGCCGGGCACGAAGAGCATCGAGCGGTGGTGCATGCCGGCAGCCTACAGGAGTGTGGGCGAGAGGGGCGCGGTCCGCGGCCCGACACCGGCCAGCGGGCCGGTGTCCCGCGGGGGTGGCCGCGCCCGCAAGCGTGCGAAGCACGCGCGCAGCGAGGCGAAGCCGAGCGTAGTGCGGGTGGCGCGCCCCGACATCGGCCCGCGGGCCGATGTCCCGCGGGGGGCGCCGGGCCCCGCTAGTTGTCGCGGAACGAGTCGCCGACGATCAGCTCGCGCTCGGAGCGCGTGACGAGCGCGAGCGAGGTCTTCTCGCCCGACTTCACCACGAACAGCTCGCCCACGATGTCGTCCGGCACCATCATCTCTTGCGAGGTCAGCGGGTCGCGCACCGGGCGCCCGGCGCGGAACACCTGGAGCCGGCGGCCGGGCACGACACCGCTCTTCGTACCCTGGTCGAGCACCACGAAGTCGCGGTCGCCGACGCGGAGCCGGTAGGGCTCGAACGCGACGATCTCGCCGCGCACGGGCTGCCCCACGCGCACCTCGGTGATCGCGTCCGGCTCCTCGACGAACGGGACCACGCGGTCACCGGGCTGCATCTCCGCCCACGACTCGGTGATCTTCACCCACGAGGTCTCGGGCAGGAGCTGCGTGATCTCGGCCTTGCCGAGCACCTGCACGAAGTAGCCGAGCAGCTCGTTGGTGTCCGGGTGGCGGAGCGGCCGGCGCACGCGGAAGACGGTGAACGCATCGCCGACATGGGCCTGACCCTCGCCGACGCTCACGATCGAACGCTGGCCCTGGACGGTCCAGTAGTTCTCCTCGTGGTTGCCCATCAGCGCGCCGCTGGCCTTGAGCTGGTCGTCGGTGACGAAGCTGATGCCCTGCAGGGTCGGGATCGAGAGCTTGAAGTCGTCGGTCACCTCGGCCGCGTCGAGCGAGGCGAAAGGATCCTCCTCGCCGGGCGGCGGGGCGATCTGCCGGGCCTCTTGCGGCGGCGGCTCCGGGGCGGGCGCGGCCGGCGCTTCTCCGGGCTCGAGGCCCGCGGCGGCGAGGCGCGCGGCCTCCTCCGGGGTGAGCTTGCGCATCATGCCCTCGGAGATCCAGATCAGGTCGCCGGGGAAGATCAGGTGCGGATTCGCGATCTCCGCCTCGTTCTCCTTCCACACCGACGGCCAGATCCACGGCGTGCCGAGGTAGGCCTGCGAGATCCCCCAGAGCGTGTCGCCCTTCTGGACCTTGTAGATCTGTCCCTTCTTGCCGTCCGGTGTCACGCCCGTGCCCTGGCTCTGCGCGAAGCACAGACCCGGCACGACGAGCACAGCCACCAACGCAACGGAGCGCAGCGAGGACATGGGATTCCCCTTTCCTCGACGCGCATCGGCAGCGCGAACGCCCGCCTTGAGACGGGTTTCCGCCGTCCGCTCAGCCCGCCTGGAGCTGCTTCAGGAGCTTCTCGGCGGCGTCGCGCTCGGCGAAGGTCGAGTCCTCGTCGAGCGCGCGTTTCAGCTCCTGGACCGCCCTGTCGCGCTCGCCGTTCTTCTCGTACGCGGCCGCGAGGTGGTAGCGGACGGTGCCGCGCAGCGGGTGGCCCTCGGGGTAGCCGTCGATCGACTCGCGGAAGAGCGCGATCGCCGCGGACGGGATGCCTTTCTTGTACATGACCCAGCCCAGCGTGTCGGCCACGCTCGGGTCGTTCGGCATGGCGTTCTTGGCGTCCTGCGCGAGCTGGAGCGCGCGGTCGAGGTCCGCGGGCGAGGCGTTCGGGTTGTCCGCGAGCAGCCAGGCGAGGTTGTTCTTCGCGCCGGCCTGGTCCTGGTCCAGCCGCAGCACCGCCTCGTAGTTCTCGATCGCCTCGGCGTGGCGGCCCGACGACTCCGTGAGCGCCGCGAGCTCGAGCGCGATCAGCGCGTTCTGCGGGTCGAGCTCGCGCGCCTTCTTGTAGTTGTTGATCGCGTCGTCGAGGTGCGAGCCGTTGCGCTGCCACATGGTGCGGTAGAGCTTGCCGAGCGTGATCACGGTCTCGACCCGCTTCGGGTCCTTCTCGAGCGCGGTGTTGAGATCGACGAGCGCGAGATCGATCGACTCCTTCTTGTCGCCGCCGGGCGAGGCCAGCCGGACCTTCGCGCGCATCTCGTAGAGCGGCACGTTGTCGGGCTGCTCCGCGATGAAGGCGTCGATCTTGGTCAGGGCCGCCTCGTGGTTGCGCTCGTCGAGGTCGGCCTGGATCAGCTCGCCCATCGCGGCCGGATCGGTCGGGTTCTCCTTGAGCAGCGCCTGCAGGATCGGCGTGGCGGCCTTGGTGTCGCGCGTGCGGCGGTAGAGCTGGGCGATCTTGAGCCGCATCTGCGCGGGCAGCGAGTCGGTGACCTCGATCGGCGAGAGCACTTCGCGCGCCTCGTGGATGCGCTTCAGGCGCGTCAGCGCCTCGGCCAGGACCAGCCGGATGCGCAGGTCCTTGGGGCTCTGATCGAGCACGATCTTCGCTTCGCGCGCGGCGCTCTCGTCCTCGCCCGACGCGAGGTAGAGCGCGGAGAGCTGGCTGCGCGCGGGCGTGTACTGCGCGTCGACCTGGAGCGCCTGCAGGAACTCGCTGCGCGCCAGATCGTTCTGCTTCTGCGCCAGGTAGGCGGTGCCGAGCAGCACGTGCGCGGCGGCGCTGGGCTGCTCGTCGATCACGCGGCGCAGGCTGGTCGCCGCCTCCGCATACTTCTGGTCGAGCAGGTAGAACTTCCCCTCGGTGAACAGCCCGAGCAGGCTCTTCGGGTTCTCCTTCAGGACCTCGCGCACGATCGCCCACGACTCCTCGGTCGGCTTCGCGTCCTCGCCCTCCTGATCGACGATCAGCTCGGCGCGGCGCAGGCGGGCGGCCTCGCTCTTGGGCTCGACGGCGATCGCGCGGTCGACGTCGGCGAGCGCCTGCTGAACGTTGCCGGCCCGGCGGTGGTAGTCGGCCAGCACGAGCAGCGGCTCCGCGGAATCCGGCCGGGCCTTGACGCCCTCTTCGAGCATCAGCTCGGCCTTCTCGCTCTGGCTGGTCGCGTAGTAGAAGCGCGCCAGCGTGAGCAGGACGTTCGAATCGCCCGGCGCGTCCGAGCGCGCCTCGAGCAGCACGGCCTCGGCTTTGTCGTTCTGCGACTGGTTGATGTAGAAGTTGGCCAGGAACAGGCGCGCCTGGATGCGCTCTTCCGGCGTCTCGGCGGCGGTGATCGCGGCGTTCAGCTCGGCGAGCGCCTCGTCATTCTTGCCGATGATCGCGAGGAAGCGCGCGACCGACAGGTGGTTCGCCGCGCTCGGCTTCACCTCCACGAGCTTGCGCAGCGCCTCTTCCGCGCCGGCGATGTCGCCCTTGCGGCCGAGCGCCTGGGCCTTCAGCGCGAGCGAGTCGGGGTGCTCGGGGTTGATCTCGAGCGCCACCTCGACGTCCTCGAGCAGGCCGTCGATGTCGCCCTTCACCGACTTCAGCGCGCCGCGCAGGAGCAGCGCGTCGATGTTCTTCGCGTCCTTCTCGAGCACCGCGGAGACCTGCTCGAGCGCGGTGTCGTAGTCGCGCGCGGCGAACAGCACCTGGGTGAGCCGCATGCGCCACTCGGTGTTCTCGGGCGCGAGCCGCGAGGCTTCCTTGTACTGCCAGAGCGCCTCGCCGAACTCCTGCATGTTCCACAGGGTCTCGGCCATGCGGTAGTGCGCCTCCGCGTCGTTCGGCGCGAGCTGGAGCAGATTCATGTAGGCGATCTTCGCCTCGCTCCACTCCTTCTTCTCGTAGAAGGCGTCCGCGGCGGTGCGCTGCTCCGCGATGCGGGCTTCCTTGGACGTGCAGCCTGCGGCTGCGGCGAGCAGCAGTGTGCACACGAGGGCGGCAACCCGCTTCATCCCGAACCTCCCTTCCGCTTGGATCGGTCCGGAAGTGCTAGCACACGAGCGACCCGGGTTTCAGGCCCGCTCCGCGGACTCCGTGTCCTCGGTGGGAACCAGGTAGCGCTTGCCCTCTTGCTCGAGCCAGCCGCTGTCCTTGAGCTCCTTCACGACGCGCGTGATGGTCTCGCGGCTGGTCCCGACCAGGTCGGCGAGCTGCTGGTGCGTGATCGGCGAGGTGGCCATGCGCTCGGCGCGGTCGGCCACGCGCTCCTTCGCCAGGCGCGCCAGCAGGCGGCGCGCGCGGCTCTCGACGCGCTCGAAGGACAGCCCGCGGATCTGCTCGTCGGTCTCGCGCAGGCGGCGGGCGAGCACGCGGATCAGCTCCAGCGTGACCTCGTGGTTCTGCTTGAGCAGGCCGAGGAAGTCCTGGCGCGACAGCGCGAGCAGCACGCAGGGCGTCGTGGTCTTGACCGACGCCGAGCGCGGCGCGCGATCGAGCAGCGCCATCTCGCCGTGGAAGTCGCCCGGGCCGAGGATCTCGAGGATCTTCTCGCGGCCGTCCTCGGACATCTTCGTGACCTTCACCTGACCTTCCTGGATCAGGTACATGTAGTCGCCGATCGAGCCGTCCTCGTAGATCACCGCGTCGCGCGGGAACTTGCGGTCGATCAGAAGCGTGGCGATCTCGCCGAGGTCCTTCTCGTCGAGATTCTGGAACAGCGGTATCGCGCGCAGCGCTTCGTTGCGGTCCTTCATGCCTGCTGGCCTCGCTCTGTTCGAGGTTTCGACGGCGCTGTCATACGAGCTCTTCACGCTGCCGGCGGGTGAACTCATCTACGACCCTCCGAACGTCCTGCGCCCGATCATTAGCGCAGACCAGGAGGGCATCGGTGGTCTGGATCACAAGCAGATCGTGAACCCCGAGCAGCACCACCTGCTTATCGGCTGAACTCCACACGACATTGCGCCTGGCATCCAGCAGCAGCGGCAGCCGGGCTGAGTGTACCCGGTTGCCGTCGATCTGCCGCAGGCGCTCGCCGAGCGCGTCCCAGCTGCCGAGGTCGGACCAGCCGAAGCGGCCGCGCGCCGCCGCGACGCGGCGGCTGCGCTCGAGCACCGCGTAGTCGAACGAGAGCGGGCGGACGCGCGCCCAGGCGCGGGCGAGCGCGGCGCGCGAGACCGGGCGGCCCGAGGCGACCCGCGAAAGTGTCGGCCCGAGCGCCCGCCACAGCTCCGGCGCGCAGGCGCGCGTCTCGGCCAGGATGAGCTCCGGCCGGGCCAGGACGATGCCGGCGTTCCACAGATAGGAGCCGCTCGCCACGAAGCGCTGCGCGCGCGCGCGCGAGGGCTTCTCGACGAAGCGCAGCACGGGCCGGGCCGCGCGCCCGCGCGCGCCGGGCCCGAGCCGCAGGTAGCCGTAGCCGGTGTCGGGGCGCGTCGGCTCGATGCCGAGCAGGATCAGGCGCTCGCCGCCCGCGGCCTCGCGCGCGGCGCGCCGGACGCAGGCCGCGAACGCGCGCGGCCGGGCGACGTGGTGATCCGCGGGGAAGATGCTGAGCACGCCGTCGCAGCCGCGCCCGAGCGCATCGGCCGCAGCCCAGGCGATCGCCGCCGCGGTGTTGCGCGCGTGCGGCTCGAGCAGGAGCCGCGTGCCGGGAAACTCGCGCAGCGCGGCGCGCGAGGCGGCGGCGAGCACCTCGGCCGCGACCAGCGTCGTGCGCTTCGCCGGCGCCAGCAGCGCGAGCCGCTCGAGCGTGTCGGCGAGCAGCGTGCGCGCGCCGACCAGCGGCACGAACGGCTTGGGCCGCGCCCTGCGGCTCGCCGGCCAGAAGCGCGTCCCGGCGCCGCCCGCGAGCACGACCGGAAAGAGCTCGGGCGATCTCCGGGCTATCGCCCCACTCCGGTGTAGCGGAAGCCGAGCGCCAGCATCTCGGCCGGCTCGCACACGTTGCGCATGTCGACCACGACCGGCTCGCGCAGCACCTCCTTCAGGCGCACGAGGTCGAGCTTGCGGAACTCGTTCCACTCGGTGAGGAAGAGCAGCGCGTCGCTGCCCTTGGCGGTGTCGTAGGCGTCCTCGCAGAAGTGCACGCCGGAGAGCTCGCTCGCCGCGGTCGTCATCGCCTCGGGGTCGTAGCAGCGCACGTGCGCGCCGCGCTCCTGCAGCCGGCGGATCACCCAGATCGCGGGCGACTCGCGCACGTCGTCGGTGTTGGGCTTGAACGAGAGCCCGAGCGCGCCGAGCGTCTTGCCGCGCACATTCCCGACCATCTGCTCGACCTTGGTGATCATGCGCTCGCGCTGCGCGTCGTTGGCCGCGACCGTGGCCGCGACGATGCGCTGCTCGACGCCGAACTCGCGGCTGAACTGCACCAGCGACAGGGTGTCCTTCGGGAAGCACGAGCCGCCGTAGCCCGGGCCCGGGTGCAGGAACTTGCGGCCGATGCGGCCGTCGAGACCCATCGCGCGCGAGACGTGGTGCACGTCCGCGCCGACCGCCTCGCACAGCGCCGAGATCTCGTTGATGAAGCTGATCTTGGTGGCCAGGAACGCGTTGCTCGCGTACTTGATCAGCTCCGCCGTGGCGACGTTCGTGATCACGAACGGCACCTCGATCAGGTTGAGCGGCTTGTACAGGTCCTTCAGGATCGCGACCGCCTCGGCGTCGTCGGCCCCGATCACCACGCGATCGGGGTGCAGGAAGTCCTCGACCGCGCTGCCCTCGCGCAGGAACTCCGGATTCGACGCGACCGAGCAGCGGATGCCCTGCTTGCCCGCCGAGGCCGCCGCCTCCGTGACGGCGCGGCGCACGCGCTCGGCGGTCTTCACCGGCACGGTGCTCTTGGTGACCACGACCTTGTAGCCGTCGAGGTGCGTGCCGATCGTGCGCGCGACCTCGTCGACATAGGAGAGATCCGTGCTGCCGTCCTCCTGCGGCGGCGTCGGCACGGCGATGAAGATCACCAGCGAGTGCTGCACCGCGCTCTTCGCGTCGGTGGTGAAGTGCAGGCGGCCGGCGCTCGCGTTGCGGCGCACCAGCTCCTCGAGCCCGGGCTCGAAGATCGGCACCTCGCCGCGCTCGAGCCGGGCGATCTTGTCGGCGTCCTTGTCGACGCAGGTGACGTTGATGCCGAACTCGGCGAAGCCGGCGCCGGTGACGAGACCGACGTAGCCCGTGCCGATCACTGCGATGTTCATCGTTGTGACTCCTTCCGAAAGGCGAGAACGAGCGGCCGAGAAGCCTCGGCGAGCGCGACCCCGATGCCCACGCCGAGCACGTCGCGCACGAAGTCCGCGAGCGAGGGAACGCGGCCCGGCGCGAAGTGCTGCAGCCACTCGTCGACGGCGGCGAACGCGACGATCGCGACCACGACCAGCGTGAGTCGCGGCGCGCGGGGCCCCACGACGGCCCACAGAGTAACCAAGGTGAGTCCCGTGAACAGGGGAATGTGAGCCAGATCGAGCAGCGTTCCGCTGAAACCGAGCCGCGCCACCTGGCGCCCCGGCAACGTGGTCAGGGCGAGCAGCGCCGCCATGTAGGCCAGCACCGCCAGCGAGCGGATCGGGATGATGCGCAGCGCCGTCACGAGCGCCCGCCTCCCGCGTACCACCGAACGGTGTCGCGCAGGCCCGCGGGAAGCGGCGTGCCCGCGCGGAAGCCGAGGCGTTCCGCCGCGCGCGACACGTCCGCCTGGCTGTGGCGCACGTCGCCCGGGCGCTCGGCCTCGAAGCGCGGCTCGGGCGCCGGCGCGCCGAGCGCGGCCGCGCACGCAGCCAGGAGCTCGCGCAGGGTCGTGCGCTCGCCGCGGCCGACGTTGACGGGCGAGCCTTCGATGCCCGTCTTCGCCTGCGCGGCGGCGCGATTCGCGGCCACCACGTCGGCCACGTACACGAAGTCGCGCGACTGCAGGCCGTCGCCGAAGATGCGCGGCTGGGCGCCGCTGCACAGCGCCGTCACGAAGCGCGGGATGACGCCCGCGTACATGGAGTCCGGATCCTGGCGCGGGCCGAACACGTTGAAGTAGCGCAGGCTCACGCTCGCCAGCCCGTAGAGCCGCGCGTACTGCTCGCAGTACTGCTCTCCGATCCACTTCTGCAGCGCGTAGGGCGAACGCGGACGAGCGGGCATGTCCTCGTGTTTCGGCAGCTCCTCGCCGTCGCCGTACACCGCGGACGAGCTGGCGTAGACCACGCGCCGGGCCCCGGCGCGGCGCGCCGCCTCGAGCACGTGGAGCGTGCCGGTCGCGTTCACGGCGTGGCTGCCGAGCGGGTCCTCGACCGTGCGCGGCACCGAGGCGATCGCGGCCTGGTGGTACACCACCTCGCAGCCGCGCGCGGCGCGCTCGAGCGCGTCCGCGTCGGCGACGCTGCGCTCGACCAGCTCGAGCTCGCGCTCGACCCCGCGCAGGTTCTCGCGCTTGCCGCTGGAGAGGTCGTCGAGCACGCGCACGTCCTCGCCCGCCTCGAGGCAGGCGCGCACGAGGTGCGAGCCGATGAAGCCCGCGCCGCCGGTGACCAGGACGCGCAAACGGCCTGCCTCAGGTCCGCGCGTCCGGAGCGCCCTTTCGCCCGCGCTCGAGCTCGGCGTCGACCATCAGCTCGACCAGCTCGCGGAAGCTCGTCTGCGGCTTCCAGCCCAGCGCCTGGCGCGCCTTGCTGGCGTCGGCGAGCAGCGTGTCGACCTCGGCCGGGCGGTACAGGTCGGGGTTCGTGCGCACGTATTCGCGGTAGTCCAGACCGACGCGCGCGAAGGCCAGCTCGCAGAAGTCGCGCGGCGAGTGGTGCTCGCCCATCCCCACCACGTAGTCGTCCGGCTCGCTCTGCTGCAGCATTCGCCACATGGCTTCGACGTACTCCGGCGCGTAGCCCCAGTCGCGCTTGGAATCGACGTTGCCGAGCTCGAGATATTTGGCCTGGCCCAGCGCGATGCGCGCGGCGCCCTCCGCGATCTTGCGCGTGACGAACTCGCGTCCGCGGCGCGGCGATTCGTGGTTGAACAGGATCCCGGAGCAGGCGAACAGCCCGTAGCTCTCGCGGTAGTTCACGGTGATCCAGTGCGCGTACAGCTTCGCCACGCCGTACGGGCTGCGCGGGTGGAAGGGCGTCAGCTCGTTCTGCGGCGTCGCGCGCACGCGCCCGAACATCTCGCTCGAGCTCGCCTGGTAGAAGCGGATGCCTGAGTTCACCAGCCGGATCGCCTCGAGCAGGCGCGTCACGCCGAGCGCCGTGAACTCCGCGGTCAGCAGCGGCTGGTTGAAGCTGGTGGGGATGAACGACTGCGCGGCCAGGTTGTAGACCTCGTCCGGGGCCACGTCCTGCAGCACGTGCACGAGCGAGAGCTGGTCGAGCAGGTCGGCCTGCTTCAGCTCGATGCGGTCGACCAGGTGCGCGATGCGGTCGAAGTTCTCGGAGCTCGAGCGCCGCACCATGCCCACCACGCGGTAGCCCTTGGCGAGCAGCAGCTCGCCCAGATAGGAGCCGTCCTGTCCGGTGATGCCGGTGATCAGCGCGGTGCGCGCGTTGGCCATGAAGGAGCCTCTCGGGGGGTCACCCGTTCGTCGCGATGGTGGGGTAGCAGAGAAGCCCGGCGCGCGCGATCGGAGCCGGCTCCCGGCTCAGGGCCCGGCCAGCCGCGCCTCGCACCACCAGCGGTAGCAGAGCGCGTTCATGACCGAGCGCTGGATCCCCGGGTTCTCCTTGGCCGCCTCCCAGAGCCAGTCCGCGCCGCCGGGCACGAACGGATCGGGAAAGCCGGCCGTGGGCTCCGCGAGCCGGGCGCGCATCGCCCGCGCCGTGTCGGGGTCGCGCAGCCAGGACTGGATCGGGATCGAGAAGCCGCGCTTCGGCGCGGCGCACACCTCCGGCGGGAGATGCCGCTCCGCCAGGCGGCGCAGCAGGTACTTGTTCACGCCGCCCCGCGCGCGCAGGCGCGAGGGGATGCGCAGGCCGAGCTCCACCATCCGGTAGTCGAGGAAGGGCGAACGCAGCTCCAGCGAGTGCCGCATGCTCATGCGGTCGACCTTCACCAGGATGTCGTCGAGCATGAACGAGCGCAGGTCCGTGCGCTGCACCCGGTCGATGGCGCTCGCGCCGCTCCAGGCGGGGAGCTGCGCCTCGTAGCGGCGCACGAGCTCGTCGGGATCGATGCGCAGGGCGGGAACCAGCGCGCGCGCCTGCCAGTCCTCGAACGGATACAGCATGGCGCCGACCCCGAAGCGCCCCACCGGCTGCGCGAGGCGGCGCGCGAAGCGGCGCACGACCGAGTCCGAGCTCGAGGCGGCCGCGAGCAGTCCGGCGGCGCTGCGGCGCAGCGGCTCGGGAACGCTGTCGAGCGCGCGCCAGCGCCAGGCCCGCACGTGGTTCCGGTAGCCGCCGAAGACCTCGTCGCCGGCGTCGCCGGTCAGCACCACGACCAGGTGCTTGCGGGCCTCCGCGCAGATCAGCGCCGTCGGCAGACCGGAGGTGTCGGAGAACGGCTCGTCGAAGTGACCCATCACGATCGGCAGCTCACTCATGCCGCGGCGCAGGTCGACGTCGAGCATCTCCATGTGCACGCCGAGCTTGCGCGCGGTGGCGGCGGCGAGCGGTGTCTCGTCCTCCGCCTCGCCGCGGAACCCGACCGTGAAGCACGAGAGTCCGGGCTTCTGGCGGGCGGCGGCCGCGGCGACCAGCCCCGAGTCGATGCCGCCCGACAGGAACACGCCGAGCGGCACGTCCGAGCGCAGCCGGATCCGGGTCGCGTCGAACAGCAGCGCCTCGACCTCGTCGAGCCACGCCTCCTCGCTGCGTCCGTCCTCCTGCTCGTGGACCTCGGGCAGATCCCAGTAGCGGGTCGGCTGCTCGGCGCCGGGCTCGTCGAGCCGGAAGCGGATCCAGTGTCCCGGGGGCAGCTTGCGCACGCCGGGGTACACGCACGACCAGTCGGGGATCGTGCCGACGCGGAAGAAGGCGGCGAGCGCGTCGCTGGCGAGCTCGGTCGGGAAGCCCGGGACGTCGCGAATCGCGCGCAGCTCCGACGCGAAGGCCAGCGAGCGCCCGTCGCGCCAGTAGAACAGCGGCTTCACGCCCAGCCGGTCGCGCACCAGCACCAGCGTGCGCTCGACCGCGTCGTAGATCGCGAACGCGTACATGCCGTTCAGCTTCGCGAGGCACGCGACGCCCTCGCGCGCGAACAGCTCGAGCAGCACCTCGGTGTCCGAGCGGCTGCGGAAGCGCACGCCCTGGCGCTCCAGGTCGGCTCGCAGCTCCTCGAAGTTGTACACCTGACCGTTGAACACGATCGTGTAGCGCCCGTCGGGCGTGCTCATCGGCTGGTGGCCCGCGGGCGACAGGTCGAGGATCGCCAGGCGCCGGAAGCCGAGCCACAGGCCGCGATCGCAGAAGCTCGCCGCCTGGTCGGGGCCGCGGTGCGCGAGCCGGTCGCGCCAGCCGTCGAACACGGCGGGCGCGACGTCACCCCGCGCGCTCAGAACTCCGACGATACCGCACATGAAGGAAGCCTCGGCCGGGCCCGGGAGCCCGACCCAACGCCCACCCGGGCGCTAGCGCGGGGGGCGAACCCGCACGGTGAGACCGGGCGCCGGTCGCTCACCTTCACGCCTCGGGGCGCCGCCAGACGCCGAGGATCGACTTTCCGACGCGATGCCCGAGCACGCCGTCCACGAGACGCGAGACGGGCACGAGGCGCCGATCCCAGAGCAGGATCTGAGCTTCGCTGGGTGCGGCCTGCTTCAAGAGCAGCCGGTTCCCGAGCGAGGCCAGCATGCCCGCGGCGTCGAGGTAGCGAAGCGACACCAGCGCCAGCTCCGGGGGCGCGACCGCCCGCAGCGAGCCGCGCGTGTAGCGGCGGAAGTGGCCGATCGCGCGATCGAACGGCGAGAACAGCCACGGGTGCGCCGGCGCGAGCACGATCAACGACCCGCCCTGCTTCAGGCGGGCGGCCGCGCTCCGCAGCTCCGCTCGATCGTCCGCGATGTGCTCGAGCACGTCGAGGTAGAGGATCGCGTCGAACGACTGTCCCGCGTCGAGGTTCGCGAGCATCCCCGACACGACCTCGACGCCGCGCAGCCCTCGAACGTTCGCGCGCAGCCGTTCGCAGAGGGCTTCGTCGGGTTCGAGGCACACCCAGCGCGCGTAGCCGCTCTGCGCGAACCAGCCGGTGTTGGCGCCGATGCCGGCGCCGACCTCGAGGATCGCGCCGCGCACGTGCGGCAGCAGCAGGTCGCGCCAGTACGCCTTCCAGTTCTCGGCCTTCTCGAACAGCTCGAGCTCCGATCCCACGTAGGTGAAGTCGCTCATGGGGACCGGAACACCTCTTCGACGCCGTCCACGAACACCTGCGTGTCGGTGAGCGGGATGACGTTCACCTGCGAGCGATTGCCCAGCACGATGAACGAGATCACCAGCATCACGAGGAAGGCCTGACCCAGCACGATCGCGAGCAGGCCGAACGCGCTCGTCGCCCAGCCGGGGATGGCCTCGTCCGTGAAGAGGCGCACTCCCACCACGACCCCCATCAGCGCGATCGACACGAGCATCACCAGGAGCGTCGACACCACGAGGCGTACACCGACGATGTCGCTGAAGACCGAGATCGCCGACAAGCCGTGCATCACGAGGCCCCCGAAGCGCATCTTCGATCGCCCGCGGTAGCGCCGGCCGCGCGCCAGGGGCAAGGTCTCGAAGGGAATCCGCGCGCGGAAGATCGCCGCCGCGTAGTGGTTCCACAGCTCCGAGACGATCACGATCTGGTGCACGGCCGCCGGGCGCAGCGCGCTGAAGTTGCCGACGCGCACGGCGATGCCCGTCATCAGCCAGTGCAGTCCGCGATAGAGGTGGTACATCGCCTGGAAGAACCACGACTCCTGCCGCCGCGCGCGCCGCGCAAAGACGACCTCCGCGCCGCTGCGCTGCTCCAAGGCGTCGATCAGCGCCGGAACGTCCTCGGGTTTGTCCTCGCCGTCGCCGTCCATCACGACGATCGCGTCGAAGGCGTCGGCGAGCTGGTGCACGTAGACCAGACCCAGCGC
>Ga0187893_10010383_pt1 | contig 13904 bp, 9 predicted proteins | sample MA1701074metaG_FD_139574 | JGI IMG/M metagenome (GOLD analysis project Ga0187893, IMG submission 139574) | White microbial mat communities from a basaltic lava cave in the Kipuka Kanohina Cave System on the Island of Hawaii, USA - MA170107-4 metaG ...
ATCCTGGTGGGGATGGGCATCGTCTCCTTCTTCGCGGTCCTGGGGGGGATGAAGGGGATCACCTGGACGCAGGTGGCGCAGTACGTGGTCCTGATCGTCGCGTTCCTGATTCCCGCCGTGGCGATCTCCCGGATGCTCACGGGCAACCCGGTTCCGCAGGCGGCCTTCACGTTCAGCGAGATCGCCGACAACCTGAACGGGATCTACAGGGAACTCGGGCTCGGCGAATACACGAAGGCGTTCACGGAGATCGACAAGTTGAACGTGTTCTGCATCACGACGGCGCTCATGGTGGGGACCGCGGGGCTCCCCCACGTGATCGTCCGTTTCTACACGGTCCCGACCGTCCGCGCCGCCCGGATCTCCGCGGCCTGGGCGCTGTTCTTCATCGCCATCCTCTACACCACGGCGCCCGCCATGGCCGTCTTCGCCCGCTACAACCTCATCCAGTCGCTTCACGGCAAGACGTCCGAGGACATCGACCGGTTGGACTGGGCCCGAAAGTGGGAGAAGTCCGGCCTGATCGCCTTCGACGACAAGAACGGCGACGGCAGGTACCAGATGGCCGCCGCGGGGGCGAACGAGATCAGGGTGCACAACGACGTCATCGTCCTGTCGACGCCGGAAGTAGCCAACCTGGCTCCGTGGATCATCGCCCTGGTCGCCGCGGGAGGGCTGGCGGCCGCGCTGTCGACGGCTTCCGGACTCCTGCTGGTCATCTCCAGTTCCGTCGCGCACGACCTGTACTACCGGCTCATCAATCCCGCGGCGGAGGAGGGCAAGCGGCTGCTGGTCGGGCGGATCATGATCTTCGCGGCGGTCCTGGTCGCGGGCTTCTTCGCCATCATCGAGATCGGGTTCGTCGCCCAGGTGGTGGCGTTCGCCTTCGGGCTGGCGGCCGCGAGCTTCTTTCCCGTGATCATCCTGGGGATCTTCGACAAGAGGACGAACAAGGAAGGGGCGATCTTCGGCATGGTCGTCGGGCTGGGGTTCACGCTCTTCTACATCATTTGGACCCAGTTCGCGGGGCAGAAGCCTTTCTGCTTCGGGATCGGGGCCCAGGGAATCGGGACGGTGGGCATGCTCCTCAACCTGGTCGTCACCTTCGTCGTCTCCCGCTTCACGCCCCCTCCGCCGATCGAGGTGCAGGAGCTGGTCGAGCGCGTCCGCCTCCCCCGCGGGGCGGGGGAGGCGGCCGAGCACTAGCTTCGCCCGACCCCCCCGGGCCAGTCCCGCCCGTCCCGGCGCCGGTCGGCGGCGTAGCGCCCCGTCACGTGCCCGAGGGTGCCCTCGTAGGACCGGCCCGCCACCTCGAATCGGACCCGCGCGCCCTCGGCGCCCGCGTTCGGGCGATGCCGCTTCTTCCGGGCGCGCTCCCTCACGCCCCGATTCTCGCCGGAGCCCGCCCGCCGGTCAACGGCCGGAATGTTCCGGAAGCGCGGCGCCGCCGCTATCATGGGCCCGATGGACGACCCCGGCCTCGGCCGCCGCCTCACGGAGTACGGCGACAAGGAGTTCGCGCTCTTCCTCCGCCGCTCCTTCGCCCGCTCCATGGGTTTCTCGCGCGAGGCCCTCGGGAAGCCGATCGTCGGCGTCCTCAACACGTACAGCGAGCTCAACAACTGCCACCGCGGGTTCCGCGAGCTGGCCGAAGCCGTCAAGCGCGGCGTCTGGCAGGCGGGCGGCCTCCCCCTCGAGTTCCCCACGATCTCGCTCGGCGAGATCTTCACGAGCCCGACCGCCATGCTCGCCCGGAACCTGATGGCGATGGACGTGGAAGTGATGCTCCGCGCCCAGCCGCTCGACGCGGTCGTCCTCATGGGCGGCTGCGACAAGACCGTCCCCGCCCTCCTCATGGGCGCCGCGAGCGCCGACGTGCCGGCCATCCTCCTCGTGGCCGGGCCGATGCTGACCGGGAGCGTCGACGGCGAGCGGGTCGGCGCCTGCACCGACTGCCGCCGCTTCTGGGCCCGCTACCGGCGGGGCGAGATCGACCGAGAGGCGATCGAGCGGGCGGAGGCCCAGCTCGCGCCCACCACCGGGACCTGCGGCGTGATGGGCACCGCGAGCACCATGGCCTGCCTCGGCGAGGCGCTCGGCATGATGCTCCCGGGCGGCGCCTCCGTCCCCGCCGTCCACGCCGACCGGCTCCGCCACGGCGAGGAGTCCGGCCGCCGCGCCGTCGGGCTCGCGGCTGAGGGCCTCAGGCCCGGGCTCATCCTGACGGCGGACGCGTTCGACAACGCGCTCCGCGTCCTCCAGGCGATCGGCGGCTCGACGAACGCCGTCATCCACCTGGCGGCGATCGCAGGGCGCCTCGGGATCCCGCTGGAGCTCTCGAAGCTCGACGAGCTCGGCCGCTCGACGCCGGTGCTCGTCGACCTCAAGCCGACCGGCGAGGGCTACATGGAGGACTTCCACCGCGCCGGAGGCCTCCCCGTCGTCCTCCGGGAGCTCCGCGACCGCCTGCGCCTGGGCGCCCTGACCGTGACGGGGAAGACCCTGGGCGAGACAATCGGCGGGGACTTCCCCGATCATCAGAAAGTCGTCCGGCCCGCCTCGCGGCCGCTCCTTCCGGAGGGGGCGCTCATCGCGCTCCGGGGCTCGCTCGCCCCCGACGGGGCCGTCCTCAAGCGCTCGGCCGCCACGCCCGCCCTCCTCGAGTCGGCGGGCCGGGCCGTCGTCTTCACGTCGCTCGACGACCTGGCCGCGCGCGTCGATTCTCCCGACCTCGACGTCCGGCCCGAGGACATCCTCGTCCTCCAGAACGCCGGCCCGGTCGGGGCGCCGGGGATGCCCGAGGCGGGCGCGCTCCCCATCCCGAAGAAGCTCGCGGGCGTGAAGGACATGGTCCGGATCTCGGACGCGCGGATGAGCGGCACCGCCTTCGGGACCGTGGTCCTCCACGTCTCGCCCGAGGCGGCGGCGGGAGGGCCGCTTGGCCTCGTCCGGACGGGGGACCGGATCGAGCTCTCCGCCGCGCGCCGCGAGCTCAACCTGCGGGTCGACGCGAAGGAGCTGGATCGGCGCCGCGCGGAGCGGAAGCCGCGCCCCCTCCCTCCCCGCGGCTACGAGCGGCTCTACCTCGAGCACGTCCAGCAGGCCCACCTCGGCGCCGACTTCGACTTCCTCCGGCACGAGTCGCTGCGGGGTTAGTCGGCCCCCCAGGCCTTCGCCCAGGGGACATGCTGGTCGCGGAGCGGGGCGTACTCCTCGCGCCAGCGCGCGAGCAGGGCGACCGCGGCCGTCCGCCGCACGGCCGGCGTGGGGTGCTCGAAGAGGCGCTTGAGCTTGGTCACGCTCAGCGTCCAGCGGCCGCCGGCGAGCGCGCGCGCCGCGTCCCAGTGGAGCTCGCGCCAGGCCTTCTCGGCCTCCTCCTTGGGGATCTCCAGGAACGACTCGAGGATGGCCCGCGACTCGGCCGTGCCGATCGCGCCCAGCGCCCGGATCGCCTCGGTCTTGATCCGGAAGTCCCACCAGGAGGGCACCTGCCGGAGCCAGGTCGGGATCTCCTCGCGCCGGGCGATCTCGGCGAGCGCGGGGTCCCGGCGGAGGGCGGCCTCCCGGAAGAGCGGCACGCTCCCGGCCGGGTCGAGCGAGGCGAGGGCCTTCACGGCTTCCGCCCCGTCGAGCCCCTGCCAGGCCCCTTCCACGTGGAGGCTCCGGCGGGCGACCGCGTCCCGGAGCGCCCGGATCGCCTCGGGCGTCGCCTTCCCGATCCTTCCCAGCGCCTTGGCCGCCGCGGCGCGGAGTCGGATGCGCGAGGCGTGCCGGCGCCGGGACTCGTCGTCGGCCGCCAGCCGGCCCGAAGGCGCCGCGAGCTTCTCCAGGATCTCGACCAGGCGCGGGACGGCCTCCTCGAGGCGGGCCTCGCCGGCGGCTTCCGCGGCGGCCTCGAGCCCGGAGCCCCCCGCCAGCGCTTCCAGGATCAGGGAGCGCGAGGGCTCGGCGGGCGTCCATCCCGAGGAGGCGAGCCTTCCCATCGCCCAGATCCAGTCGGGCCGGACCTCGGGGGGCTGCTGCGGGGCCCGGACCGGGATCTCCCGTTCGGCGACACGCCGGTAGAAGAGGATGAGGCGGGCGAGCGCCTGACGTCGGGAGAAGTCCGGGGGTTCCGGCAGGTTGTCCGCCGCGCTCAGCAGATCCTCCGCGCGGCCGCGGTCCATCACCAGGGGCGGGACGAAGGGCACGCGGTGGGCCACGAGGGCCGGGTCGGGCGCCGGCCGCCCGAGCGCCGCCGCCGCCGCCCGGGGGTCGTCCACGAGGAGCGTGCCGCCCTTCCCGGAGCGGAGCCGGGAGTCGACGTCCGCCCGCGAATAGTCGTTGGCGCCGTGGATCAGCGAGCCCCGGGAAGGGAGCGGGCGGACGCGGGGATCCTTCCGCAGCGCCTCCGCGTTCTGCGCATTCACCGTGGCCACGTGGTCGAGGAGCCCCGCCTCCTCGATGCGGCGGAGGATCTCGGCGTCGATCCCCGGGACCTTGACGTCCAGGTGGAGGAGCCCGTGGGTGCGCTTGCAGAGCGCGAGCGCCTGGTCGAGGGTGGCCACCCGGGCGCCCGGGAATCCGGGGTCGCGGAAGGGAAGGAGGAGGAGCTCCTCGTACGAGAGATCCGCCGCGTTCCCGAAGCCGTCGAGGACCCGGTCGATCCACTCGTCGTGGAGGAGGACGATCGTGCCGTCGCGGGTCCGCCGGAGGTCGATCTCGATCCCGTCGCCCCCGAAGAGGAAGGCGAGCTCGCAGGCGTCGAGGCTGTTCTCGGGCGCGAGGTCGGCCGCGCCCCGGTGGAGCATGAGCGCGGTCCCCTGGCGCCTCTCGGCCGCGGTGCGGAGCGGGGTGGCGGGAGTCGCGGGGAGCGGCGAGCCCGCGCAGCCGCCCAGGGCGAGGAACAGGATCGGGAGCGCGCGCATCGGGCCTCCGGGGTCTCGGGGAAACGCCCCGAGGATATCCCGCGCCCGGTCCCCGATCAACCGTGACGGCGTCTTTTCCTTGCATCGTCCCCCCCGCCGGTTACCGTAAGGCCATGGGCGCCCAAGAGGGGCGCCGGCACGGGTTCGGGGCAGGCGGCGAATGGGAGATCCGGCCTCTCCGGTGGACCTCCAGGTCCTGGAGGACCTCCGGACCGTCGAGCGCGCGGGCACCCTCCTGGGGTCGTTCGGCGCGAGGCCGGAGTTCTGGGAAACCTTCACGCTGCTCAAGACGGCGCGGTCCCTCCTGGAGGGGGAACTGGCCCGGCTTTCCGCCCTTCGCGGGGAGGGAAAGACGGGGTCGGTCTCCCCGGCGCTGCTGGACCGGTACCGGGAGATCCGTCGCGACCTTTACCCGCTCGCCAAGCGCCTGCGGGCGTACGTGCTGGGACTCCCGTCCGCGCCCGACGGCCTCCGCCTCGAGCTCGCCATCGTCTTCATGATGGGGTCCGCGCGAGGCCGGGACGCGGCGGGGAAGTGGGTGGTGGATCCGGTCGCGCACGCGCCGGAAGCGGGGCTCCGCCTGCGGGTGATGTCTGGAATCGTGGACGCCTACCGCAAGGCCCTCCTCGACCAGCGCGTCGGGGCGGCGCCGGAGGAGACGGTCCCGGTCGAGCCCCGCCGCGCGTCCGGTCCCGCGGCCCCGCCGCTCAAGGTGCACCCGCAGTTCCTGGACGACCTGCGCCGGGCGGGGCGGCTCCGGGAGCTCCTCCAGGGTCCGTCGGGCAAGGCCGAGCTCTGGGAGCTCCTCTGCCTCCTCCTGGTCCGGCGCCCCGAGTCGGTCCTCGCGCTCTCCGAGCTCGAACGGCTCCGGATCGCGGGCCGGCCGGGCGAGTTCGAGGGCGAGGCCGCCCGCGTCCGGGGCTTTCTGGGCCAGGTCCGCGAGCGCTACGGATCGGTGGTGGCCGAGCTCCGGAACTTCCTGTCCGGCGTCTTCGGCCGCTGGGAGGGCGAGATCGAGGAGACGGCGCTCGCCTTCATCGCCGCCTCCCCGAAGGGCCGGCACCGGGCCCGCCAGTGGCTGGACGACCCGGAGCTCTGCCGCGAGGAGGCGGCCGGGTTCGTGGAGGGGATGCGGGAGCGCGCCCGCGACTATCTGGACGCGCTCTCGAAGGGGGCCTGAAGCGGGCTACTTCCCGCCGTCGAGGACCTCGAGGAGCGCCCGGAGCGCGCGCGAGAGGTGCTTGCGCCGATGGTGGACGCTGTAGAGCCAGCGGCGGATGGGGAAGGACGGGACGTCGAGCTCGCGGAGCATCCCCTCCCGGACCTCCCACCCGATCGAGTGCCGGGAGAGGACGCCCACCCCGAGGCCGGCGGCGGTCGCGCGCTTCACGGTCTCGGGACAGCCCAGGACCATGATCTCGGGGGCCACGCGGTGCGACGACCGCCAGCCCTCGAAGATCTGCCGCGTGGCCGACTCCAGCTCGCGGAGGAGGAATCGTTCCCGCGCGAGGTCCGCCATCGGGACCCGCTTCTTCTTCGCGAGGGGGTGCCGGGCGGAGGCGAAGACCACGATCTCGTCGCGGGCGAAGGGGCGGGAGACGAACTCGGCGGGATCGGGCTCGATCCCGACCACCCCCAGGTCGACCTCGTTCACGGAGAGGAGGTCGAGCACCTTGCTGCTGTTCCCGATCGAGAGCAGGACGCGGGCCCGGGGGTGGCGTCGCTCGAACTCGGCCAGGCGCTCGGGGAGGAGGTAGTTCCCGGGCGTCGTGCTGGCCCCGATCCGGACGCTTCCCTGGACGGCGCCCTCGGAGTCGGCCACGGCGAGCTGGAGCTCGCGGACGTCGTCCAGGATCCGGCGCGCCTCGCGCGCCACGGTCTCCCCCGAGCGCGTCAGCCGGATCGTGTTCCCCACGTGCTCGAAGAGCCGGGTCGAGAGGTTCTCCTCGAGCTCGCGCACGTGGGTGGAGACCGCGGGCTGGCTGAGGTGCAGGGACTTGGCCGCCTTCGTGAAGCTCGAGAGGTCCATGACCGCGAGGAACGACCGCAGCCACTCGATCTTGAGGGGCGCTTCTCTATCAAGGATCTTGATCGTAGTCACAGGGATTATCCATTTCCATGATATCCCTCTCCTCCCGTACAATCAAGGGTATGAGGGACCTGAAGCCCGTCTTCGCGGGGCGTCCGGGGGCGGGGAACCGGCCGCTCGCCGCGCGCCTGGCGACGCTGGCCGCGCCGGCAGCGGGCCGGGACGCGCTGGACATCGGCTGCGGGGAGGGGGAGCTCGTCCGCCTCCTCCGCGGGGCCGGAGCCCGGGCGCTCGGCCTCGACACGAGCGGGGAGACGCTGGAGCGCGCCCGCGCGGCAGGGACGCCAATCGTCCGGGGCGACGCCCTCCGCCTCCCCTTCCGCGACGCCTCGTTCGACCTGGCCGCCTGCTCCCTCGTCCTCCATTACCTCGAGCGGCCCGGGAGGGCCCTCCTCGAGATCGCGCGGGTGCTCCGGCCGGGGGGCCGTCTCGTCCTGGCCGACCGGGTCTGCTCCTCGGAACGCCGCCTGCGATCGGCACAGGACCGGATCGAGTGGCTCCGGAACCCGGTCCTCGAGGCCCTCCGGAGCGGCGAGGACCTGCTCGCGCTCCTCCTCCGCTCGGGCTTCCGGGTGCGGAGCGCGGAGGAGGCGGAGGTCTCCGGGAGCGTCGAGGAGTGGATCGCCGGGGCGGAGGACGTCCGCGCGGCGGCGCTGCGCGCGGAGCTCGACCGGCGGGGCGATTTCGACTTGGGCGGCCTCCGGATCGAGGGCGCCGAGCTGCGGCTCCGCGTGGCCGTCTTCGTCGCCGAGAGGTCGTCCTAGCCGGCCGAACCTTCGAGGCTCGCGTCCGTTTGACCCCGGGATGACGCTCTGGCTGGCGGGAGTCGTCCTGGTCGCCGGCGTGCAGGAGCCCCTCGATCCGGTGTTGAGGGGGCTCCTCCACCTCGGGCGCCACCAGGGTGCCGACGGCCTCTGGGGAGCGCGGGCGCCGGGCTGCGTCTGCCTCGACCGGCGCCGCTGGCCGGAGGCGGGGGCCGAGCCGGATCCCGCGACCCGGTCGCGGATCGAGGCGTTGATCGAGCGTCTTGCCGACCCCGACATCGCCGCGAGGACGGCGGCAGAACGCGATCTGACGAGGATCGGCCTCGCGTCCGTGTCCCTCCTGCGCGCCGCGGCGGGGGACGGGGACGCCGAGCGCGCGGCCCGCTGCCGGGCGCTCCTCGACCGGCTGGGCGGCGACCGGGCGCGGCCCGACGTCGGCCTCTCCGGCCTGGTCCTCCTCGGCTTCCTGGGCGCGGGGTACAGCCACCTCTCGAAGGACGCGTACGACGGCGTCTGCTTCGGGACGGTCGTGCGGCGGGGGCTCGACGGGATGAAGTCGCGGCAGCGGGCGGATGGCGCGTGGGACGCGGATGACCCCGTCTCGAACGTTCACGCCGCGCTCGCGATGTCGGAGGCCTACGGCATGACGGGGTCGAACCTCTGGAAGGAATCGGCGGAGAAGGGGCTCGCCTTCGTGGAGTCGGTCGCGCCGAAGGACGGCCGCCACGAGGTATGGAGGGTGCTGGCGTTCCGGTCCGGGTGGATGGGGGACGTCTGGAAGGAAAAGGCCGAGTCCCTGCGCGCGTCGCGGGAGCGTCTGGCGGTCGGAGATGGGCCCCAAGCCCGGGCCGGGATCGCGATCCTGGACCAGTGGCTCGACCGCCGCCGGGGAGGCGCCGGGGCGGAGGCGTTGGCGGCACTCGATCCGTGGTTGCTTGGCTCCGAGGAACTCCTGCTCTGTGCGATCGGGATGCGGGCGGCCTGGAAGGCCTCCGAGGCGAAATGCCAAGACTGGATGGAGGCGCTCGAATTCCGGACGCTCCGGGCGATGGGACCCTTGGGCTGCGGGGCTGTCGAACTCCAGTCGGGCTTGAAGGAGTCCGTCCTGGGGACCCTCGCCTTGCTGGCCTACTGGCGATACGGGAGTTCGCTGGCCAATCCGGTCGGTCTAGGCCCCTTCGAGCGCTGAGGCCGCATCCGCTCCATCCCCTTCGACTCCAGGGGGTTCCAGTCGCCCTGCGCCCCGCCCACATAGTGTAACTCATTACACTATACTTGAGGAGGTCGGGGACTCGACGCTTTCCCTGTCATGCAAGGTCCCCCCGCGCTTACAGGGACGGATATGCAGGCTCTCGAGGAGCTCCTCCGGCGCGTCCGCGACGGCGACCGCGACGCCTACGGTGACGTCGTCCGCCTCCACCAGGACATGCTCCTCGCCTACGCCGCCTTCCGCGTCCCCGACCCCGTCCTCGTCGACGAGGTCGTCCAGCAGACCTTCATCCGCGCCTACGAGCAGCTCGACGGGTTCCGGCCCGGCCAGGACTTCGGCACCTGGCTCCGCGCCATCTGCAAGTTCATGATCCTCGCCGAGCTCAAACGCCTCTCCCGCGAGCGCCGGAACCGGGAGTCCTATCGCGAGGCCCTCCGCGCGGGGCTCCTCGACGAGGCCCTCGCCGCGGCCGAGTCGTCCCCCGATTCCGACGCCCTCTCCGCCCTCCGCCGCTGCCTCGAGAAGCTCCAGGAGACCTCCCGCGCCCTCGTCGTCTCCCGCTACCAGAAGGCCCTGAAAGTCGACGAGATCGCCCGCGAGCTCGGCCAGTCCGCCGCCTGGGTCGCCACCACCCTCTTCCGCATCCGCGGGATCCTCCGCGCCTGCGTCGAACAGGAGGCCCGGGCGTGACCGACGAGCGCTTCGCCCTGCTCGTCGAACGGCTCCACGAGGAGACCCTCACCGAAGCCGAGGCGAAGGAGCTCCTCGACGCCCCGCCCGAGGTCCGCGCCCGGCTCCTCGCGGAAGCCGCGATGGCGGGCACCCTCTCCCGGGCGCACGGGACCGCGCTCCCCGATCTCGCCCCCCGCGTCCTGGCCGCCTTCCGCGACGACGCCCGCAAGGCCGAGATGGTCCGCGACGTGATCGGCCGCCTCCCCGCCCGCCCCACGCGCGCGGGCTGGGTCGCGGCGGCCGCGGGGCTCCTCCTCGCCCTGGGTCTCGTCCTCCTCATCCATCGCGAGGCCTCCCTCCCCGTTCCCCTGGCTCGCGCCCCCGTTCCCGACCCGGCCGTCGGCGCCGCCCTCGACCGCGCCGTCGCCTTCCTCCGGGCCTCGGACGTCCCCCACGGGCCCTGGAACGGCCCGGTCCCGGCCGAGGACCTCGTCCTCCTCGCCCTCCACCACGCGGGCGTCCCGCGCGACGACGCGCGCTTCCGCGCGCTCCTCGAGACCGCCCTCGCCCGCCGGCCGGAGCGGACCTACACGGTCTCGCTGCACGCCGTCCTCCTCGCCGAGCTCGACCCCGTCCGCTACCGGGACCGCATCGCCGAGTGCGCGCGCTGGCTCGTCGAAAACCAGGCGAAGAACGGCCAGTGGGCCTACACGACGCCCGCCGCCGCGCTCGACGCGAAGACCCGCGCGGGCGCCGGGGCTCCGAACAACTCCTGCAGCCTCTTCGCCGCGATGGGCCTCCGCGCCGCCGTCCGCGCGGGCGTGCCGCTGCCCCGCGAGTCGCTCGTCCGCGCCCGCGACGCCTGGCGCGCCTGCCAGAGGCCCGACCGCGACCGGCAGTTCGGCCAGGACCGGGCCGGATGGTGCTACTCCCGCGAGGAAGAGGACCACCACCCCTACGGCTCCATGACCGCCGGGGGCCTCGCGGCCCTCGTCACGCTCCATCAGCTCCTGGGCGACGACTGGCGCCGGGACCCGGCCGTCCTGGCCGGCCTGAGCTGGCTCACCTTCCACTTCACCGTCCACGAGAACTACGGGCCCGTCGAGGACCTCATGGCCCGCGAGATCCTTTCCGACACGCCCAGCCCCCGCACAGAGTTCTACTACTACCTCTGGGCCCTCGAGCGCGCCGCGGCCGTCACCGGGAGCGTCGACTTCGGCGGACGCGACTGGTACCGCGAGGGGAGGGACGAGCTCCTCTCCCTCCAGCGCCCCGACGGCTCGTGGTCGAGCGGCGTCCGCCGCTGCAACCCCGTCTGGGACACCTGCTACGCGATCCTCTTCCTGACGAGGTCCACCCGATGATCGCCCTCGCGCTCCTCCTCCTTGCCCAGGACCAGCAGGGCATCGACTTCTTCGAGAAGAAGGTCCGCCCGGTCCTCGTCGCCCGCTGCTACGAATGCCACAGCAAGGACGCGAAGAAGCTCAAGGGCGGCCTCCTCCTCGACACCCGCGAGGGGGCCCGGAAGGGCGGCGACACGGGGCCCGCCGTCGTGCCGGGAGACCTCTCGAAGAGCCTCCTCGTCAAGGCCGTCCGCTGGGCCGACGAGGAGCTCCAGATGCCCCCCAAGGAGAAGCTGCCCGCCGAGCTCGTGGCCGACCTCGAGGCCTGGGTCAGGATGGGCGCGCCCGATCCCCGCGACGGCGGCGCCGCCGCGCGGCCCAAGCAGGTCGGGATGAGCCTCGAGGAAGGCCGCAGGTTCTGGTCCTACCGGCCCGTCGAGAGGCCCCTGCTCCCCGCCGTCCGCGACGCCGCGTGGCCCGCGGGGGAGATCGACCGCTTCGTCCTCGCCGGCCTCGAGGCCCGCGGGCTCCGTCCCGCCCCCGAGGCCGACCGCGCCGTCCTCGCCCGGCGCCTGACCTACGATCTCCACGGCCTCCCCCCGACCCCCGAGGAGGTGGACGCCTTCGGCCGGGACGCCTCGCCCGACGCCTGGGAGCAGCTCGTCGACCGCCTCCTCGCCTCGCCGCGCTTCGGGGAGCGCTGGGGGCGCCACTGGCTGGACGTGGCCCGCTACGCGGAGTCCCTCACCCTCCGCGGCTTCGTGCTCAAGGACGCCTGGCGCTACCGCGACTACGTGATCGGCGCCTTCAACGCCGACCTTCCCTTCGACCGCTTCGTGCGCGAGCAGGTCGCGGGGGACCTCCTGGGCGGCGGCGCGCTCGAGGAGCGCCGGAGGAGCCTCGTCGCCGTCACTTTCCTCACGATGGGGAACCACAACCTCGAGGAGCAGGACAAGAAGCAGCTCGAGATGGACGTGGTGGACGAGCAGCTCGACGCGGTCAGCCGCGCCTTCCTCGCCCAGACCGTCACCTGCGCGCGCTGCCACGACCACAAGTTCGACCCGATCCCGACGCGCGACTACTACGCGCTCGCCGGGATCCTGAAGAACGCCCGCTCCGTCGAGCACGCGAACGTCTCGAAGTGGCTCGAGGCCCCGCTTCCCATGGACCCGGCCCGCGAGGCCGAGGTCCGGCGGCACGAGGAGGCGGTGGCGGCGCTCCAGGCCCGGATCAAGGCCGAGCGGACGGCCACGGCCTCCGTCAAGGAGAAGCCCGACGCCCCGCCCCTGGTGCTCGCCGCCAAGGACGTGGCCGGGATCGTGGTGGACGACGTCCAGGCCGAGAAGGTGGGCGAGTGGATGCACTCGGTCCACACCGGCCGCTACATCGACCGGGGCTACCTCCACGACAAGAACGAGGGGAAGGGCGAGAAGAGCCTGACCTTCCATCCCGAGCTCCCCGCCGGCCGCTACGAGGTCCGCTTCGCCTACTCCCACGGGTCGAGCCGCGCGACGAACGTGCCGGTCACCATCCTGAGCGCCGACGGCGAGAAGACCGTGACCGTGAACCAGAAGGAGGTCCCGCTCATCGACGTCCGCTACGTCTCGCTCGGCACCTACCGCTTCGAGAACAACCAGGGCTACGTCATCGTCTCGAACGAGGGGACCCAGGGCCACGTGACGGCCGACGCGATGGTCTTCATCCCGGTCGGGAAGGCGGCGACGACCGCCGCCGCGGCCGCGCCGGCCCCGGGGAAGGCCCCGGCCGGCGAGAGCGCCTCGATCCGCGCGCTCGAGGCCGAGCTCAAGAAGCTCCAGGACTCGGGCCCCAAGCGCGACACCGCGATGGCCGTGGCCGAGGAGAAGAAGCCCGTTGACCTCAAGGTCCACCACCGGGGAAGCGTCCACACCCTGGGCGAGACGGCCCCCCGCGGCTTCCTCCAGGTCGCGCTCCGGGGCGAGGCTGCCGCGATGCCCGCCGCCGAGAGCGGGCGGCGGGAGCTGGCCGAGTGGCTCGCTTCGCCGGCGAACCCGCTCACCGCCCGCGTCTACGCGAACCGCGCCTGGCACTGGCTCTTCGGGGCCGGGATCGTGCGGACGACGGACAACTTCGGGACGACCGGCGAGCGGCCGTCGCACCCCGAGCTCCTCGACCACCTCGCCTCGAGCTTCGCGGAGGATGCTTGGTCCGTGAAGCGGCTCGTCCGGCGGATCGTGACCTCGCGAGCCTACCGGATGTCGAGCGGGGGCGCCGCGGAGGCCGACCCCGAGAACCGCCTCCTCTCGCGCGCCCACCGGCGGCGCCTGGACGCCGAGTCGATACGGGACACGATCCTCGCGGTGAGCGGGCGGATGAAGCCCTTCAAGGGAGGCCCGACCTTCCCCGTCTCGCTCGCCTCGGACTACGCCTACCGGCACGCGGGCCTCGAGCGGAGCGTCTACGCCCCGGTCTTCCGGAACGCGCTCCCCGAGCTCCTCCAGGTCTTCGACTTCGCCGACACGAGTGTCTCGACCGGCCGGCGCGACGCGAGCACCGTCGCGCCCCAGGCGCTCTTCCTCCTCAACAACCCCTTCGTCCTCGAGCAGGCCCGGGCCGCCGCGGAGCGCCTCCTCGGCGAGGGCCACGCGGACGACCGCGCGCGCGCGGTCCGCGCCTGGAGGCTCGCCCTCGGCCGCCCGCCCTCGGAGGGGGAGGCGGCCGCCGCCCTCCGCCATGTCTCGGCGTCCAAGGACCCGCGCGAGGCGTGGGCCTCGGTCTTCCACGCGCTCTTCGCCTCGGTCGAATTCCGGTACCTGAACTAGGAGCCCGCCATGAAGATCCTGTCGCGCCGGGAACTGCTCCGGGAGGCCGCCTGCGGGTTCGGGGCGGTCGCGTTCGCGGGCCTCTCGGGGGCCCGGGCGCTCGCCTCGGAGGACCCGC
>Ga0187893_10010384_pt1 | contig 13903 bp, 5 predicted proteins | sample MA1701074metaG_FD_139574 | JGI IMG/M metagenome (GOLD analysis project Ga0187893, IMG submission 139574) | White microbial mat communities from a basaltic lava cave in the Kipuka Kanohina Cave System on the Island of Hawaii, USA - MA170107-4 metaG ...
ACAACCTTCGCACAGTTCCACTTTACTTCTGTCACGAACCACAATTGCAGATGAAAGAAGATACTCATAAATCCCTCTTGCATCGTTCACTTTTACCAGTAAAAAATTGGCATCGGAAGGATAGACTTTCTGAACCAGCGGTAATTTTTTTAATAACAACTCAAGCTCTTCCCTGCTTTGCACCAGCTCTTTGATAAAACCATTTACCTGATCCACATTTTCCAAAGCCTGCAACACCAGTTCCTGCACGGCCTGGCTGATATTGTAAGGTGGTTTTATTTTATTAAATACAGCAATGATATCTTCACTGGCAAATGCCATTCCCAATCGCAAAGCAGCGAGTCCCCATGCTTTACTCAATGTTTGCATCACTACCAGGTTGGGATATTCAGTCAGCTCCTGTATAAAAGATTTTTGTTTGCTGAAATTGATATATGCTTCATCAATCACTACAATGCCATTAAAATTATTCAGGATGGTTTCAATGTCTTCCCTGTGAAATGAATTAGCAGTAGGATTATTGGGTGAACATATCCAGATCAGCTTAGTATTTTCATCCACCAGGTTTTCCAAATGAATAAGGTCCAACTGGAAATCATCCAGCAATCTTGCTTTGCGTATCTCCACATCATTAATATTGGCGCTTACTTCATACATGCCATAAGTAGGCGGACAAATGATCACATTGTCCTTTCCCGGGTTGCAAAAGCCGCGGTATAAAATATCAATACATTCATCGCTGCCATTACCGATAAACATATTTTGCGGCGGCACTCCTTTTATTTCCGCTAAACGATATTTTATTCGCCATTGCAAAGGATCAGGATAACGATTGTAATTTTTTGATAAAGGAGAACCCAATGAATTTTCATTCGCATCCAAAAAAACATCAGCCTTTCCTTTAAACTCATCTCTTGCTGATGAATAAGGAACCAGCTTTTTAATATTCTCTCTTACTAATTTATTTATATCGAGATTCATGTTATTTGTTGGTTACAGGTTACCAGTTACCGGTTACAGGAAACAGAAAGCTGACAACAATAATTAAAAACTATTTAGCCTGACCGTCACAGCATTTGCATGTGCTTCCAAACCCTCAGCCTTTGCCATTGTTTCAACAGTTTCACCAATATTCTTTAAACCTTCTTCACTTAATTTTTGATACGTGATCTTTTTTACAAAACTATCCACACTTACGCCGCTATACGATCTTGCATAGCCGTTAGTCGGCAATGTATGATTGGTACCGCTTGCATAATCACCCACACTCTCCGGTGAATAATTTCCCAAAAAAACAGAACCGGCATTGATGATCTTTTCTGCAATGGCTTCATCATTTGCACAACTGATGATTAAATGCTCTGCTGCATATTCATTTACCAAATCAATGGCATCATCAATGCTATTTACTAAAATCGCCTTGCTGTTGTCCAACGCTTTTGATGCAAATTCTTTTCTTTGCAATACTTCAAGCTGCTGTTCTATTTCTTTTTGAACATTATTGATCATTTCTTCACTTGTTGAAACCAGCAATACTTGTGAATCTGCGCCATGCTCAGCTTGTGATAAAAGATCGGCAGCAACAAAAGAAGCATTGGCTGTTTCATCAGCCAGCACACAAACTTCGCTGGGGCCGGCGGGTATATCAATAGCTATTCCTTCCGATTGAATGATTTGTTTGGCGCAAGTGACATATTGATTGCCCGGGCCAAAAATCTTATACACCCTGGGGATTGTTTCCGTGCCATAAGCCATGGCCGCAATAGCCTGCGCACCGCCTGCTTTAAATATTTTGGTGATGCCTGCTGATTGCGCTGCATATAAAACAACAGGATTGATGCTGCCATCTTTTTGAGGCGGTGTGCAAAGAATTATTTCTTTACAACCAGCCAGCTTTGCAGGAATGCCCAGCATCAATACCGTAGAAAAAAGAGGCGCTGTTCCTCCGGGAATATATAATCCTGCTTTTTCAATAGCAACTGATCTACGCCAGCATTTTACGCCGGGCATGGTTTCGATAGCTTGCTCTTGTTGCAATTGCAAAGCATGAAAGGCAGAAATATTATCGGCTGCCGTGTGAATGGCCTTTTTCAAATCATCGCTTACTTGTTGTTCAGCATCATTTATTTCTTTTTCACTCACCAACAGCTTTTTCAGCTTCACACCGTCAAACTCTTTGGTGAATTTCTTCAGCTCTTTGTCGCCACCCGATTTTACTTTTTCCAATACCTTCTTTACTTTCTTCTCCAAAGAAAGCTGTTCCAATACCGGCCGCTGCAGCAACTCCGGCCAATCTTCTCTGTTTGGGTATTTAACTATTTGCATAAACACTAATTAATGCTAATCAACACTAATGGACACGAATAATTTCCTTTTATTCAGTTCCAGACGCCATGCATGGCGTCTCTACCATTCACCATTCACAATTTCACACAATCATTTTCTCAATCGGCACTACCAATATGCCCTGCGCCCCGGCCCCTTTTAATTGTTCTATAATGTTCCAAAAATCATTTTCATCTATCACACTGTGTACGCTGCTCCATCCTGATGCTGCCAATGGCAATACAGTCGGGCTTTTCATGCCAGGCAATAATGAAATGATCTCATTTAATTTTTCATTGGGTGCATTCAGCAATATGTATTTATTGTTCTTTGCTTTTTTTACCGAACGGATACGGAATAATAATTTATCAAGCAATCTTAACCTTTCTGCATCGAGTTTTTTATTGCGGATCAAAACAGACTGCGAATCCAAAATGGTTTCTGCTTCTTTCAATCCATTTGTGAGTAAAGTGGAACCGCTGCTTACCAGGTCACAAATAGCATCGGCTAAACCAATACCCGGCGCTATCTCCACGCTGCCGCTGATCTCATGAATTTCTGCATTGATCTTATGCTTGCTTAAAAAATCCTGCACCAGCACGGGATAGCTGGTAGCGATCTTTTTTCCATTCAGGTTTTGACGGCTGTAAATCTCATTTTTTTCAACAGCAATGGAAAGACGGCATTTTCCAAAACCCAATTGCTCCATCACATCCACTTCTTTTTTCTTTTCATACACTACATTTTCTCCCACAATGCCAGCATCGGCTACTGCATCTTCCACGTACTGGGGAATATCATCATCGCGGAGAAAATAAACTTCAAGCGGAAAGTTGGATGCCGATGACTTGAGTTTATTACCCCCATTTGAAATATCAATACCACATTCCTTTAATAACCGCAACGAATCCTCATGCAGCCTTCCAGATTTTTGTATCGCAATTTTAAGTTTCATCTTTTTTCTTTTCTGATAACAGGTAAATAAAAAGGGCTTACCGCCGTGGTAAGCCCTCTGAAAGTAATTTATGTTGACATATTACATAAAAACATCACAGCTTACCCATTGGGTAAAATGATGATGATGAATATGCAGGTTTAAACTCATTTTTTTGTTTTGCGCTGCAAAAATAGAGAGCTTTTTGACATGGCAAAATTTTTTATTTATTAACGCATCTGGAAAAATACCCGGTTCAGGGTATTGCAGCATTCAAAAAGTCAGCTTATTATTGTACTGGTTTTTCATAGGATATTGGATTTTAAAAACGGAGCTGGATGTCTATCCGGCTCCTATTTTTTTAACCCCAACCCCTAAAGGGGCTTTAAAACATCTTATCTTACGCAGCTTCACTTTTGTATCAGACTTCTGACTCATTTGACCTACTGACTTTCCTTCATTTTGCCACCACCGTTTTACTCTCCACTGTATGCACACTGAAATAACCCAATGCTTCCCCACTAATATTGCTTACTGCATTGGCTGGTGAAGCCGATTGACTATTGCCTGTAGCACTTTGATTCAAACTAAACCAATACTTATACACGGCGTTGTCAATACACTGCATATCGAGCCTTACTGTATCACCTTTTAGAATTTTTCTTTCACCACCATCATCATCGGCCAGGTACCAAAGTTTTGCTTCCACTTTATTGCCATCTAAGTAATCATCGTTATTTGTAAATATGGTTTTTGTTTTTTCGCCGTTGATGTATTGCAGGTAGCGATAATTATTTCCTTTGCCCGGCGGGTCCTGGTAAGTAGTGTTCGCTATCTTTCTTGTTTCACCAAACAAAATTTCATCAGTAATGTAAATGGTATCCATGCTGACCTTTTGGGGCATAGCAGATTGAGCTGTGAATGTTGTACCGTTAATACCCACCCGTAGCGTATAGGTTTTACCGGTCACTCCTTTAAGCAACGGCGCTGTATAAACACCGGCCGAATCTTCGGTAAAGTTTGTCAGCAATCCTGCATCATCTGTTACCGTCACATTGGCACCACTGATGCCGGGGTAAACATTATCTTCTGAAATATTTTTCGTTGTTGTTACCAACACTTTGGCATCACCGGGCTGATCGGTAACGATTGCTTCTATTACATACTTTTTTTCTACACCTTTTATATCCACATTGATCACTTTGGTGCATGAGGTAAACAAAATGATAAATAAAAAAAAGACGATGCAGTATCGTGTTATTTTTATTTTTTTCATATCCCCTGTTCTATAACCCACCCCTTTCGAAATCTCCTTTGCAGTAATGTCTGACGCCCCTCCGTTGGAGGGGATGGAAACCCCTAAACTTGAAAAGTTAAGTTGAATCTTCATACTAAAATTTAAAATTGTAGGATACAGAAGGAATGTATTTGAATAAAGCTGTTTGCACTGCCTCTGTTTTATTGGGATCATCTTTATTATCCCTGAACTCGATGGTATAAGCATTCTCCCTGCCATAAGCATTGTACAAACTAATGGTCAGCTCCGATGAGAATTTTTTCTTTTGTTTCAATAGCCAGGTAGCGCCGATATCCAGCCGGTGATAAGCAGGCATGCGGTAATCATTTCTTTTGGTATAATAAAAAACCGTTTGATCATCTATCCTGTATTTACCCGCCGGAAAAGTAACAGCGCTGCCGGTATAATAGATCCAATTAGCCGACAATGTCCATTTTTTATTTAGTTGATAAATGGCAACTACGGCAATATCATGCGTCCGGTCTTGTTTTGCATTGTACCATTTGTTTTCATTGATGCCAATGATCTTTCTTTCTGTTTTTGACAAAGTATAACTCAGCCACCCGCTGATCCTTCCCAACTTTTTCTTAAACAACCATTCTATTCCATAAGCTCTTCCTTTTCCGAAAAGCAATTGTGTTTCTATTGCATCCGAATTGATAAATACATCAGCGCCATCCCTGTAATCCACCTGGTTTTGCATGGTTTTATAATAAGCTTCACCAGATAGCTCATAGTTATTACCGACAAAATTTTTATAATAACCAATAGCCACCTGGTCTGACACTTCTGGTTTAATGATATTTGTACTTGCCAGCCACTTATCAGTTGGGCTTGCTGCAGTTGAATTGGAGATCAAATGCAGGTTCTGCACATTTCTAACATACGAAGCTTTGACGGATGAACTGCTGTTGTATTGATAACTCATCGCCAGCCGCGGCTCTGCATTGAGATAAGTCTTTACAACATCTCCTTTTTTATAGCTGAAAGTATCCGTCACCACACCGGTGGCATCAATAGCATAAAAATCGCCTTTGCCCAGAATGCTAAATGCCGTTAACCGCATGCCATAGGTAATATTTATTTTATCCGATGCTTTCCATGTATTGGTAGCATACACAGCATTTTCCAATGAATATCTTTTTTGCAGTTGGCTGCTGTTTACACTCGATGCTTCACTCGCCGTTACTTTACCGGGTTTGATGCTATGATAAATTGCATTTAAACCAAACTTCAGGTTGTTCCTGCTATTAATATACCATTGCATTTCTTCTTTTAAATTCCAGTCCCTGATCTGCGAAAAAATATCAAAGTCAGTAGCGCCGCTGCGAATAGAAATAGTGTAATTGTAATTGCTAAGTATAAGCGATGTATTGGAAAAAAGTTTTGGATTGAAAATATGATTCCACCGGGCAGTGCCTGTACCATTACCCCATGCAATGCCGAATGTGCTGCCTACACCCAGGTTATCACGGCCAAAATAACCCGACAGATAAAGCCGGTCTTTTTTACTTAAAATATAATTGGCCTTTGCATTGAAATCGTAGAAAGAAAGATTGTTGCTGTTGACCGTAGAATCTTTGGAGAGTTTCAAAAATGCATCTACATAAGTTCTTCTTCCTGTTACGAGAAAAGATGATTTATTCTTTTGTATCGGTCCTTCCACATTCAGCTTGGTGGAGATAAGACCAATGCCGCCGCTTACATTATAAGCCTGGTTATTGCCTTCATTCATCTTTATATCCAGCACCGATGATAAACGGCCTCCGTATTGAGCAGGCATTCCCGCTTTATACATCGTCATATCTTTTATGGCATCGGAGTTGAACGTAGAAAAGAAACCCAATAAATGTGATGCATTATAAACCGGAGCTTCATCCAGCAAGATCAGGTTTTGATCTGCCGCACCACCTCTTACATAAAAACCACTGTTGCCATCGCCTGCTGATTTTACACCCGGCAGCAATTGCATCACTTTCAAAATATCTCTTTCGCCCAATAACACCGGCACATATTTTATTTCCTTGGTTGAAAGTTTTTCCACTCCCATTTGCGGATTGCTAAGGCTGCGGCTGCGTGAATCAGAAGATACGACGACTTCACTAAGGTCTCTTACAAAATCTTCCAATGAAACATTTAAAATAACATTATTGTCAACAGTGATTGTTTTAGAAAAAGGCTGCAATCCAACAGCGCTTATTTCTATAGTGTATTCACCTTTGGGAACAGTGATGGAATAAAAACCATAATCGTTGCTAAGTACACTGGTGCCTTGCCGTCTCTGCTCATCCCCCTTCGGGGGATTATAGGGGGCCGCTTTCACTGCAGCAGCAATAATGGTTTCACCTTTTGCTTTGGAAGTAATGGTGCCGCTGATAGTAAATTTTTGCTGGGCATTTGCAATAGAAAATGAAAAGATCGTTACACAAATAAGCAATAAGGTTTTAGTGGTTTGCATACATATTGTTTTAAGGCCTCACCTAACCTCTCCGAAGGAGAGGAACAGCACACAGCCCTTGCTTTTCGACGATTCAAAAATTATTAGCATCTGCGAAACTGTTGAGAAAATAATTCAAACAACATCAACGCGGTTGCAATATTAGCAGTAATCCATTCAACGAAAAGTGACGCTCATCATCATTAACACAATTATTACAAACAAAAACTTTGGAAGTTCATCTTCATTTATTGCTTGCAATGCCATTTTGCAAATGATCACAGGTAAAAGATTTTAAACTGCAACAGCATTTGTTTATAAACGGGTTCAAACATTGTATTCACTGATAAGATGCTGTTGCGCTATCATTCAACAGCAGGTATCGTAAATCTACGATTATCCCTGCCCTCGTTTTTTCACTGATTAATTTTGTGTAAACACATCCAAAAGAGGGACAGCTTAATGTTTTAAAACCCTTTACCAGTCTACGTTGTATTGATTTATTTTTTTTCATAGAAATAAAAGAAATGCTGTGAAAGGGGTTTTTATTTTTTCGTAAAATTCCGATACGCCGTTTTTGCCAAAAATTTATTCCCATTTATCCCAAATGGTTTAAAATAAATTAGGGAAATTGCTAAAGTTTGTTACTTTTATATCACTCCATCCTGTTTAAGCCAAAAGCTCCAACATTCTTTTATCCAGCCAATATTAACAGGGAAGCCTAATTATCCAACTAATATTACAATGAAACGCCGGGAAATATTCTGACAGACCTGGATATAATATCGCCATATTTTTTGTATTCACTCCGTACGCTGACAAAGGCAATATGTTTTGAATAAACTGTACCCCTCATCTTTCTTACCCCCATTGAACACTCCCGTGTAAACTATTACACCATCCACTTCCATTTTATGAATTGCTGAGTGCGGCAATTATCCAATAGCCTGTTTAAGCTAAACAGAGACCACTCCACCCTGCTTAATGTAGCAATTCATGAGCCCACTGGTGCTTATACATAGCCATGCTAACTATAAATGCCGTAAAGGCATTCCTGTATCATTGCTTATACGTGTCATTTGTTGTGTTTCTTTCTTTTTGTTCTCGTTTTTTGTATCGGAGGTAAATGCGCAAACGGGAACAATAAGTAATGTCTCTGGAAATCCAGGTTGCTTAAATGGCACACAGCCGACTATTACTTTTACAGGGACCGGCGGCACGGCGGAATATACATTTACTTACACTATTAATGGCGGCGCACCACTTACAACGCCTGTAAGTTCATCAGGACAGATAACATTGAATGTGCCAACAGGCAGCGTTACTTCGTATGTATATGAACTTATAAGCATACAGGATAATAACGGCGCGGGAACATCTGTAACAATTACAGGTCAGGACGTAACCGTTGCAATTAATCCTGCACCAACGAAACCTTCAATAACTCTTTTATCGGGTACCACCCCGCTTTGTTATGAAAACCCCACACCCGTTACTTTAGGGGTACCGGCAGGCTATGCCGGTTATCAGTGGTATGGCACAGGTTTTACACCTCCTGGTACGCTAATCACCGGTGCCACAAACCAAACCTATACCACCACTTCAAGCGGAAATTACACAGTTGTAGTATCAAATTTAATGGGGTGCACCACGGCATCGGATCCATTCCTGATTGGCCAAATGGTTGATCCCCCTAGTGCCATTTACGGCGAACATGATGAAGTTCATGATTCTCGTTGTATAAATTATGACCCTCCAATTCTCCAGCTTGTCAATGTTGGAGGCGGGGCTACCCCTCCTCCATTAAGTTATCAATGGCAATTTAGCTCTGATGGAAATACATGGAATAATATCGCTGGAGCAAACGGAACTGCATATAATCCGCCTCAATTAACTGCCGTTGGAAATTATTATTATCGAGCAGTCATATCTGATCAATGCGTATCATTCCCTACAGACCCTAAGTGGATTACTATAGTTGCTGACCCTACTGTAACGGCTACAGCAAACAGCACAAGTTTTTGCCAGGGTCCGCCATCTATTCCCATAAACGGCACTTTTGGTTTCAATATCGCTGGTGGTTCTGCTACCTATGCCTGGCAATGGGAATATAGAAGTTTGCCGGGAGGCACTTTCGCAAATGTTCCCGGAGGAATGAATCCTAATATCCCAACAGGAACGGCAGGCAGTTTTGAATTTAGAGTCCGGCTATTTGCTGCTCCTTGCAATGATGTTTATTCTACCAACACTCTTGCAATTACAATTAATCCCACGCCTACAATTACTGATCAACCAGATAACGCAGCAGCATGCCCGGGTGATGATGTAACTTTTAATGTATCGGCATCGGGCTCAGGTCTTACTTATCAGTGGAGAAGAAATGGAAATAATATAGGAGCCACAGGCTCTTCTTATACAAGGAACAATGTAACCAGCGGCAACAATGGTGATGTTTTTGATGTTGTCGTAAGCAATGCCTGCGGCTCGGTAACTTCCACCGGGGCTGTGCTTACTGTCAGTCCGCCATTAAACCCAGCGGGGCATGATACAAATCCGGTAACAGCTTGTGCTAATTATAATCCGCCAGCATTAGTGATTAATTCACCGGCACCTTCAGGCGGTCAGCCACCTTATACTTATCAATGGCGATTAAATGGTAATCCTGTACCCCCTGGTGAAGGAGGAACGTCGTCTACAACTTCCACATATAATCCGAATAATTTACCAGTAGGTGTGCACAATTTCAATGTCATTATCACCGATGCTTGTGGCAATTCTGTAACAACAGCAACGAAAACTATCACTATCGTTCCTGACCCCTCCGTTACTGTCACTGGCGGAGGAACATTTTGCTCCGGGGCAAATGTCACTCTTAATGCAACGGTAACAAACGGTACAGGTGCAGCTACATATCAATGGTCTTCCGGCCCGTCAGCAGGTGGTCCCTGGACCCCTATTGGAGGTACTAACTCACTAACCTATTCACCACCGACAGGATCAGCAGGCACTACTTATTATCAAATTCGAGTATTTCCAAATGTCGCTTCTTGTAATGACGCGACGGCAAGTGTTGCTGTAACGATTAATGCAACACCTGCTACACCTAATCCAACAGCCACACCGGGTACTGTTTGCATAGGAGGAAGTTTTACGTTAAATGCAAATACAGGATCTTCTGTTGGGAATGTATGGACAGGGCCAAACACCTTAAATTCAACCGCACCATTTTTTACGATTAATAATGCACAACCTGTACATGCCGGCACTTATTATTTAACTTTTATTCAAAATGGATGTACCAGTGCGCAGGGCCAAGTAGCAGTATCTGTAGTTGCCAATCCGCCAACACCCTTTATCAACGCATCGGGTCCAACTACTTTCTGTGGCGGAGGAAGTGTTACTTTAACCTCATCGGTAACCGGAGCAGGCTTAAGTTATCAATGGTATCGGAATGGTTCGCCTGTTGGCACAAATAGTTCATCGTATACAGCTACATTACCGGGCAACTATACTTTAACTATTACAAATGCAAGCAACTGTTCTGCCAATTCCTCTAATAGCATTCCTGTAACTGTCAATACACCACCGTCAACTCCTGTAATTAATCGTGACGGCCCTGCTACATTTTGTTTAAACCAGGCAACTGTACTTAGCACGCCGCCCGTAGCCGGCTATACCTATCAATGGTTTTTAGATGGTGCCGCAATTTCCGGTGCAAATCAAGATAACTATACTCCAGTGAGTGTTGGCAGTGGCAATTACACCGTACAGGTAACCGATGTTAATAATTGTTCTGCAGTCTCCGCTCCAATGTCTATTACTGTTCTTTCTATTCCAGGTGTACCCAACATTACCGGGCCCACTGAAGTTTGTGTGGGCAACACTATCAATCTCGATCCTGATGGCAACTGGTCGAGCAGCAATTCATCTATTGCAACTATCAACGGTCAAGGCATTGTAACCGGCATATCAGCCGGAGCAGCCAGCATGATTTATACGATAACTGGTGGTAACGGATGCCAAAATACTACCACACATCCGGTAAATGTAATTACCCTGCCCAATGCACCAAATGCGTTGGCAAACGGATCACAAGGTCCGATTACAATCTGCCAGGGACAATCCACATCGTTGTCATCCACAGGAACACCCAATTCTTTTGCTACACAAACTTTTTGTAATCCGACGGACGATCACTTTTTGAATTGCACAGATCTTACCGCTTGCTGGGCACAAACTTCTATTACGGCATCCGGTTTACCCAACTCCATGTCGCAGATCACCAGCATTACTGTTCAATTAAGTTTGGTTCATCCCACAGACAGTGAAGTGGAAATATACCTTGTAAGGCCGGGCGGAAGGCTTGACAACCTTGGTAACATTCCAAATAATAATGCCAATACCCAGCAAACGTATTCAGGCGAATCCATTACTCTTTCATCGGATAATGGGGGCAACGGCAATAACTATACAAATACTATTTTTTCAGATGCCGCCGGAACCTCGGTTACTTCGGGTACCGCACCGTTCAGTAATACATACAGACCTGAGGATGCATTCAGCACATTGACCGGCAATCCCAATGGCAACTGGACATTAAGAGTTGTTGATGATGTAAATAGCGGTGATGTAGGTGATCTGCTTAACTGGTGTATTACGTTTACCTACGGCAGTGGTATCACTTATTCGTGGACATCGAACCCGGCAGGTGGTCTGACACCCGCTCAACAATCAATGCAAAATCCCGGTTTGGTTACTCCTGCACAAACCACAACTTATACAGTAACCACAACGGCTACCGGAACAGGTTGTTCGCTTTCATCTTCTGTTACGGTAAATGTATTACCAACACCAACTATTACATTAGGTGCTTTTCCTACCATTTGTGCCGGAGTCACTTCGGCCAACCTTCCTTATACGGCTATATCGGGAAGCCCAGATCAATACAGCATTGTATGGAGTGGAGCACCGGGTTTCAGCAATGTAACCAATGCACCCCTGCCCGGAAGTCCCATTACAATAGCTATTCCCGGAGGTGCAGGATCAGGAACTTATAATGGCACATTGACTGTAAGAAACAGTGCCGGTGGTTGTGTTAGTGCAGGTGTTCCCTTCACCATCACAATAGCCGTCTCTCCAACAGTAACACCCGGCACCGCACTCACTGCCTGTCAGTCGGGTTCACCATCGGCCATCACATTAACCGGGGCCAATGTGGGAGGTAGTGCCACAACCGGAGCATGGTCTATAACAAATCTTGTCCCCGGTAATGGTGGTAATGACGGATCATTAAGCAATACAGGACAAACAGGCAATCCAGCTACGGTAACCTATACGCCACCCGCCGGTTATGTTGGCACGGTCACGTTAACATTAACTACCAACGCACCTGGGTCGTGTCCTGCTACGAGTGGCACGAGAACAATTACAATTAATCCGGCGCCGACGGTTGAAGCTGGCGGTCCAAATACCGTTTGCCAATCGGGATCACCAACTGCGATTACATTAACCGGGGCCAGTATTGGAGGAGGCGCCTCAACCGCAGCGTGGTCTATTACTTCAGGAGGAGGATCTTTGAGTAATCCAGGGCAAACCAATAATCCGGCAGGAGTGACTTATACCCCGGCGGCGGGATTCAGCGGAACGATTACATTGACATTAACCACTGACGATCCATCGGGCCCATGCGGTCCTGTAAGCGATACAAGAATAATAAATGTAAATACTGCACCTACTGCAAACGCAGGTGGTCCTAATACGGTTTGTCAATCTGGTTCGCCGGCACCGATCACGTTAAGCGGAGCAAGTGTTGGAGGAAGTGCTTCCACCGGCGCATGGTCAATTACGTCAGGATCAGGTGTGTTAAGCACCACGGCTCAAACCGGCAATCCGGCTTCCGTAACATTTACACCGAATGCAGGTTTTAGCGGAACTGTATTACTCACGTTAACCACAGATGCACCCGCAGGATGTCCGGCTGCTACAGCAATAAGGACGATTAATGTAAGCAGTATAACACCGGGATCAATTGATGGTAATCCAGGAGCAGGGCTTGACAGAACATTCTGTGACTTTACCGGAAGCGGAAGCCCCTTCGCGGCACCAATTACTAGTGTTACTGCTGCTTCAGGTTCGGGCACTGTTACCTATCAATGGCAAAGCAGCACTACAGATTGCAGCACAGGATTTACAGATATTGCGGAGCAACGCTCCCAGAGTTACACAGTTCCCGCTGGCCTTTTGGTCACTACTTATTTCCGTAGGGCTGCGATTTCTACCGTAGGGGGAGTGCCATGTATTGATTATAGTAACTGTATCACTATAGCGATCAATCGTGTGATTCCTGGTGTGATTGAAGAAGACCAAACTATATGCACAAATGGTGATCCGGACGAGTTAACTGTTGCCACTCCTGCCAGTGTTAGCCCCGGCGCCACACTTGGTTATCTTTGGGAAAGTGGAACAGGGGGTTGTGGTGGAACTTTCACACCAATTTCGGGTGCCAATTCAGCGACCTATGATCCACCGGCAGGATTGACGCAAACAACTACTTATCGCAGACGGGTATTGTCAACGTTAAATGGTACTTCGTGTAATACGGCGGTAAGCAATTGTGTAACTGTTACAGTTGGAGCGCCGGTAACTCCAACATTCACACCGGTGGCTGCGATATGTTCCGGTGCAACACTGAGTGCATTACCAACAACTTCCAACAATGGTATTACCGGTACATGGGCTCCTGCACTGAACAATACAACAACCACTACTTATACATTTACACCGGCAGCAGGTCAGTGTGCTACTACTGCCACGATGACCATTACAGTTAACCCGAACATTACGCCAACCTTTACACAGGTGGCTGCTATATGTTCCGGTGGAACACTGAGTGCATTACCCACAACTTCCA
>Ga0187893_10010385_pt1 | contig 13901 bp, 12 predicted proteins | sample MA1701074metaG_FD_139574 | JGI IMG/M metagenome (GOLD analysis project Ga0187893, IMG submission 139574) | White microbial mat communities from a basaltic lava cave in the Kipuka Kanohina Cave System on the Island of Hawaii, USA - MA170107-4 metaG ...
AGGGCGTAGACGTCGGTGCGCTTGTCGATGCTCAGCCCCTGCGCCTGCTCCGGGGACATGAAGTGCGGCGTGCCGAGGGTCATGCCCTGGCGCGTCAACTGCCGCGCGTCGGCGAAGAGGTCCTTGGAGACGCCGAAGTCGAGCACCCAGACGTGCTGGCCCTCGAGCATGATGTTCGCGGGCTTCATGTCGCGGTGGATGATCTCGTTCTGGTGGGCGTGGTGGAGGGCGAGCGCGGTGTCGCGGACGATCTCCGCGGCGCGCCGCGGGGTGAGGGTGGGCGTCATCTCATGGGCGGTGATGCCCTCGATGAGCTTGATCGCGATGAAGTAGATGCCGTTGTCCTCGCCGACCTCGTAGATGGGGACGATGTTCGGATGGGCCATGCGGGAGATGAGGCGCGCCTCGCGGAAGAAGCGTTCGAGGATGGTGCGTTCGGGGGCGTGGCCGCCGGGGTTGAGGACCTTGACGGCGACCCAGCGCTTGAGCGACTCGTCCCAGGCCTTGTAGACGGCGCTCGTGCCGCCGCGGCCGAGGAGCTGGCTCAGGACGTACTTGCCGAGGGTCTTGAGCGGGGAGCTCTTCCTGGCGGACGACGGCGGGTCGTCGAGGGACTTGGCGTACTGCTCGGGGGAGAGGCGCGCGACATCCATGAGCAAGTGGCGCAGCTCGGCGTTCGGGTTTTTCGAGAACTCGTCCAGCACCCACTTGCGCTCGACGTCGCCGATGTAGCCGTACCGCTCCGCCCGGTCGAGGATGCGGAGGAGGCGGGCCTCGTCCATGGGGGCATTGTAGCGCGGCCGGCGGCGCTACGCCCACAGCCAGCGCCAGATCTCCCGCACGGCCGGCCGCTTGCCGTAGAGCAGGAGACCCATGCGGTAGAGCTTCGCCGACACGCGGATCGAGAGCGCGGTCGCGCCGATCAGGACCGCGATCGCCAGCGCCACCTCCCACCACGGCGTGCCGCGGGGGTCGACCGAGTAGCGCAGCATCATCGTCGTCGGCGTCGTGAGCGGGATGTACGTGAAGACGCGCGCGAGCGCCGACTGCGGGCTCGACAGGATGCTCACCCACACGAAGACGGGGCTCATCACCGTGACCGTGATGAACCACGTCAGCTGCGTGCTCTCGCGCTGGTTCGACCCGAGCGAGCCGACGCCGAGCAGCAGGCTCCCGTAGAGAACGTAGCCGAGGAGGTAGAAGACGGTGCAGAAGACGAAGAGCGCCGGGTTCACCACGAACGTGAACGCCATCGAGATCGCCGTGCCCACCCCGAGCGCGCTCCAGATCGCGACCTGCAGGAGCCCGACCGCGCCGAGGCCGATGAGCTTGCCGGTCAGGAGCTGCTCCGGCGTCACCGACGAGATCACCATCTCCATGACGCGGTTCTCCTTCTCGTCGGCCATCCCCTGGATCAGGTAGCCTCCGGAGACGGAGATCGAGATGAAGAGGAGGAAGAAGAACGTCACGCCCGAAATCATCCGCTGCAGGTAGTCCTGCGGGCGCTCCTCGCGCGACACGCCGCCGGTCGTCTCGGCGAGGTAGACCGGCACCGTCGACGCGATCGGCACCTTCGCGCGCGCCAGCCGCGCCGGGTCGTCCTCGCGCAGCACGCACGACACGAGGTAGTCGCGGAATTCCGGCGCCACCAGCGAGTCGTTCATCGTGAACAGCGACGGCGGGATCGTCGAGTAGACGTCGAGGCGGCCGTCGCGCAGCCACTCGGCCGGGACGACGACGACGATCTGCACGCCGTCCGCGCGCATCGTCGCGCGCGCCTCGTCGCGCGTCGGATACGGTTTCCAGGAATCGCGGGCCTTCTTCACGAGCAGCCCGCTCTCGTCGACGAACCCGATCTTCGCCTTGGCGATCTTGCCCTCCTCCTCCCGCATCGACTCCTTCTGGAGGAGGAGGCTCGCGCCCATGACGACCAGCATGAAGAGCGGGAGGCCGAACGTGACGATGAGGAAGCTCCACCGCTTGACGGTCGTCAGGAACTCGTGACGGGCGACGACGAGAGCCTTCTTCACGGCGCGCCCCCGCGCACGGCGCGGATGAACACCTCGTCCATCGACGGCAGCGCGCGCTCGAAGTGGCGGATGATGGCGCCGTCGCGCACGAGTCCGCCGAGGAACTGCTCGGGCGTCGTCCTGAGCCACGCCTTCTGGAGCCCGTTGACGGCTTGGGCGCGCTCGACCTCGGGCCGCTTCGCGAGGTCGGCGTCGGTCTCGACGAGCACCGCGTTGTCGGCGAAGCGTTCGCGCATTTCGCGCACGGTGCCCGAGAGGACGCCGCGCCCCTCGTTGATGAGGTACGCGCGCGTGCACAGCAACTCGACCTGGTCCATGAGGTGGGTCGAGAGGATGATCGCCGTGCCCCTGGCGGCGGCCTCCTTCATGAGCTGGATGACGAGCTCGCGGTTGATGGGGTCGAGGCCGATGAACGGCTCGTCGAGGATGACGAGCGCGGGCTCGTGCATGAGGACGGCGGCGAGCTGGACCTTCTGCTGGTTGCCCTTGGAGAGCTCGCGCATGTTCTTGCGGCGCGACGCGAAGAGTCCGAAGCGGTCGAGCGTGCTTTCGGCGCGCGCGGCGGCGACGTGGCGCGCGAGGCCCTTGATCTGGCCGAGGAAGACGAGGACGTCGAAGACCTTCTGTTTCTGGTAGAGGCCGCGCTCCTCGGGCAGGTAGCCCATCCGGTCCTTGAGCGCGGGCGTCATTGTCTGACCGAGCACCCGGATCGAGCCGCTGTCGGGCCGGGTGATGTCGACGATCATCCGGATGAGCGAGGTCTTGCCGGCGCCGTTCGGGCCGAGCAGGCCGAAGACCTCGCCCGGCTCGACGCAGAGCGACACGCGGTCGACGGCGAGCTTGCGGTCGTAGGCCTTGACGACGTCTACGACTTCAAGCGCGGGGGCCACGCGCTACGACTTTTCGACTTCCGAGGTCGTCTTGACGACCTTGCCGACCAGACCGTACTCCTTGGCCTGCTGCGGCGACATCCAGAAGTCGCGGTCGGCGTCCTTCGTCACCTGCGCGGCGGACTTGCCGGTCTCCGCGGCGACGATCTCGTTGTAGCGCTCGCGCAGCTTGACGATCTCCTCCGCGTTGATCTGGATGTCGGAGGCGGAGCCGAACATCATCGTCGACGGCTGGTGGAGGAGGAAGCGCGAGTTCGGGGTGGAGAAGCGGCGCTCGCGCGGGGCGGCCAGGTAGATCATGACGGCGGCGCTCGCGCAGAGGCCGGTGACGACCGTTCGCACCGGCGGCTTCACGAAGCGCAGGAAGTCGTAGATGGCGAAGCCGGAGTCGGCGCTTCCGCCGGGCGAGTTGATGTAGACGGTGATGGGCGCCTTGTCGTCCATCTGCTGCATGAGGAGGAGCTGGGCGCTCACCTTGCGCGCGAGCGTGTCGGAGACGACCTCGTGCACGAGCACGCTGCGCGTCTTGAGCATGTGCTTGAGCAGGTCGTCGCCCTTGGGGGCTTTCTCCTCGTGCTCGTCGTCGTCCAGGCGGAAGTCCATGGTGGGGTCCCTCGGGGGTTTAACGCATGCGCACGCGGCGCTCATCCCGCCGCGTGTGCCCTGCTTCGCCGACGTGGCCGCGTGCGGGGCGGGCTCGCGGGCTATGCAGGGCAACCTTCGGCGACTTCCGTCGCGGCCACCGGGCGCGGCCTGCTCACCGAAGCCCGCAGGCTCGCTTGACCCGACGAGAGTCGGCGAAGGTTGGTGGGCGTGGACGGACTCGGACCGTCGACCTTCCGCTTATCAAGCGGATGCTCTAACCAACTGAGCTACACGCCCCTCCGGAAGTCAAAGAACAGCGGGCTCGCCCAGCCGAAGCCTGCTCCCGCGGTACCGCGTGGGAGGGGACGGCGAAGGCTGGTGGAGCCGACGGGAATCGAACCCGCAACCTCCTGGTTGCAAACCAGGCGCTCTCCCGTTGAGCTACGGCCCCTCAACGGAGCGTGGAGATAGTAATACGATGGCGGAGGGTCGTCAACTGGATGGCACTACGGGCGCGAGCCCGGCACCACCGGCCCCACCGTGCCGCTCGTCCGGCGCCCGCCGCCGTTCGGATCCGTGAACCGGTCCGCGGGATTCATCGGCTGCTTCGGACGGATGAACGTCCACGACACCGTGCCGTCGTCGTTGTCCTTCTTCGACCAGAACATCCAGGTGTCGGACATGAGGAACTGCATGAGGTGCAAGTTCCCTTCGCCGGTCTTCTTGTTGATCACGATCTCGGCCGTCGAGATGTCCCACGACGGCAGCTTCGGGATCTTGCGGTTGCCCGTCTTCGGGTCGATGCGCGTCGGGTTGTTCTCGCGCGTCGCGAGGTCGGTCACCCCGCTCGTCGAACCCTGCCCGATCGTGCGCGACCCGTCGGCCGGCCCGGCCACCGACGTGCCCGTCGGCGCACCGCCGCCGCTCGTCTGCGCGCAGGCCGCCAGAGCGAGCACCATCGCCGCGGGCCAGAGGCGGAGCATGGTCGGCATTCTACTATCTAGGACGTACGCGGCAAGCCGATTACTTCACGTTCGCGGGCCGCGGTCACTTGACGGGTTTCGGAGGGCTGTCCCCGGCCAGCAGGTACGCCTCCGCGTTGTCCGCCTTGCGCATGAGCCCGGACTTCGCCATGTCCTCGAGAATGGCGCGCGCGTTCGCGAGGTCGAGCCGCATCTCCGTCACGAGGTCCGCGGGGGTGATCCCCGCGCGACGCTCCCGCGCCAGCACGAGCACCTCGCGCGTGGGAGGCCCGTACGCCGCCGCGAACACGGAGAGCCCGATCACGAAGAGCGCCGCGCCGCCTCCGAGCAGCACCCACAGCGACGCCGGGAACCGGATGCGGATGGACGCGACGGCCGCGAGCAGACCCGCGACGATCAGGAAAATCGCCGCGTTGCGCAGCGTCACCCGCCGCCCCTTGAACGTCCGGTAGATCGGCTCGGTCATTTACTTGTCCGTCTTCTTGTCCTTGTCCTGCAGCGCCTTCGCGCCGGCCATCTTGAAGAACGCCTGCGGATCGGTCCAGAACGTGCCCTCGCCGACCGGCGCGAACACGAACGTCGTGTGCTGCGCCACCATCTGCGTGAAATTGTACATCGCGTAGTTGGGGCCGCCGCCGAACGCCTCGACGAGCGCCCGGAAGCCCTCGGCCTCCGCCTTCTTCTTGGCCTGGATCACGTCCGCCTCCGCCTTGCCGCGCGTGACGTTCGCCTGCGCCTCCTTCTCGGCCGTCTGGAGCGCGATCTCGGCGACGGAGAGCATCTGCTTCGCCTCCGTCTCCTTGACGATCTTCTGCGTCTCGGCGTCGATCTGCTTGGTCTGCTGCTCGACGAGCGCCTTCTCCTTCGCGAGCTGGGCGGACGACTTCTGCGTCTCGATCTGCTCGATGTTGCGCAGCTTCTCCTGGCGGGCGACCTCCGCCTCGCGGATCGGCTTGGAAATCTCGTCGGGGACGGTGATCTTGCGCACCAGCGCGCGCATGATCTCGATGCCCTTCGCCTCGCACACCTTGCCGAGCTCCGTGATGAACGACGTCTCGAATTTCTCGCGGTTCGTTCCCGAGATGAAGTCGGTCGCCTTGTACTTCGAGCCCTCGATGCGGCTGATGGAGCGGGCGTTCGGGCGGATCACGTTGTCGAGGATCGCCTTCTCGTCGCCCAGCCGCAGGAAGACCTCCGAGACCTTGTCCGACTTGATGCGCCACTCGACGGCCGCGTCGATGCGGATGTCGAAGCCGTCGCTCGACGGGAACTCGATGTCGTCGTCGTGGGTGGCGTCCTTCATGAGGTCGAGGCGGTGGCTGCGCAGCGAGATGGAATCGATCTTTACGGCATACGGGTTGAGGAAGTAGAGGCCCGCCTCGAGGACGCGTTCGCGCACGCCGCGCTCGCCGTCCTTCGCCAGGAGCTGGCCGTGGGCCATCGGCTTGCCCATCTGGGCGGTGACGATGCCGACGCTGCCGCTGGGGACCTCGACGGCCTTGAACCGGTCGACCTTGTACTCATAGGGGTTCACGTAGTAGGTGCCCGGCTCGTAGATGTTGGCCTGGATGCCGCGCTGGCCCTCGCTCGCGAGGATTTCGCCCTCGGTCATCTCCTTGCCCGTGAGGGCCGTCACGACGCCGACATACCCGGGCTCGATCTGCACGGCCTTGTGCGTCTCGATCTTGTAGGCGTACGGGTTCATGTAGTACGTGCCGGGCATCAGGATCTTCCGTCGCGTGCCCTGCTGGTCATCGTCCGAGAGGATCTGTCCCTGCGGCATCGGCTTTCCCGTCAGGGCCGTGACGACGCCGAGGCTCCCCGGCTCGATCGTGATCGCGGTCTTCATCTCGATCTTGAACCAGTGCGGGTGGATGCGGTAAGAGCCCGGCATGAGCACCTGTTCGAGCATGCCCTTGTGGCACTTCTTGATCTCGCCGATCGACCCGTCGAGCACGCTGCCGAAGACAAGGCCCGCGGGGAGCGGCTCGCCGTCCTGCGCGGTGAGGATGCCCATCTGGCCCGCGGGGATGATCGTCATCTTGTGACGTTCGTAGTCCCAGGTGATGGGGTTGTAGACGGCCCAGCCGGACGCGTGGAGCTCTTTCTGGATGCCGGCCTGGCCCGGTTCGGCGAGGATCTTCCCCGGCGGAAGCGCGGAGCCGGTGCGGCTGATGAGCACGTAGAACTCGTTGCCGTCGGGCGAGATGATCCAGCTCGTCAGGATCCAGATGAGTCCGATGCCGAGGACGAACAGGCCGGCCGCGCCGCCGACCATCATCACCTTGCCGCGGTTTTCGCTTCCGAACTGCATGGCACCTCCGTCAATCGATGGCCGAAGATCGGGACATCCGGTGCGGCATTGTAGGACGGGGGGGCCGTCCGGCCAACACTCGCAGGGTTAGACGGAGCCGGTCCGGCAGCGTTACTCGGCGAGGTTCACCCAGGGCCGCTGCGAGCCCGAGGCGCCCACCGGCACCCTCCAGAGCTTGCTGTCGCGCACGATGATGACGTAGGTCGTCTTGTTCTCCTCGACCACGACGGTGCCGGTCGTGCCGGAGAACGCCTGTCCGTAGTCCGGCGCGGGCCGCGGCGCGGGCGCCGCCGACGCGGGCGTCATCCGCTCCGCGACGAGGAATCCGATCGCCAGGAACGCGATCGCGAGAACGAGCGTCCGCCAGTCGAGCTTCATGCGATCCTCCGTGAAAGCTCGTACTCTAACGACGCAAAGGGCCTCTCCGCCATGCTGTATAACTACTCGTATGAGATGGCTCGCCCCGCTGGTGTGCCTCGTCGCGAGCGCCCAGGATGCCCCCAAACCCACGATCAGCGAGGGGGCGATCGACGCCTACTTCGACGCGCGCTGGCGATCGGCGCAGGTCAAGCCCGGCGAACCCGCCGACGACACGTCGTTCCTCCGTCGGCTGACGCTCGACGCGGCCGGGCGCCTGCCGACGCCGGACGAGGTGCGGCTCTTCGGCGACGACAAGTCGGCCGACAAGCGCGCGAAGGCGATCGACCGGCTGCTCGCGAGCGAGGAGTTCGCGGAGTACGTCTCCGACGTGTGGCTCGACGCGCTCGTGGACCACGAGGTGACGAACCAGGACTTCGCGCGCGCGCATTTCGGCGCGTTCCGGTCGTGGCTCCGCAGGGCGGTGCACGAGGACATCCCGTACTCCGAGTTCGTCCGCTCGCTCGTCGCCGACCGCGGCGGCCGCCACGAGAAGCCGGCGGTCAACTACGCGCTCAAGCACCTCGGCACGGACCAGCTGCCCGTCAAGCTGGCGATCATGAACGCGCGGCTCTTCCTCGGAAGGGACATCCGCTGCGCGCAGTGCCACGACCACCCGTTCGACACGATGACGCAGGACGAGTTCTGGGGCTTCGCGAACTTCATGCGCCCGCTGCGCAACCGCGGGGCGCTCGTCGACATCGGTCTGCGCTACGACGGAGCGCCGCGCGAGGACATCGGCGAGCTCTTCGTGAAGCCGAAGTTCTTCGACGGCGAGGAGCCGCGCGAGGACGAGCCGCTCGGCGACGCCCTGGCCCGGTTCATCCTGTCGACGACCGACAGCCTGCACGCGCGCGCGTACGTCGAGCGCGTATGGAAGCAGCTCTTCAGCCGCACGCTGACGGACGCGAAGGGGCGCGGCCATCGCGAGCTCCTGGACCGGCTGACGCGCGACTTCGTCGCGGGCGGCGAGAGCCCGAAGAAGCTGTGGCGCGCCATCCTCCGGTCGCGCGTCTACCAGATGTCGTCCGCGGGGAAGGAGACGGCGCGCGCGGCGTACGCGGCCGGCCCGCTCAAGGTCATGAACCCGCAGCAGTATTTCAACGTGTTCCAGGAGGTGTTCGACCTCCGGGAAGCGCACAAGACGATGTACGAGAAGCTCTACAAGAACCCGAACGCGGGCGAGCAGTTCCGGGACCCGCAGGTCATGCGCATGATGATGTTCGACTGGGCGCAGGACCTGCTCTTCCCGAAGGGCAGGAGCCCCGAGGAGGCGAATGCCTCCACGACGGTCCGCATGGCGATGAAGTTCATGAACAACAAGCGCGTGCTGTCGATGATGATCTGGCAGTGGGGGACCCTGAAGAAGGTCCTCAACCGGAAGTCGAAGCCGTCGGACCGGATCGACGAGCTCTTCCTCGCGATGCTCTCGCGCAAGCCGACGGCCGACGAGCGCGCGACCTTCGTCGACTACATCAGGGAAGCCAGCGACGACAAGAAGGCGTACGAGGACGTGCTCTGGGTGCTGATCAACAGCGCGGAGTTCCTGTTCGTTCACTAGGAGCGGCCATGCACGATTGCGGTTGTTCGAGACGCCAGTTCGTCCGCATGACCATGGGCGCGGGCCTGGCCGCGTCGTTCGGCATGCCGCTCGCGTTCGGCCAGGACGCGAAGGGTCCGGCCAAGCGGTGCATCCTCGTCTTCCTCTGGGGCGCTCCGAGCCAGCTCGACACGTTCGACCCCAAGCCCGGCGCCGACACGGCCGGCGAGTTCAAGGCGATCGACACGGCGGTGTCCGGGATCCAGGTGGCGGAGGTCTTCCCGCGCACGGCCGCGAAGATGAAGGACATCTCGCTCGTCCGCACGCTCTACTCGCGCGACCCGAACCACGACACGGCGCAGTACACGCTCCACACCGGCTACCGCAAGGCGGCCGACCTCGAGCACCCGCACGTCGGGAGCATCGTCGCCAACGAGCTCGGCGAGGGGGCGCCCGACCTGCCCGGCTGCGTCGTCATCGGAAGCGACCCGCCCGTCGGAGGCGGCTACCTGCCGGCGGAGAAGGGGCCGATCATCTTCGACAAGCTCGACGCGCCCGCGGAGGACGTGCTGGCGCCCCCGAACCAGAACCGCGACCGGCTGGACCGCCGCTGGAAGATGCTGCAGGAGTTCGACAGCACGTTCACCGCCGAGCACCAGGACGCGCGCATCGAGGCGCGGCGCCGCGCGTACGACAAGGCGTACAAGGTGCTCACGTCGGCGAAGGTGAAGGCGTTCGACGTGCGCACGGAGTCGGACGAGACGCGCGCGATGTACGGCGACTCGCCCGTGGGCCGCGCGTGCCTCATGGCGCGGCGGCTCGTCGAGAGCGGCGTGCGGTTCGTCGAGGTGATGTTCGGCAGCTGGGACACGCACAACAACAACTTCAACCAGGTGCGCGACCTGTCGAAGCAGCTCGATCCGGCGCTCGCGGGCCTCGTCGAGGATCTGAAGCGCAAGGGGATGCTCAACGACACGCTCGTCATCTGCACGGGCGAATTCGGGCGCACGCCGCAGATCAACACGTCGAACGGCCGCGACCACTGGACGCGCAACTGGTGCGCCGCGATGGCGGGGGGCGGCGTCCAGGGCGGACGCGTCGTCGGCCGCACGAACGCGGAGGGGCTCGACATCGCCGAGCGGCCGGTGAGCGTCGCGGACTTCTTCGCGACGATCCACCACCTGCACGGAATCAACCCCGAGAAGAAGTACATCGCGGGCACGCGGCCGATGAAGATCCTCGACGGCGGCGTGCCGGTGAAAGAGCTGTACGAGTAGATGCGACTCCTGCTCCTGACGCTGATCTTCCTCGGTCAGGACCTGGTCGGTCCCGCCCGCTATACGAAGAAGGGCGTCGAACTCGGCGGCAAGACGGTCGCGTGGAAGGACGTCGCGTCGCTCGAGGAGACGGACGCCGACGCGAAAGCGGAGTACGCGGCGAGGAAGGCGGACGACGCGGCGCCGGCGCAGTTCGAGCTCGGCCGCTGGTGCCGCGACCGCGGGCTCGAGGAGGAGGCGTCCAAACACTTCGCGCGCGCGCTCGAGCTCGACGCCCGGCACGAGCCGTCGCTCCGCGCGCTCGGCCGGGCGCCGGACGTCGTCGAGGCGAAGCGCAAGTCGCTCGGGACGCTCGAGTTCGCGGACTGGTGCCGCGAGGGCGCGCTCGTGAAGGAGGAGTGGGAGTCGCTCGTCGCCGCGCTCGTGAAGGACGCGTGGAACCGCGAGGCGATCCGCCGCGTGAAGCCGCGCACGGAGTCCCGCGCGGGGCGGACGCTTCTCCGCCCGCCGTTCGAGGGTCGTTGGAAGGGGCTCGTCGACACGACGGGGCACCACCAGATCAAGGTGTTCGCGATCCACGCGATCGACTTCGTGAGGGTGGACGCGAACGGCAAGATCTACTCCGGGTCGGGCAAGGCGCTCGCGGACTACTTCGGCTACGACCAGCCGGTCTACGCGGCGGCGGACGGCGACGTGCTCCAGGCGGACGACAGGTTCGCGGACCTGCCGCCGGGCAGGTCGGGGAAGTTCGACGAGGCGAACTTCGTGACGATCAAGCACTCGGAGACGGAGTACACGGCGTACGGCCACGTGAGGAAGGGGAGCGTCGCGGTGAAGGTGGGCGACCGCGTGAAGAAGGGCGACCTCATCGCGCGCGTCGGCAACTCGGGCGCGAGCGGGCTCCCGCACCTGCACTTCACGATGCAGACGCCCGTCTACTCCGGCGCGTCGGGCGGTTGGATCGGGATCCCGTGTCGCTTCGGCGGATTCAGGCTCGTCGACGCGAACGGGACCGCGTGTTCCGTCGACGTGAAGGCGGCGCGCCCGCAGGAGGGGTGGACGATGGAGTGTCCGGCGCCGAAGTGATGCGGCGGCTCAGCGCCCGGCCGCCCAGCCTCGCCAGAACAGGTTCGCCGCGAGGAGCGTGACCACGCGGAGCGCGCGCGGTTCGAGGATGACCTGGTAGCTCCGGTCCTGGACGAGCGAGAGGAGCGCCTCGTCGCCGCACTCCGCGCCGACCTGGACCCCCTCGGACATCCACGCGTCCAGCTCGGCGGGAATGTCCGACTTCGTTTCGACGGCGAGGCCGCACGCGCGCGCGACGGCCTCGATCCGCTCGCGGCGCGTTCCCGTGAACGCGGGCAGGCGCGCTTCGCGGAGGCGCTTCCACGCGTCCGGGGACCGCGCGGCGTTCGCGACCGTGAGCCCGTCCCGGGGCCAGTCCGGGTCGCGTCAGCCGCCTCCCGTCGTCCACGACGCTGCGATCAGCACGTGCGCCCCTTCGCGCGCGCCGAGCAGGCACGCCGGGCGGGCCATCCACGCGCGCTGGACCCCCTCCATCGCCCCCAGCTTCTCGACGACCAGCGGGGCCGACTCGCCGGCCCCGACCGCGGCAAGCGCGTCCGCGATCGCGATCGACCTCCACGGGGCGCCCTCGTCGCGGAGCCACGCGCCGAGCGCCTCCGTCGCGCCGCGCAGCCGCCGCCGCTCGACCCAGTCCAGGGCGTGCGAACGGAGCGGCGACCGGGTGTCCGCCACGGCCTTCAACGCGAACGCGTCCGCCCGCTCGGGAGCCAGCTCCCGCTGCAGGCGCAACGCCGTTCGGGAGACAGGGGCCGACGCATCGTCCAGGGCGCGCTCCACGGCGGCGAGCGCCTCCGATTTGCGGATGCCGGCGAGAACGACGAGCGCGCGCCCCCGCATCTCCTCGCGCGGGTGCACGAGAAGCGGCTCGACGGCGGCCGCTTCGGCGTCGCCGCCGAGGGCGCCGAGCGCGGACGCGACGCTGTCGCTATTCAGCATCTCCAGGAGCGCCGGCGCGACCTCGCGCGCGTGCAGCTCGCGCAGCGCCGCGAGCGCCTCGTCGGCGTGCTCGATGCCGCGCACGTGCTCGACCAGGGCGCGGATCGCCTCGCGGTCGCCGAGCGTCGCGACGGCGCGGATCGCCGAGGACCGAACATCGCTCGATCGGTCGGCCAGCCGCTTGCGGATCGCGGGAGCGCAGGCCCGGGCGTCGAGCGCGGCGAGCTCGTCGATGGCCGCCCGGCGCACTCCCTCGGTCGGGTCGTCGAGCCGGCGTTCCAGCCGCTCGGGCGCCCGCGCGGGATCGAGCGTCGGGAGCGCGCGGACCGCGTAGAGGCGCACGTGTCCGTCCTCGTCGTCCAGCCGCGCGGCGACCGCGTCAAAGTCGTGCGGCGTGCCCACCTTGCCGACCGCGTACACCGCCTCCACGCGCACGGCTGAAATGGGGTCGTCGAGCAGTCTCAGGAACTCGCGTCGCGAGTCCGCGTCGCGCCAGGCGCCCAACACGTCGCAGGCGGCCGCGCGCACCGCTGCGTCCGGGTGCTTCAGCAGCTTGCGAAGGTCGGGCGCGTGCGCCAGCGAGCGCAGGGGCCGCAGCGTCTCGGCGGCGATGGGATCGCCCTCGGCGATGTGACGGACCAGGTCCGGCACGGCCTCCATCACGCGCAGCTGGAGGAGTTCCTGGCGCGCGGTGCGATCGCCCGCACGCAGGCGCTGTCTCACGGCCGCCGCGAGGCGCCAGCGGTGCGCATGACGGAGGACCTCCCAGGCGTCGTTGTCGCGCATGCGGCGGATCGCCTCCTCCGCGAGCGGGGCGAGGTCGGCCTGCGTCAGGCTCGGCGGTCCGGTCTCCGCGTACTCGCACGCCGCCACGAACGCCTCGACCCACGCGTCTTCGTCGATCAGCCGATCGACGAGCCCCGGCAGCGCGGCGCGCACCGCCGGCGAGACCCGGCGCTCGACGTCGATCGCGCGGAGCACGCGCGACGCCCGGCCGGCCGCGTCCGCGTCCGTGTCGCGCGCGGCGCGTTCGAGCGCCGGACGCGCGGCCTCGCCCAGCCGGCGCAGCTCCGCGGCCGCGCCGTCGCGTTCCGCGAGATCGTCCGAACGCAGCCGCCGCACGGCCTCGTCGGCCGGCTGGAGCGCGGCCAGCACCAGCATCAACGTCAGCATGGCTCCCTGCTATTAGAGACGGAATCGACCGTCGAAGGTTCGGGAGCGCTTTCGGAAGCCGGTCGGTAGAATACGCTCCGGATGCCGGAGGAACTGCAGGGTCGGCTGGAAGGCGCCCTGCGAAACGCGACGACTTCGACGCGGTCGCACTTCGCCCGCGCGCTCGTGCTCGTGCGGTCGGGGCTCGTCGGGCGTGCGTCCGTCGAGCGCTGGTTCGAGAGCGGCGCCCCCGGCGACGTCGGCCGCTACCTCGGCGACCGCGGGCTGGTGGACGAGGCGACGCTGGAGCGCGAGATGCTCTGTCGCGCGACCGACCTGCCGGTGGAGCCGGCCGACCTCGCGTCCGCGCAGAAGTCCCCGTCGGCCGCGTACGGTCCGTACGTGCGTCTCCAGAAGCTGGGCGAGGGCGCGACCGGCTCGGTCTGGAAGGCGTGGGACACGAGGAACCGGCGCGTCGTCACCCTGCGCACGCTTCGCGCCGAGCACGCGCGCCTGGCCGAGTGCGCGCGCGCCGCGATCGGCCTCGTCCTGCCCAGCGTGCTCTCGGTCGTCGACGTCGGCCAGCGCGACGCGGAGTGGTACGTCGTGTCCGACCACGCGCCGGGCGTGAACCTGCGCGGGTGGTCGATGCAGCACGACAAGAAAGTCGGCCAGATCGTGTCGCACATCC
>Ga0187893_10010386_pt1 | contig 13897 bp, 14 predicted proteins | sample MA1701074metaG_FD_139574 | JGI IMG/M metagenome (GOLD analysis project Ga0187893, IMG submission 139574) | White microbial mat communities from a basaltic lava cave in the Kipuka Kanohina Cave System on the Island of Hawaii, USA - MA170107-4 metaG ...
CATTGTTACGCTCACGTGGCCAACCGCCGTCGGCCAGCTTTCATCGATTGCCATCGCCGGGATGGTTGGCTTGATGATCTTTCCTGGCACGGTTTCATCGGCAGTCTCTCACATGCGCTTTCCAGTGGCGAAGAAAACTGGGATAGCCGCGTGGGGCATCTTCTTCACGCTACTCGTTGGGTTGCCGCTCTTACGGCAGATACACCCCACCCATGCGCTCGAAGTTTTCGACAGCTTCTTTCGCGTCGGTTCGTTGGTTTTCGGTGGAGGCCATGTCGTTTTGCCTCTTTTGCAAACCGAAGTCGTCGGACCGGGCTGGGTCACAAACGAGCAGTTCGTTGCCGGTTACGGCGCAACACAGGCGGTGCCCGGCCCGCTTTTTACATTTTCGGCGTACCTTGGGGCAGTCATGGCCACCGAACCCAACGGTTGGACGGGGGCGGCATTTGCCCTTGTGGCGATCTTTTTGCCTTCGTTTTTGTTGATCGCGGGCGCGCTGCCTTTCTGGGATGTTCTTCGCTCCATGCCGGTGTTTCAATCCGCATTGAAAGGTATCAATGCTGCGGTGGTGGGATTGCTCCTGACCGCACTGTACAATCCGGTATGGACGAGTGCGATCTATTCACCGGCGGATTTCGGCCTTGGTCTAGTGGCGTTCGGCCTCCTTATATTCTGGAAATGCCCGCCCTGGCTGGTAGTGATTTTGACCGCCCTCGGGGGAGAAGTGATCAGCTGTATCTGACCGACCATGAAGCAGGAAGCGGCATCAAACAATACGCGTGAAGTGATTTGCACGAGTCTTCGCAACCCCAAAATATTCAGATCCTGAGAGAGGGAGCAATCATGAAGATTAACGCTTGCGCACTTGCTGCCTTATTGATTTTCGAAACTTTAGCGTCGGCGGCTTATGCGTTGGAACCCGACGATCTGGATGTTAGGCAGTCCGTACGACAGTATAATCAGGAAGCCTGGATGACCATGTTTGAAAAATCAAAGACAGACGACATCTCCAGACTCCCCGCCCTCCAAGCGAAGAGCCGTCTGGAAAACCGGTCAGCACCAATTGCTGAGGCAAAGGACACCTTATGCGGCTTAAACGGAGTCATGGTCTTCGTCGAAGAGATCGATACGGATGTTGAAAATCATGGGCTGACCAAGAGCCTTGTAAAAGACGAGGTCGAGTCGCGCCTGCGACAGGCGGATATTCCCGTGCTTTCGGTAGACGAAGCGTTCAACATGCCCGGCAAGCCCTATTTATATTTGAACCTGACCACCCACAATACGGGCATTGAATTTTACAGTTACTCCATACGTATCGAGCTTAATCAGGACGTTTCTATGATTCGAGAGCCTTCCATCAGAGCGAGCGCGACCACGTGGATCGCCAACATGGTAGGCGTCGTCGGAGCGCGCAATCTTCCTGCGGTAACCGAGGACGTAAATCAACTAACGAATCAGTTCATTCGCGATTATCTGGCCGCAAATCGCAAATAAGGAGGAAAAATCATGTCCGTCACTCCGGTCCACCAACGCGGTTACGCTAACCCGCAACTGCTTGCCGAAACCGATTGGCTCGCGGGACAGCTAAACAACCCGAATTTACGCATCGTTGATGCACGCCCGCCCCAACTATACGCCGCAGGTCACATTCCCGGAGCGGCAAACTTGAGCGGCTTCGGCGGTATCCCTAGGGCGGCCAATGGTGACATGGCAGAACCTGAAGATTTCGCTCGCGTCGCCGGCAGTCTGGGCATTGGCAACGACGCAACTCTCGTTGTGTACGATGCGCCAAGCCAGATGATGGGAATGGTTGCGTGGGCGTTCCTCTACTACGGCCACCAAGATGTGCGTCTTCTTGACGGCGGCTTTCATAAGTGGACCCAGGAGGGGCGACCCGTCTCTACGCAAGCCGCAAGCTACCAGCAAACCGTTTTCAGAGCCAAACCGGTTGAGACGATCTATTGTTCGTTAAGCCAAGCAAAATCTTCTCATGGCCGTCCACAGACCGTTTTTTGGGATACGCGTTCCCAAGCCGAGTATGAAGGAACAGCCGCCGCAGGTGGCGGACCGCTTCCCCGATTGGGGCGCATTCCGGGCGCGATCCACTTGGAGTGGGTTGAGCTTCTGGATCCCGCAACTAAAACACTAAAACCAGCTGCAGAGCTACGATCCCTACTCCAATCCAGGGGAATCACTCCCGACTGCGAGGTAGGCACCTATTGACAGGGTGGTGCGCGAGCGGCGCTCGCGACAATCGTTTTGAAGACTTTGGGTTATCAGAACGCAAAAACCTACGCTGGGTCTTTTGGTCAGTGGTCCAAGCAACCGGATACCCCTGTGGAACGCTAAGACCTTACGCGATGTCTTAATGTCTCCTTCGGGGAATGGGAGAAAATCCCTCGCCTTTAGGCGAAGCCTTCAGGTTGATCATCCGCTTCTCCCCCAGCTGAAGCTGGGGGTTTTGGGGAAGCAGTCGCACAAGGACCGGTGACTAAAATTCTTAGGCGATGCGAAATGAGACAGGGTCGTTCATCCATTGTAATTTGCTGGCGCAGGACCGGCGCCTCTACATGGCGACGAACTGCGTGAGTGTTCACGGAATTTAGATCGCCCTTGAGCTGTCTTTAGACGGAAAGGAACCCACCGCCTTTAAGGCGGTGGTTCTCAGTTCTATCGTCTGGAATAACCGCTGGAGTCAATAGAAAACTACGCTGAGAGTGGTCGACTAGAGGAGGAAGCGCGTGGCTGTAATCCCAGTACATCAACGAGGTTATGCAACCCCGCATCTACTTGCTGAAACCGATTGGCTTGCGGGGCAACTGAACAATACCAATGTTCGCGTCATCGATGCGCGTCCTCCGCAACAATATGCCGCGGGCCATATTCCCGGCGCTGTAAACTTGCCCGGCACGAATGGAATTCCTAGGACACCAGACGGTGAAATGGCCAGCCCTGAGGAATTTAGTTTAGTCGCAGGCGGGCTCGGCATCGGCAACGGCGGCACAATCGTCGTCTATGACATCCCGAACCAGCACATGGGGTTGGTCGCATGGGCCTTTCTCTACTACGGACATGAAGACGTGCGCCTGCTGGACGGCGGATTCGAAAAGTGGACGCGTGAGGGTCGAGCGGTATCTATCCAGCCGGCAAATTATTCCGAGGTGATCTTCAAAGCAAAAACAGTCGAAGCGATTTACTGCACATTCAACCATGCAAAGGCTTCCCATGGTCGTTCTGATACCGTTTTCTGGGACACGCGCAGTCTGGCCGAATTTCACGGCGCTGGTGAAGGGCATGGAAAGCCTCCACCCAGGCCCGGCCATATCGCCGGCGCGGCACATCTCGGCTGGATCGAGCTTATCGATCCGGACGCTAAGACCTTTAAACCCGCAGCCGAGTTGCGCGCCCTGTTGGAATCGAAAGGAATCACGCCGGATCGCCAAGTGAACAGCTATTGCGGCGGTGGCCGGCGTGGTTCCATTGGGACTCTCGTATTAAAGTTGCTAGGCTACGAAAACGCAAGGAGTTATGCGGCTGGCTTCAGCCAATGGTCGCGACAGCCAGACACGCCGGTTGAGAGCTGATGTTCTGGCGATCGCGAAAGAGTATTTTTATCCGCAACATTGGACGTGTCGAAAATATCTCAAACAGTTCATGGAGGAGACCTATGGACGAAGTAAGTACAGTCAAGGATCTCAGCTTTCGGGTGCACCACACGATGTTGCCGGTGGCTGATCTCGATCGATCCATTGCTTTCTACACGCGCCTGCTCGGCATGAAGGTGAAAGAGCGCCACGCCAGCGAAGCTCGTAAAGTCGAGGTCGGTTTGATTGGCTATGGCGACGAAGCGAGCGCGCCGTTTCTAGAATTGATCAAAGACACAAGCGAGAGAGCGCCAGCGCAGGTGACGCCGGCAAACATTCACATTGGCATTGATACCAGCGACCTGTGCAAGCTCTGCGTAATCCTTGAAAAAGAAGGCGTGACGTTCATTCGTCCCTTCAAACAGCGGTCCGATGGTATGGGCTTCAGCGCGTGGATCCGCGATCCGGACGGCCACGAACTTGAATTGGCGGAACGGCATCCGCGCCCGTAGGCGCGTGGATCACCGACCCTCAACCACCCGTTTAAAGCGCTCCAGGCCGTACAAAAAGGAACTTGGCCGGAGGTTTAAATCGGAGGACGTATCATGAACCGTAGAGAGTTTCTTCGGCTGGCAGGCGTATCTGCGTTGTCCGGCGCCTCGATTCTCTCAGGCTGTGTGCCGTCAATTGAACGGACGACTACGTCGTCGACTTCATCTGTCAATGCCGCGCGCTTCTCACTGCGCATCACGCCAGTGAAACTCGATCTTTCCGCGAAGCAAACCATTCAAACGATCGGCTACAATGGCGGCGCTCCCGGGCCTTTGCTGCGCGTGAAGGAAGGTCAGCAAGTCATCGTCGATGTAAAAAATGATAGCGATGTGCCTGAGCTGGTGCATTGGCACGGGCTCTACGTGGCCCCGGAAGTAGATGGCGCAATGGAAGAAGGCACGCCGATGGTTCCGGCTACAGGATCGCGCCAATATACGCTTACTGCGCAACCAAGCGGCGCCCGCTGGTATCATACCCATGCCTTTGCCGGCAAAGATCTGCGCCGCAGTTTTTACTCGGGACAATTTGGTTTCTTCTATCCAGGAAACTATGACCAAGAAATCTTTCTCGCGGCGCATCAGTGGGAGCCGGAATTCGTCAGCATGCAGGATATCCGCAAAGGGCCGCCGCCGGACAATGGCCTGGAAGTCATGTATCGCGCCGCTTCTTTCAATGACAAAGCCCTCGGTCACGGCGAGCCGATCCAGGTAAAAATCGGCGTGCGTGTTTTGTTTTATCTGCTAAACGCCGGCGCCACCGATGATATTCGTCTGGCGTTGCCAGGCCACGTGTTTAACGTAATTGCGCTCGATGGTAACTCCGTCCCAAATCCCCGAGCCGTTCCCGTGTTAACCCTTGCGCCAGCGGAACGGATCGATGCCGTCGTCGAGATGAAACAGCCGGGAGTTTGGATCTTCGGCGCGACCGACGACCGCATGCGCGAAATGGGAATGGGCGTGGTCGTGCAGTATGCAGGACAAGGCGGCGTGCCGCAGTGGTCGAAACCTGAATCAAGTAATTGGGATTATACAGTCTTCGGCACCAACGCAACCCATCCTGAACCAGATCAGCGCATCAATTTGGTCTTTGAAAAGATCCTCGGCGGCCACGGCGGATTTAACCGTTGGACAATCAACGGCAAATCCTGGCCGGATGTCGATCCGTTGCTTGTGAAAGAGGGGCAGCGTTATAGAATCACGAGGGAAAACCAGAGCGGCGATGATCATCCCGTCCACTTCCACCGCCATACGTTTGAGTTGACTCGCATCGGAAGCAAAAGGACCTCCGGGATTCTCAAAGACACCGTCAACGTGGCGCGCCGCCAAAGCGTCGAAATTGATTTCGTCGCCGACGATCCCGGCCTTACGCTCTACCACTGTCACATGCAGCTACATATGGATTTTGGCTTTATGGGGCTGATGAAGTATGCATGACGTACGATCTCACGGGGTGACCCTTGGGTGGGCATTTCCATCATCAAGTACTGGCCGAAGGTTGTGTTCTTTCACTTGGGCTTTGTTGCAATTGTTTCCCCCATGAAAGTCATGGTCACTAGTCCGGAGAGAAAAGTGAGAAGCCCGATCGCCGCGATTGCCCAAGCTATCCCGAAAGCATCCGCGATTACTCCAGCAAGCAGCGCGCCCACGGCGTAACCCAAATCGCGCCAGAAACGATAAATGCTGAGGGAACGTGCCCGCCAAGTTGGATGCGAGGCGTCCGAGATGGCAGCGAGCAGCGTCGGGTAGACCATTGCCGTGCCGATTCCGAGCAGCGCGGTTCCCGCCAACCACCAACCGAAATGCTTCGCTGCGGCCGTAATGATAAGGCCCGCTGCTTGCACCCACATGCCCCAGACAATCAGGCCCTTGCGTCCCCAGCGGTCGCTGAGTGGTCCGCTGACTGTCTGGAGTACGCCCCAGATCGCCGGATAGACCGCCTTGAGCACGCCGATGTGCTCTATGCCAAGGCCGTGAGCGCCGAAGAAAATCGGAAAGATCGCCCAGCTCATACCATCGTTTAAATTGTTCACCAGACCCGCCTGGCATGCGGCAAACAAGTTTGGGTCACGGAAGGATGTCTGCGTGAACACCTTCGAAAATCTGACGGGAGCCACTTTTGGGTGTTTGTCTGCTTCAAGTCGGACGTGTACGCTCGTGTCCTGGATGGCAAAGACCGATAGCACCAAGCCGAACACGGCGTAGCCGATACCAAGATAGAAGGGATCGGGCCGTAAGGCGTGTGTTGTGGCAGCAATATAGCCGGTCGCGAAGGCCGTTGCGCCAACCGCAAGATATCCGGCGAACTCGTTAAGTCCCAGAGCGAGGCCACGGGATTTCGGTCCGACAAGGTCCACCTTCATGATCACTGTCATTGACCAGGCGAGGCCCTGATTAATGCCCAGCAGCACGTTGGCGGCGACGATCCAATTCCAGTTGGGCGCCCAAATGATCATGAAGGGAACCGGCAGCCCGACGACCCAGCCCAAGACCAGTACGCGCTTGCGTCCCAGGCTATCGGCCAGTTGCCCGGACACCAGATTGGTCACCGCCTTCGTGACCCCAAAGCTTATGATAAACGAAGCTACGACCGTGGCTGAAGCAATTCTGAATTCTTCCGACCCGATTAGCGGTACGACTGTGCGCTCCAGTCCCACCATGCCACCGACAAAGGCGTTGACCAATACAAGCAACGAGAACTGGGATAGATTCTCTCGCAGCCCCAAGCGAACGGGCAATTGCGATTTGATTTCTCCTGAATCAGCCATCCTTCACACGGTATGATTCTTCCCTGTAGAGTCAACACCCGCCCCGGCTGGAATGCAAATGTTATTTCAGAATCAAACTAGAACTGATAGATTGTTCTTATGGATGCCTGTTGCGAGACCAAAGCAGAAGAAATAAGCGTCCTACAGGATAAGCACAAAAACGTTCTTAAAACCGTTTTGGTCATCAATGCGGTTCTCTTCGTGGTCGAGGCCGCAGCCGGCTTGCTGGCAAATTCGACTGCGCTCGTTGCCGATTCCCTTGACATGCTGGGCGACTCGCTGGTGTACGGGTTCAGTCTCTACGTCCTTTGGCGCAGCGCCGCATGGAGGACAAGAGCCGCGCTCTTGAAAGGCGCGATCATGGCCGTGTTTGGTGTGGGCGTGCTCATACAAGCGGTCCACAAATTGATAGTCGGTGTCATCCCGGTAGCGGAAACAATGGGAATTATCGGTCTGCTGGTTTTGCTCGGCAATGGGCTGTGTTTTCTTTTGCTCTTCCGGCATCGCTCCGATGATTTGAATATGCGATCCACGTGGCTGTGCTCCCGGAACGACATTATTGCAAATCTCTCAGTACTAGCGGTTGCGGCCGGCGTAAAAGTGTTTGAATCGAGCTGGCCCGATATACTGGTTGGCGCAGTAATTTCCGTGTTGTTCTTAAGAAGCGCCTTTGCTGTGATCCTCGAATCGGTTAGGGAACTGGGGATACTAAGGCGCAGTCTACAAGGGGTATCCCAGGAATAGATGGAATCTGGAGGATTTCTTGTGAGCAAAGGGTTGGCGTTAATCCCATTGCTCTCCGGGAAGAAGTTTAGAGCAAGTATCGGGAGCTGGTCATTAATCCGTAAAACCGAATGGTATTCTCTCGGATAATTTTTGATGATCTATTTTTTTCGCGTATTGTCTGTCGGTTTGGTGTTGTTCCTGTCCGGGATCGATAAACCAATCGCTTTTGGTGTCACTCCCGCGATCTTGACGACCGTTCCAAGCATCTCTTACCAATCGCACAACCACATCACGGTCTCGGATACGACAGATTCCGTGATTTTCGCCAAAGCTGGAGAGTGCTAGACGCGTCATCATAGGGAGGTGTTGGGGGAGTAGGGATCGATCCTTCCAATCCCAAACGCTTATTTGCCTTCACCCAAAATCTGGGCCTGGCATCCTCGGAGGATGGAGGGCAGCCGTGGCAGGAGCAGAAACAGTGGCCTCGGCTATCTGCTAAAGAATTTGTTTTTGCGTTTGATCGCAAGAAATTTAAGCATCTTTTTGCTGCCACCGGCGAGCGTATATTCCGGAGCACCGATGGTGGAAAGACTTGGAACAAGTTCTGTAATGGCAATGGCTATCAACTTAAAGTCGAAGGAATTATCAGAGAAATATAGCCGTATTGCACCTATTCTCCTCACCTTGTAGACTGAAAATCATCACCGCTTAGCGTGGAAATACATTCCTTGACGAATTCCATCGATCATGGCCGATCGTGACTCCACTCTCTCTCCGCAATGTGCAATCTGCGGCATAGCGTTGTCTGGCCCGTTGAGCTTTCTCTTTCGGGCAGTCGGCATAACTCGTAGCTCGCGCAATCCGGGACTTTGCAACCGGTGCGGCACTCACATCGAAGAGGGTCGGTTGGTCGAGATCACGGTGGTTTTTGCCGACCTTTCTTCTTTTACCGAATTGACCCATGAACTCGGCCCTGAAAGAACCCACGAAGTAGTCGATGCCTTTCTGCGCATGGCGGGCGATATCCTCGTGAAGCACGGAGCGTTTATCGACAAATATCTTGGGGACGCAGTTATGGCTCTGTTTAACGTACCCCTGCGCCGTGCGGATCACCCAACGCGCGCTGTGACCGCGGCGGCTGAAATTGAGTCAGAATTGCCGGCGCTCAGCGAGCGTTTACAACTGGATCTCCAAGCGTCGGTCGGGATCGCAACTGGATGGGCGCGCGTCGGCCGCGTGGGCTCACAAGACAGCAAAGATTACACGGCAATGGGCGATGTCGTAAACCTTGCGGCACGACTCCAAGGTATGGCTAGACCCGGAGAGATCGTGATCAGCAAGGAGAGTTACCAGCGGGCTGCGCTAGAATTCCTTGATGTTCAAGCTGAGCTTTTGAAACTCAAAGGCTTCCGAGAGCCCGTGTATGCATATCGACTTCATGCCAAGGCGGATAGACCATTGCCGGCAGAATCAGCCGAAATAAGGCCCAGCCGCACAATGCGTTTGGGCGCCATAATCTTCGCAATTTTAGGCGCCCAGTGCGCCGTCGCCGTGCTTATCAGTCCCTTGGCCGTTGCCCTGGGTTTTGGGACGTTGTTTGGCCTGTCAGGCGTGCTGCTTTATGTAGACAAATCCTCGATTCGGATTCCAGTTCTACTGCTCGCATCCCTCGGCGCATCTGCCAATCTATATACTCTCTGGCACGCGCGCAATCTGCGGTTACAGGCGATGGCTGAAGGTAACGAATCGCTCGGCTTGATGACCGCGCAAGAGCGCCGCCGTACTCTCCTTGTGCTTGGCTTCGCCATTGCGACGCTCGTTATCGTCGTGTTGGAAATTTTGCTTCACAGGATCAGGCACCCGGGCTAGCCATTGAACGGGCGACCCCGGTAACTCTGGCGCCCGACGAGCAACATGCGCGCATGGCTATTTACGCTGATGCACAATCTGTTCGTGAATCAGGCTAAAGCGGCTCGTTCACGAACGCTATGCGAGATCGATGCACGTGCGGACTTACCCGTGAGCGGAAGGCAGTTGGAAACCCTCGGGGTGCGCGACAGCCACGACGCTCTGCGGCAGCTGCCTACTAAACAGCAGGAGGTGATCCTCCTAATAGGATTAGAGCAGTTCGGGTACGCAGAGGCAGCGAACATTTTAGGAGTTCCTGTGGGAACTGTGATGTCCCGTCTGTCGCGCGGACGTGAGAAGTTGCATCAACTCCTGGAAAGTGACGTTGCAAAACTTAAAATCGTCAAATGAAGCAACCTACAGAACAAGAGTTGCACGCCTACGTAGATCGCCAGCTCTCGGTTGCGCGCCGGACCGAGGTGGATGCCTGGCTCGCCACACATCAGGAAGACGAAGCCAAGGTTTGCTCTTGGGCCAGACAAAACCAGCGTCTGCACGAGACATTCGACGGTGTGCTGAATGAACCCGTGCCTTCTGGGATCTTTTGGGCGCACCCACCAATCGGCGGTGGCACCTGAAAAGACTGTTGCGCGCGCAGTTTCGGTTCTCCTGTCCGTAGCTGCGGGCTCGATTGGATATGAATTCGGTCTACGTGACGCCAGAAACCGGGTCACTTACACAGCTTTGCCACAAGAGGCGGCTGTGGCGCACGCCCGTCTTTTCGCCGGAGGTTAGACATCCGGTTGAACTGGATGCAAATTATTCCGACCATCTATTTGCCTGGCTATCGAAAAGGCTAGGCGTGAAATTAGCCACGCCCGACTTTCGCGCGGAAGGGTTTGAGTTGCTGGGTGGTAGATTGCTCTCAGGAGAAGGCGGGCCGGCAGCCCAATTCATGTACCAAGACTGGCAAGGTCGCCGGGTTACTCTCTATGTCCGGCATGCCCCTAAAAGGGAAGTCGACACGGGCTTTCGGCATAGTCGACAGGACGGAGTCGAAGTTTTCTATTGGGTGGACCGAGATCTAGGTTACGCGTTATCCGGGGCTATCGATCGACCGGTTATGCAGAGGCTCGCCGATGCGGCTAATCAGCAGATCGAAAGATGAATCGAGTATTGCACTTACAGTTAAGAAGTTTTAACGTTCTAATCGGCAAGCTCTTCTAAAACTTTCTGCTCCTTTTCGTAGTACAGTTATTCTAGTCAATTAAGTTTGATTAAACAGCAGCTTACCAAAATGCTCCTTCTTTAACACAAGGAAGGTAACCGAATTTATATTCGCAGATATTGAGGAGGATATAGCAATGAAAACAAACAGATCTCGATTCGGAAATGTCTCAAACTGCCTACTGATCGTCATTAGCGGCCTGCTTTTACTGACTCCGGTTGTTCGGGCTCAGCAAGCGCCTTATGGCACATCAATCCCTATGTCGAGCAGAGATCGGGTTTATACTGCGGATCAGATCTCGAATACTGTTTCAGTGATCGATCCTTCCAACAATCGATTGCTTGGCGTCATCCGCCTGGGAGATCCGATCACAGCGGTATTGAGTCCGCTCTATAAAGGTCAACTTTTGGTACACGGGCTGGGTTTTTCCCCGGACCATCGAACATTGGCTGTGATTGCCATTGGCTCCAATTCGGTAACTTTCATTGATACTGCAAGCAACAAGGTCAAGGGCACGCTGTATATCGGCCGCTCCCCTCATGAAGGTTTTTTTACGCCGAATGGTAGAGAGCTTTGGGTCGCGGTTCGCGGCGAAGATTATATTTCCGTCATCGATCCTGTGCGCATGAAGGAAGTTCGGCGCATCCAGGTGGCTAACGGGCCGGGCATAGTCCTGTTTCGGCCTGATGGCCGCTACGCTTTTGTGCCCTCCAGCTTTACGCCGGAACTGAATATCGTAGATGTTAAGTCTTATAAGGTCATCGCCAAGGTGAAACAAGCCAGTTCTTTCTCGCCGAACTTGGCGGTCAGCCCCGATGGCAGCGAAGTCTGGTTTACGCTCAAAGATGTTGGCAAGACCCAAATCATAAGCGCAAAGCCACCTTTCACCACGCTGGCAACTCTCGATACAGGACCAATTACCAACCATGTCAATTTCGTGGATAGCGCCAACGGTCATTTTGCCTACGTGACCGTCGGTGGCCTGAATGAAGTCCGAGTGTATCGCCGTGGCACGCCTCCCGAGCTGGTGGCCACCGTTCCGGTCGGCAATCTGCCTCATGGCATTTGGCCATCGGGAGACGGCAGGCGAATTTATGTCGGGCTGGAAAACGGGGATGCGGTACAGGTCATTGACACACTGACAAACCAAGCGATGGCGACGATCCGGGTGGGCCAACTGCCGCAGGCGCTGGTGTATGTGCCGGACGCAGTGCCATCGGGGGCAGGAACCAGTAACCTTGTGTCACTAAAGGAAATAGAACAGGCTATTCAAGTCAAAATGGCGCAACCTTCCGGACAAGGAAATGCGCAAGCGACGGTGATCATAAATTCGCTGGGACAAGTGGATCAATTGCAGATTGCCGCTTCTGGATTGAAACCAGGACTGGAATATCAATTATCCCTGGTTGATGCTGCCAGCCCTCCTTATGGAAACCGGATCGCACTGACAAAATTCAAGGCCAATCCTGCCGGTACGGCTATCGCTCAGGCAATTGGCCCGATTCGGAGTGTGGTATCTCAATCGGGGGCCACGCAGGCTGCGCCTCGCTACCTTTTGTTAACTGCCGGAGGTAACGATCAACCTGTAATGTTGCAGCAAGTACGCTGAGAGCATGATAATTAAGCGAGCGTGAATATGGAATGGACCTCCATCTATTGTTTCAGAGGCCTGATAATCTTATCTCTAACGAGCCTTCTGGCGTTGACTTACTATATGGGAATGGGAGCAAGCTACGAGGAGGATACTTTCCATAAAATAATGATGGAAAGCATGGTCCGAATGGATCGTGACATGCAAAATGCCCCGATGACCGGAGATCCGGATCATGATTTTGCCGCCATGATGGTTCCTCATCACCAGGGCGCCATCGATATGGCGAAGGCGGAGCTTCTCTACGGCAGAGATCCCGTTTTGCGCCGATTGGCTCAGGAGATTATCACCACTCAAAATTCTGAGATTCAGCTCATGCAGCAGCAGTTAGCCAAGTATCAGCGAAGGCGGGAATCCAAAATCGCGAGACATCGCGCCCTTTAATTCGGAAGACTGCGGAGAAGAAATTGACAGGTCGTAGGTGACCCTGTTTGTGTAACCCGATCAGATAAGACCGTATAAGCAAATGGCCGTACAGTTCACAGCTCGGGAGCTATCTCGAAAATATGACCAGTTTGCTCACTGGTACGATTGGGTTGAAGGCATTCCCGATCTGTTTGGGGGTGAGCCCCGGCTTCGCCGGTGGCGGTTGCGGCGAGCGACGGGGAAAGTGGAGGAAAGATGAAGGTGACCAACAAGACAGCGATCCGTTTGTCTTTCGTATTATTTTTCGGTTTGGCGCTGTTGCTTTCGGGGTGCGACCAGCCAGTAGCATTTGGCGCTTCGGATCTTGTCTTGACGCCCGTTCCAAGCATCTCTTACCAATCACACAACCACATCCACGGTCTCGGATACGACAGCAAAAATAACCGGCTGTTCATCGCAACTCACTACGGTATTTTCATCTGGAAGGAAGGCAAGCTTTTCCAGTTGGGTCAAAGCCGTGATGACTTCATGGGATTTTCGCTTCATCCTTCCACTTTTGATGTCATTTATACGAGCGGCCATCCGAAGAGCGGTGGCAACATGGGGGTGATGAAATCGGAGGACGGCGGGATAACTTTCAAACAGATCTTTCGCGGTTTGCGGCGAGAGACCGTCGATTTTCATTCCATGATCGTGAGTCCGGCCAATCCCAGCATCCTCTACGGCTGGTTTAACGGCAAGGTCTATCGGACCAAGGACGGCGGCAAGAGCTGGCAGTTCGCGCTAGCCCGTGGTTTGCCAAGCGAAGGGCTTTGTTGGGGCGCGCCCTGCTTTAGCGCCGATGGCCGAGACGAACGAACCGTGTACTCCGGCACGCGAAACGGGCTTTTGGTGACGCGCGATTTTGGCGACAACTGGACTTCGGCCGGTTCCAACGTAGGTGGGATCGGCGGAATCGGAGTGAATCCTCGCAATTCGAAAAACATACTAGGCTTTACAGAAAAGCTGGGCCTCGCAATCTCCCAGGATGGCGGGAAAAAGTGGAGCAGGGCGACTGAAGGGCTCAAACTCTCCCCGAAAGAGTTCATTTTCGCCTTTGCTTTCGACCGGTCTGATCCAAATCAGATCTTTGCCGCCGCCGGCGAGCAGATATTCCAGAGCATTGATAGCGGAAAAAC
>Ga0187893_10010389_pt1 | contig 13890 bp, 10 predicted proteins | sample MA1701074metaG_FD_139574 | JGI IMG/M metagenome (GOLD analysis project Ga0187893, IMG submission 139574) | White microbial mat communities from a basaltic lava cave in the Kipuka Kanohina Cave System on the Island of Hawaii, USA - MA170107-4 metaG ...
CGGTGAGGCAATCGATGAAGTTGGTGCCGATGATGGGATCGCCGCCGATGCCGACGCACGCCGATTGGCCGTAGCCGTTGGTCGAGAGCTGATGAATGATCTCGTAGGTGAGCGTGCCGCTGCGGCTCACGACGCCGATGGGGCCGGGCGTGCAGATGGTGCCCGGAATGATGCCGACTTTACACCGTCCCGGAGCGATCAGCCCGGGACAGTTGGGACCGACGAGCCGCGCGCCCTGTTCGCGCACGTAGGGCATCACCTTGGTCATGTCGAGCAGGGGCACGCCCTCGGTGATGCACACGATCAGCGCCAGTCCCGCGTCGGCGGCTTCGCAGATGGCCGAGGCGGCGAAGGCCGCGGGCACGTAGATCACGCTCGCGGTGGCGCCGGTCTCGCGCACGGCCGTGTCCACCGCATTGAAGATCGGCACCGCGCCCGCGAACCGCTGGCCGCCCTTGCCCGGCGTGACCCCGGCCACGATCGTCGTTCCGTACTCGAGCATCTGCCTGGCGTGGAAGGAGCCGTCGCGTCCGGTGATGCCCTGCACCAGGAGCCGCGTGTCCCGATCGATGAAGATGCTCACGCGGCCCCCCCCTTCCCCTGCGCCGCGTGCACGGCCTGCTGCACCGCCTGGTCCATGTCAGTCAGCGCCGCGAAGCCCGCCTTGGTGAGAATCGCCACGGCTTCGCGCTCGTTCGTGCCGGTGAGCCGGATCACGATCGGGACCTTGAGCGGGAACTCCGCCGTGGCCTGCACGATGCCGTTGGCGACGTCGTCGCAGCGGGTGATGCCGCCGAAGATGTTGAACAGGATGGACCGCACGTTGGCGTCGGCGGTGATGATCTGGAGGGCGGTGACCACTTTCTGGGGATTGGAGCTGCCGCCGATGTCGAGAAAGTTCGCCGGCTCGCCGCCGTAGTACTGCACCAGGTCCATCGTCGCCATCGCGAGCCCGGCGCCGTTGACGCAGCACCCGACCGAGCCCTCGAGCTTGATGAAGGTGAGCCCGGCTTCGCGCGCCCGGGCCTCGGACGGCGCTTCGGCCGCGGGGTCGCGCAGGGCGGCGATGTCGGGGCGCCGCTCCAGCTCGTTGTCGTCGATCACGATCTTGGCATCGAGCGCCACGACCTTGCCGGCCGGCGTCGTGATCATCGGGTTGATCTCGGCCAGCGACGCGCCCACGTCGTACACGGCCGCCGCGAGCTGCTGCATGATCCCCGCCGCCGCCCGCGCCTGCGCGACCTCCGGATACAGGGCGAACCCCAGCCGCAGCGCCTGATGCGCGAGCAGCCCGTAGCGCGGGTCGATCGCCAGTCTGTGGATCTGCGCCGGTGTGTTGGCGGCCACCTCCTCGATGTCGATCCCGCCGGCGGCGCTGACCATGAGCACCGGTCGCTGCGTCTCCCGATCCACGATGATGCCGACGTAGCTCTCCGAGGCGATCTCCGCCGCGGGGGCCACCAGCACCTTCTGCACGGTGAGCCCCTTGATGGTCATGCCGAGGATCTGCCCGGCCACCGCTTCGGCCTCGGACGGGGTCCGGGCCAGCTTCACGCCGCCGGCCTTGCCGCGCCCGCCCGCATGGACCTGCGCCTTGATCACGACCGCGCCGCCCAAGCGCACGGCGGCGGCGCGCACGGCCGCCGGGGTCGTGGCCACCTCGCCCTCGGGTACCGGAATGCCGTGCCGCCGCAGAATGTCGCGCGCCTGGTACTCGTGCAGATTCACGCCAGCTCCTTCGCCACGGTCGTCCCGGCCTCTCCCTGCAGCGCCGCCAGGCCCTGCGCCAGCTCGGCGATGATGGCCCGCTCGCCGCCGCTGCGCACGAACGCCGCGGCGGCTTCGAGCTTGGGGCGCATGCTGCCGGCGCCGAGCTCCCGCCCCTGCAGCAGCTGGTCCGCTTCGGCCAGGGACAGCCGCCGGATCGCGCGCTGCGCCGGCGTCCCCCAGCCGCGGTACACGGCGTCCACGTCGGTGAGGATCAGGAGCACCTGCGCGGCGATCTCGCGTCCCAGAATCGCCGCCACATGGTCCTTGTCGGCCACCGCGTCGATGCCCTCGAGCCCCAGCGACGCATCATCGTAGACCGGCGGCCCGCCGCCGCCGCAGGCGATCACGATGTGACCCGCGCGCACCAGCGCCTGCACCATGGCGCGCTCGACGATCGCAATCGGTCTCGGGCTCGGAGCGAGGCGGCGCCATTTCCCCGGCTTGTCCTCGATCACCGCGACCCCCTGGGCGCGCAACCGCTCGAGCCGCACCGCGTCGAGCGCGTGGCCGATCGGCTTGGTGGGCTCGCGCAGCCGCGGGTCGTTGGCGTCGACCATGGTCTGCGTGATCAGGGTGACCACGGTGCGATCCAGGCCGGCGCGGCGCAGCGCGTTCTGGAGCGACTGCTGAATCATGTAGCCCATCCAGCCCGCCGTGCCCGCCACCAGGACGCCGAGCGGCAGCGCCTCGAGCTGGCCCGCGGCGAGCTCGTTGCGCGCCAGCTCGTCGCCCACCTGGGGCCCGTTGCCGTGGACCAGCGCGATGTTCCACCCGGCCCGGGCCAGGTCCACGATCGGCGCCAGGCTCTCGCGCGTATGCCGGAACTGGTTGGCGATCGTGGGACGCTCGTGCGCCGGGGCCACGGCGTTCCCCCCGAGGGCGACAACGATGGTCCCGGTCGGCACGGCGGCGCAACTTATTGGGGGGGCGCAGCCGGAGCAAGCGCGCGCCGCCGCGGAGCGAACAGATCTCCCAGCTGGCGATAGATGCGGCCGAAGCGCTCGAGGTCGCGCGCGCGCAGGGCCGAATCGAGCTGCGCGAACAGCCGGGCGGCGCGGTCCCAGCGCGCGGCGATCGTGGTGTCGCTGGCCCCGGGGGCGCCGGCGGCCGTCAGGCGGCGCAGCGCCGCCGTGCGCGTCTCCCCATGGCCCTCGCGGTTGCCCCAGGTGAGGAACACATCGCCGGGTCGCGGGACCGCGCGGCGCGGCGCGATGAGGCGCGCCTGCGCCGACGCCAGATGGGCGCCCGCCATCCAGAAGCGCGGCAACTCGGGCACCGTATCCCCGACGCCCACCAGCCCCTGGGGCGGCTCGTCGAGCGTCGGTGCGGCCACGAACTGGAGCTCGGGGCCCGCCGGTCCGAACGCACCCAGGAGAAACCCTTCCAGCCGGCGGCCCTGCGCCGAGGTGAATCCCTGCACGAGCCACGGCGTCCCGTCGACCGGAGACGCCAGCTCGTAGGGCTCGCGCGTCAGCGGCTGCCAGCCATCGCTGTCCGGCACGGCCGCCAGCACGCTGCGCACGGCCAGGTCGAAGGTTTGCGCGGGATAGCGCAGCGTGGCGGCGAGCGGACGCGGCAGACTCTCGGCCGGTGCGATGAGCGGCGTGAACAGGCGCGCCCAGGCCACGCTCAGCGAATCGGCGCCCGGCAACAACCAGAACCGGGTTTCCCCGGTGGCCGCGTGGATCGCGCCCAGCAGGCCGGCCCGGTGATAGCGCCGGAGGCGATTGGGAGCGGCAGGGTCCACCAGCGGGAACGTGGACCCGGAGACGTACCCGACGGCGCGCCACCACAGGTGGCCGTCCGCCACCACCGGCTCCGGCCGCGCGAAGCTGGCGAACGGCGCCAGTCGCTGGAAACGCTCGCTCGCCGTGCGGCGCCAGAGCAGGCGATCCCCGGGCGCGGTGCGCCGGGCCAGCTCCGGGCTCTGCAGCTCCCAGGCGAGCAGGATGCGCCGCCACCCGCCCCGCAACGCGATCCCGGCCGCCTCGTCCCGATCCGCCGGCGTCACGGCGTACTGGGTGAATCCTTCCCCGAACCAGTACCGCGTGTCGCGCACGGCGATCGGCACCCGGACGAGACCGGAATCCCCCTCCTGGAACGCGAGCGGCGTGCCGACAGCGGCGCGCTGGTCGCGGTGCACCGCTTCCCACGACAGCTCGGGTCGCTGCCGCAGCGCGGAATCGTCCGGGGCGGGCGCCACGATCCACTCCGGCATCCCGCCAGGCCGGTGCAGCAGCGCCACGCCTCCCACGGCTTCCTGCTCCGCCAGGCTGTCCCGCACGGCCGCCGCGACGCGCGGCGCGGACCACAGGGAGGCCGCCGTGACGAATGCCGCCATGCTGGAGTACGCGGGCGCGTCCGTCACGGTCCGTCGTCCCGTGCCGAAGGCGACGGCGCTCAGCTCGGCGCGGTCGCGCGCGAACTCGTCGCCCCGGGTCCGGCTCCAGGTGGGGAGGATGCCGTACACGGAGATTTGCGCCGCCACCGCCACACTCCAGCCGAAGGCGAGCCAGCGCGGACGATCCCACACCACCCAGCCGAGGCTCGCCAGCGCCGCGAGCGCGGCGGCGATCGCCACCGCGAGCGGCCCTCCACCGGGTCCGCGCACGGCGACCAGTCCCGCGTTCACGGTGCCGTGCAGTCCCGCCACCACTTCGGCGGGATCGAGCAGCGCGCCCCACAGCAGCGCCAGGCCCAGCCCCGCGAGCAGCACGCCCAGGTGCACGCGGGCGTGCGCGCTCGCGACCAGGCGACCCCCCTGCCAGCGCAGCGAGCCGATCCCCACGTAGAGAAAGGCGACGAGCACCGCGGCGGTGACGGTCGCGAGCAACAGGAATCCCTGGCGCTCGAGGGCCCACGGCAGGCGACCCAGATACTCCCCCACGTCCCGATTCAGGATGGGATCGACGATGCCGAAGCTCGGCGGGGCGGTGGCGAGCCACGCGGCGCGCCACCAGTCGCCGGTTCCCCACGCGAGCCCCACCCCGAACAGGAGCCCCGCGCCGATGGCGAGAATGAGCAGCAGCCGCTGCGGCACCGCTTCGACGATCTCGAGATTGCCGACGCGGCGCGGCATCTGCACCGAGCCGATGGCGCGGTAGACGATGTAGAGATTGCCGACACCCCAGAGGGTCGCCACGAGCCACACGCTCACGCGCACCAGCCGGGCCAGCGCGCGCGCCTGCAGATAGACCGCGCCGCCCTCCCCGGACAGGGTCGCCGCCCACGCGCGCTCCGCGGTCTCCACGGCGAGCCAGCGACCCGCCACGAGCAGCAGCGCCAGTGCCGCCGCCGCGATCAGCAGCGCGCGGCCCTTGCCCCGGCGCGGACCGGCTACGCCGTCTTGGCGTGGCGCGCGAGCCAGCCTTCGACCTCCCCGCGGTAGGTCTCCAGCTCCGCCGCCGTCCGGGCCTCGAAGCGCAGCACCAGGACCGGCTGCGTGTTCGACGCCCGCAGCAACCCCCACCCGCCCGGGAACGTGATGCGCACGCCGTCCAGCGTGGACACCGGATAGCGCTCGGCGAAGTGGCGCGCCGCCCGCTCGACCAGGTCGAACTTCCGCTCGTCCGGACAGTCGACGCGCAGCTCCGGCGTCGAGACCGTCTGCGGCAGATCCGCCAGCAGCCGGGACAGCGGCCCGCCCACGCGCGCGACGTATTGCAGCAGCCGCGCGGCGCCGAACAACGCGTCGTCGAACCCGAACCAGTCACCGCCGAAGAACACGTGCCCGCTCATCTCTCCCGCCAGCGGGGCGCGCAGCTCCTTCATCTTCTGCTTGATCAGCGAATGGCCCGTCTTCCACATGGTCGGCTTGAGTCCCGCCTGAACCAGCATCTGCGGCAGCACCTCCGAGCACTTCACGTCGAAGATGACCGCGTGCCCCTGCCCCATGCGGTGCGCGAGATCGCGTCCGAACAACACCAGCAGCGTGTCGCCGAACACCGGCGTCCCCCGCTCGTCCACGGCGCCGATGCGGTCGCCGTCCCCATCGAACGCGATGCCCAGCTCGGCCCGCTCCCGCTGCACCGCGGCCTGGAGGTCGTGGAGGTTCTCGACCACGGTGGGATCGGGATGGTGGTTGGGGAACGTACCGTCGGATTCCGCGAACAGCGGCACCACGTCGCAGCCGAGGGCGCGGAGCGTCTCGATCGCCACGAGACTCGTGACCCCGTTGCCGCAATCGGCGACCACCTTCACGCGTCGCGCGAGGGGCGTGTTGCGCTGCACGATCGCGTCGCGATACGCGGCGAGCACGCTCGCGTCCGTCGTTTCCTGGCCGCCGGGCCGCACGGCGAACCGGTCTTCCGAGATCAGTCCGTACAGGCCCTGGATGTCGTCTCCGTAAATCGCCTGGTGGGTGAGCACCATCTTGAACCCGTTGAACTCGGGCGGATTGTGCGATCCGGTCACCTGCATACCGCCGTCGACCGGCAGCGTGTGGGTCGCGAAATACAGCGCCGGCGTCGGCAGCTCGCCCACGTCGATGGCGGCGCCGCCGGCGGACGCGATGCCCCGCCGCACCGCGGCAGCGAGCGGCGGCCCCGAAGGGCGATTGTCCCGCCCCACCGCCACCCGGGGCGGCCGGCCCAGCCGATCGATCGCGAGCGTGGCGAAGGCGCTCCCCACCGCCTGTGCCAGCGCCGGGGTGAGCTGGTCGCCGGTCGTACCGCGGATGTCGTACTGCCGGAAGATCGTGGCGGGGACGCGCATCGAGCCTCCGGTCAGTTCCCGGAGGAGAGGGGCGCGGCGCCCATGCCGGGCGCCAGCGTCGCTGCGCTGCCCTCGGTCAGGGCGAGCAGCCGGTTGGGTCGGATCCCGTAGTACAACACGGCCGCGACGCACACCGCCAGCGCCACCCGCCCCAGCCGGCCGAACCGCATGCCGGCGTGGGCGTCGGCGAACGGCGCGGATTTCATGTACATGGCCATGATCACGGGGAGATAGTAGCCTGCCGAGATCACGCTGGTGAGCACCAGCAGCGCCGCCAGCCACCCCTTCCCGCCCGCCACGGCCGCCGCGAGGATGTACCACTTGCCGATGAAGCCCGCGGTCCCCGGGAACCCGAGCAGGCTCAGCATGCACACCGCCAGGGCGAAGGCGAGCCAGGGCCGGGTAGCCGCGAGCCCCGCCAGATCGTCGATCTGCACGTCGCTCTCACCGCCGCGTCCCTTGGCGGCGAGCAGGGCGAACGCGGCCAGCGACGTGAAGCCGTAGGCGACGAGGTAGAACAGCAGCGCCGCCGTCCCCTGCGCGTTGCCGACCGACACCGCGACCAGGATATAGCCGGCGTGCGCCACCGACGAATAGGCGAGCATGCGCTTCAGCGACCGCTGCGCCAGCGCCACCAGGTTGCCGGCGATCATCGTCACGAACGACAGCCCGACCACGATGCTCGGCCAGGCGACGATGCCCGAAAACGACACCACCAGGACGCGCGCCAGCGCCGCGAACCCCGCCGCTTTCACGGCGGTCGCCATGAAGCCCGTGACGGGGGTCGGCGCCCCGTCGTACACGTCGGGCGCCCACATGTGGAACGGCACCGCGGCGACCTTGAACCCGAACCCGACCAGCAGCAGCCCGAGCCCCAGCAGCAGCAACAGGTTGCTCTGCAGCCCGAGCGAAGCCACCTGGATGCCGATCAGGGCGAGGTTGGTGGTGCCGGTGGCGCCGTACACGAGCGCGATCCCGTACAGCAGGAACGCCGAGGCGAAGGCGCCCAGCAGGAAGTATTTGAGCGCCGCTTCGGCGGCCTTGGCGCGCTTGCGATCGATGCCCGCCAGCACGTACACCGCCACCGACATCAGCTCGAGCCCGAGAAAAATCACGATCAGGTCGCCGCCGCCGGCCATCAGCATCATGCCGAGCGTCGCGAAGACCAGCAGCAGGTAGTATTCGGGGGCGAGCAGCTGCTCGCGTTCGAGATAATCGAAGGAGAACAGCACCGTGAGCCCGGCGGCGCCGAGGAACAGCCAGTCGGCCACGTAGCGAAAGTCGTCCACCGCCACCATCGGCGCGATGCCCGCGGTGCGCGCCATCGTCCACCACAGCCACCACACGGCGACCCCGGTGCCGGCGAAGCCGGCGAGCGTGAGCCAGCCGGCCAGGCGCAGATCGCCCGCCGTCTTGTGCCGCCACGCGACGACGACGAGCAGCACCAGCGCCCAGCCCGTGAGCGCGATCTCGGGCAGGAGCCCGAGCAGCAGGTCGCGCGTCGTGGACAGGTCGAGCGTCATCGCCCGGCGGTGGACGCGGCGGAGGGGGAAGGCGCCGGCTGCACGCGGTCGATCAGCTGCTGGGCCGCCGGTTCCATGCGGGACAGAATCGGCTTGGGATAGAGCCCGATCCAGAAGATCGCGGCGAGGATCGGGACGAGCACGACGAATTCACGGAGCGAGAGATCGGGCAGCTTCTCGTTCTCCGCCTTGTCGAGCCGGTTGAAGATGACCCGCTGCAACGCCCACAGTAGGTAGGCGGCGGCCACGATCACGCCCGTGGTCGCGATGCCGGCCGCTACGGGATAGGTCCTGAACACGCCGATCAGGACGAGGAACTCGCCCACGAAGCCGTTGGTGCCGGGCAGGCCGATCGAGGACAGCGACACGATGGTCAACACGGTGGCGAAGAGCGGCACGACTCGGGCGATGCCGCCGTACGCCTCGATCAGCCGGCTGTGCCGCCGCTCGTACAGCATGCCCACCAGGAAGAACAGCGCGCCGGTCGACAGGCCGTGGTTGATCATCACGAGCAGCGCGCCCTGGACGCTCTGCAGGGTCAGCGCCCAGATGCCGAGCATCACGAATCCCAGGTGCGACACCGAGCTGTAGGCCACGAGCTTCTTCACGTCCGGCTGCACCATCGCGACCAGCCCGCCGTAGACGATCCCGACGAGCGACAATACCACGATCCCCGCCTGCACCGTGGGGTGTAGCGCCACGTCCGGGAAGAACGGCAACGCGAACCGCAGGAACCCGTAGGTGCCCATCTTGAGCAGCACGGCGGCCAGGATCACCGATCCCGCCGTGGGCGCTTCCACGTGCGCATCCGGCAGCCACGTGTGGAACGGGAACATCGGCACCTTGATCGCGAACGCCAGGAAGAACGCCCCGAAGAACCACCAGCCGGCCGTGCCCAGCGCGCCGACGTTGGCCAGCAGGAAGTCGTAATCGAACGAATGCACGCCCGTCTTCGCCGCGGCCGTGAAATACAATCCGAGAATCGCCACCAGCATCAACAGGGAGCCGAACATCGTGTAGATGAAAAACTTGATCGCCGCGTACAGACGCCGTTCCCCGCCCCAGATGCCGATGATGAAGTACATCGGGATCAGCATGACTTCCCACATCACGTAGAAGAGAAACAGATCGAGGGCCACGAACACGCCGACCATGCCCGTCGTCAGCACCAGCAGATGGGCGTAAAACGCGCGCTCGCGCCTGGTGATGTAGTGATAGCTGCCCAGCACCGACAGCGGCACGAGAAACGTGGTCAGCAACACCATGAACAACGAGATGCCGTCCACACCCACGTGATAACTGATCCCCCACGACGCCACCCACGGCCGCACGACCTCGAACTGCATGCCGCCCGCCGGGACGAAGCGCCACCACAGGGGAATCGAGATCGCGAACTCGATCGTCGCTGCCGCCAGGGCCACGTGCTTGGCCAGCCGCTCGGGGACGAGCCACAACGCCCCCGCGGCGAGGAGCGGCCAGACGAGCAGGACGGTGACGACGCTCTGGTCGTACATCGGCTATTTGAGCGCCCGAGCCAGGACGGCCACGACGCCGAGCACGAACACGGTCGCATAAAAGCCCAGCTCGCCGGTCTGCAGCCGGCCGCCGAGCCACCCCAGGATGCGCGACGCGGCGGCCGGACCGTTGACGCCCGCCCCGTCGACGAGCTTCACATCGACGACCCGCCACAGGACGTTCCGCGACAGCCACACGGTGGGGCGCACGAACAGCGCCTCGTACAGCTCGTCCACGTACCATTTCCTGTTGAGCACCTTGCCCAGCCCGGTTTCGGCGGGAGCCGAGCGCGCCGGCACCAGGGCGGTGAGATCGAGTGCCCGCAGCGCGGCGGCGATTCCCACGACGGCGACGGTCACGGCGCCTCCGATCAACACCCATTCGGTGCGATGGGTCACATGGGCGGCGGGCGCCAGCGCCGCACCGGCCGCGGTGACGGGCTCGAGCCAGTGGTGCAGCCAGGTGGTCCCGCCCACGAGCTCGGGCAGGTTGATGACGCCGCCCACGACGGAGAGCATCCCCAGCAGGACGAGCGGCCCGGTCATCACCCACGGGGCCTCGTGCAGATGCACCTGCTCGCGGGCCCCGGTGCGGTTCGGTCCGTGGAACGTGTAGAGCATCAGACGCGCCATGTAGAACGCGGTCAGCAGCGCGGCGGCCAGGCCGAGGGCCCAGAACAGATACCAGATCGGCTGGGCGGCGCCCCGGGCGAACGCCGCGCCCAGGATCTCGTCTTTCGAGAAGAACCCCGACAAGGGCGGGATGCCGGCGATGGCGAGGGTGGCGATCCACATCAGCGTCGCCGTCCACGGCAGGAAGCGGGACAGGCCGCCCATGTTGCGCATGTCCTGGGCATCGTCGTGGGCGTGGGTGGCGTGGTAGGCGTGGTGCATGGCGTGGATCACCGACCCGGCCCCGAGAAACAGCAGCGCCTTGAAAAAGGCGTGAGTGGTGAGATGGAAAATGCCCGCGGCCATGGCGCCGGTCCCCACGCCGACGAACATGTAGCCCAGCTGCGAGACCGTGGAGTAGGCGAGCACGCGCTTGATGTCCCACTGTTTCAGGGCGATCGTGGCCGCGAACAGCGCGGTCAAGGCGCCCACGCCGGCCACCACCGCCTGCGCCACGGGCGCGAGCGCGAACAGGACGTTGGTGCGGGCCACGAGGAAGACGCCCGCGGTCACCATGGTGGCGGCGTGGATCAGCGCCGACACGGGCGTCGGCCCGGCCATGGCGTCGGGCAGCCAGGTGTACAGGGGAATCTGCGCCGACTTCCCGGTGCAGCCGAGAAACAGCCACAGGGCGATCGCCGTCGCGGCGCCGCCGCCCAGCGTCAGCACGTCCGGCGCCCGCTCGAACACGGTCGTGTAGTCGAGCGACCCGGTGTAGCGCCAGATCAGGAACATGGCGATCAGAAAGCCGAAATCCCCGATCCGGTTCATGATGAACGCCTTCTTGCCCGCGTCGGCGTTCACCGTGTCGGAGAACCAGAACCCGATCAGGAGGTAGGAACACAGGCCGACGCCTTCCCAGCCGACGAAGGTGACCGGGAAGTTGGCTCCGAGCACGAGCGTCAGCATGAAGAACACGAACAGATTGAGATAGGCGAAGTAGCGCGCGTATCCCGCGTCGGCCCGCATGTAGCCGACGCTGAACAGGTGGATCAGGGAGCCCACCCCCGTGACCACCAGCATCATCACGACCGACAGGGCGTCGACCTGGAGCGCGTAGCTCACGGCGAGCGTGCCCACCGGCATCCAGTCCCAGTAGCGGAACACCACCGGGGCGTCGGGATGAGCGGCCGCCAGCGCCCGCGCCACCATGAGCGCGACGCCGAACGCGGCCAGCAGCACGCCGACGCCGACTACCGAGACCAGGCCCTTGGCGCGCGGGCGGACGACGGCGATGGTCCCGTTCACGAGGAAGCCCAGAAGCGGCAGGGCCGGCACCAGCCAGACGAGGCTCATCCCTTGAGCAGATTGATATGTTGGAGATCTACCGTCTCCTTGTGGCGGTAGACGGCGAGCACGATGGCGAGCCCGACGGCCGCTTCGGCCGCCGCCACCGCCATCACGAAGAAGACGAAGATCTGCCCGCCGGTGCCGAGCTGCTGGGCGAACGCCACGAAGGTGAGGTTCACCGCATTGAGCATCAGCTCGACGCACATGAAGATCACGATCGCGTTGCGGCGCAACAGCACGCCCGCGGTGCCGATCGCGAACAGGACGGCGGAGACGGCGAGCGACGGCCCGAGCAGCATCACAGTTTCCGCTTGGCGAGCACGACCGCGCCGACGACGGCGGCGAGCAGCAGCACGCTCGTGATTTCGAAGGGGACGAGGTAGGTGTCGAACAGCGGCCCGGCGACCGATCCCACCACGCCCTGCTGGCGCTGCAGCCCCTGGACCGTGCCGGGCGGCAGCTGGATCGCCGCCGGCGGAGCGGCGTCACCCAGGCCGCGCAGCTGCACCAGGAGTGCCACGCCCAGCAGGGCGGCGATCGCGGCGCCCAGCAGGCCCTTCATGTCGCCCGGCCCCGCGCGGCCCAGATTCAGGAGCATGATGACGAACAGGAACAGGACCATGATGGCGCCGGCGTAGACGAGCACCTGCAGCACGCCGATAAAAGGCGCGTCGAGCAGCGTGAACAGCACCGCGAGACAGAACAGCGTCACGATCAGCCACAGGGCGCTCGACAGCGGGCTGCGCCGCGTGATGCACATCCCCGCCGTGATCACGGCGAGGATCGCGAACCCCCAGAAGGCGATCTGCAGGGGAGACACGTCACTCCCCTTTCGGGTCTGAAGGATCCCACAACGTGGACACGGGATGCGTCTGCGCGCACAGCCGCTCCAGGTCGTACACGAACCGGTCCCGCTCGTACTCCGAGTTCTCGTAGTGCACGCCGACGTGGATCGCCTCCTCGGGACACACCTCCTGGCAATAGCCGCAAAACACGCAGCGGAATTCGTCGATCTCGTAGATGAGCGGATAGCGGTTGCCCGCTTCGTCCTCGCCCGGGACCAGCTTGATGCAGTTGGCGGGACAGATCTGCGGGCACAGGCCGCACGCCACGCATTTGGCCCGGCCCTGCTCGTCGGTGAGCATGCGGTGCGTGCCGCGCCAGCGCGACGACAGCGCCCAGTCGTCGGTCGCCTTCTCCTCCGGGTACTGCATCGTGACCTTCCTGCGGAACAGGTGCGCGAAAGTCAGCGCCATGCCCTTGAGCGTCGCCCGCAGGTAGGACGTCTGCCGCGTCGGCCGCCGCATCACCTTCACGGCAATGGCCATGTCAGACCCGCCTCCGCTCGACCGAGCCGGCCACGAGCCGGCCGCGGTCGAGCACGAGGAACAGCGGCACCGCCAGCGCCAGGTTCACCCCGAGCATCACGAGCGCGAAGCGCGCGTCGTAGGTCCAGTGCAGCTGATCGCGCAGGTACCAGATCGCCGAGGCGATGACGGTCAGATAGATGAGCGCCAGGGGCAGCAATACTTTCCATCCCAGCGCCATCAGCTGGTCGTAGCGGAAGCGGGGCAGCGTCCACCGCACCCAGATGTAGAGGAAGATGAAGCACAGGACCTTGAGGAAAAAGCTCAAGCCCGTGAGCACGGTGAGCCCCAGGGTCCACGGCCCCTGGTTATCACGGGCCCAGAACGGGATATCCCAGCCGCCGAAGAACAGGGTGGCCATCAGGGCGGAGGCCGTCACCATGTTCGAGTATTCGGCGATGATGAACATCGAGAACTTCATGGAGCTGTATTCGGCATGGTAGCCCGCCACCAGCTCGCCTTCCGCTTCGGGCAGATCGAACGGCACCCGATTGGTTTCGGCGAAAGCCGACACCAGGAAAATGAAGAAGGCGAGCGCCAGCGGGAACACGTTCCACTGGACGATCGAGCCCTGCTGTCTGGCCACGATGTCCGACAGGGTGACGTTCCCCATCAGGAGCAGCACCGCGACGGTGCTCATCCCCATGGCGATTTCGTAGGAGATCATCTGCGCCGAGGCGCGCAGCCCGCCCAGCAACGCGTATTTGTTGTTCGACGACCACCCGGCGAGCACGATACCGTACACACCGAGCGAGCTGATCGCCAGGATGTAGAGGAAGCCCACCGGCAGGTCGGCGACCACCATCGGGACCTCGCCCCATTTGGTCGGCAGCGGGGCGGCGAAGGGGATCACCGCGAACGTCAGCAGGGCGGGCACGAACGACACCAGCGGCGCCAGCACGAACAGCCAGCGGTCCGCCGCGGCGGGATAGGTCTCCTCTTTCAGGAAGTTCTTCAGCCCGTCGGCCGCCGGCTGCAGCAGGCCGAACGGGCCGACGCGATTCGGTCCCATCCGGTCCTGCATCCAGGCGCACACGCGCC
>Ga0187893_10010390_pt1 | contig 13890 bp, 13 predicted proteins | sample MA1701074metaG_FD_139574 | JGI IMG/M metagenome (GOLD analysis project Ga0187893, IMG submission 139574) | White microbial mat communities from a basaltic lava cave in the Kipuka Kanohina Cave System on the Island of Hawaii, USA - MA170107-4 metaG ...
CCAAGAGGGAAACGCCGTCTTCCGTCTGCGCGCAACGATGGCGCGGCGGAACCACTGTTCGCCGTTCCGGAGCACCAGCAGTTCGTAAGGGACCGGACGAATGGTCTCGTATACCTCATGGATCTGCCATTCGACAGGCACACGTTTCAACTGCTCGACCCGGATTCCCGGCGGCCGAGATGGCAGCGCGAGGACATCGAGGGCATTCTCCTCGTCGAGCCGAGTCTCCTCGTCGTCGCGACCGCAACTCGCGAGTACGACGCGACGTAGCGGAGCTACTCGACGCGCAACGTTGCGGTCACGGGGCTGGATCGCCGGACGGGTGACGTCCGCTGGCGCGTCGCCCTGAACAGCTACGCCGGTTTCGTCCGGGCAGCCGCCGTGTCAACGTGCCTGGTCGTAATCGATGAGGGCGCGAGTGGCGGACTGGTCTGCATCGATCAGGCATCCGGTCGCATTCTCGGCAGGCGAGCTCACTCGACGGCCTGGGGCCTCGGCTATCCCGACGTGTCGGCCGACGGAGACCAGGTCGCGTTTCTGGAGCGCCACACGAACGGTAGCGGGATGTTCCTCCGGTTCGCGTCCGTGGCTGTTCGAGGTCACCAGATCGGTGTGGCTGGCGAGCAAAGAGCCGTCTCTGTCGCTGGAACGCGACCTCGTCTTCATCAAAGGACTGTACCGCGCAGCCTGTTTCGATCGGCAGACCGGTGAGCGGCAATGGGAACGCGACCTGGTTGGAGAATGGAAGCTGCTCGGAGACCGCATCCTGCTCAGCGACTACCGATCGTGGCGGAAGCATGCACGGCTCGTCGTGCTCGACGCCGCGCGCGGGCACGAGCGCGTCATCGTCGATGAACCGGCGCGCCTGCCGGGACGGTGACTACGGCGCGTGATCCTTGAGGATCTGGACGATCTCTGAGCGCCTGAAGAATTCGGCCCAGCCCATCGCGTCGGCGTCGTGCTCGGTGTCGCGGATGCCTGGGTCGGCGCCGGCGCCGAGGAGCAGCCGCACGATGTTCGCGTGCCCACCGAGAACCGCCAGGTGGAGCGGCGTGACCTGATCACCGTAGTGCGCCCAGCGGCCGTTCGGGTTCGCGCCGTGGTCGAGCAGCCACTTCACCGCGGCCCGGTCGTTGCGCTTGGCCATCACCTGCAGCAGGCCGGCGCCCGGCTCGATCAATCCGGCGTTGTCGCGCAGCATCTGCTCGGCCGTCGCGGTTTCACCGAGCGACAGCAGCGCGACGAGATCCAGGGCGCTGCCGCGTGGCCGTCGGTGGCCACGATCGGCGCTGGTCAGCTCTCCTGAGAGGAGGGCGCGTATCTTCTCCATCACGCGCTGGTCGATGCCTGGCGCGGTCGCATAGATGGCAACCGAGTGGCCCGAGCCATCGACGGCCAGCGGATCGGCGCCCAGCTCGACGAGCAGCGCGACCATGTCCGGGCGATTCATCCGCACGGCAAAATGGAGCGGCAGCTGGTGGCTTTCGTTGCGGCTCATCCTCGTGTTGAGCGCTGACGCGTCTTCCGCGACGATCCGGCGAACCTCGTTCGCCATGTTCGTCGCGATCGCGGAAAAAATATGGTGCCGCGCGCCGCGGCTCACCAGCAGATCCACGACCGCCCGATGCGCGTCATCGTCGCATCCGTCCCAGCACGACGCCCACCCGATGACCTCGAGCTCGTGGTCGTCGCCGTGCCCGACGACGTCGCCGCCGGCGTCGGCCAGACGCCGGACCACCTCCAGGTGACCGGCCGCCGCGGCCCAGTGCATCGCGTACGTGTTGTCACCCCTCTCCCGCGTGTTCACATCCAGTCCGCGCGTCAGCAGCAGGTTTACCGCCGCGAGGCGCCCGTTCTGCGCCGCGAAGTGCAACAACGACCACTCGTACGGCTTTGCTCGAATGTGCAGCTTCCCGGGATGCGCGTCGAGCAGCGTGGTGATCGTCTGGACGTCGCCCGTCTTCGCGGCCTCGATGAGCTGTCCTTCGATCGTCAGCGAATCGACGCGCGCCTTGAGCGCCCGCCAGCTCGAAAACCCATACTGCTTGGCGAGCTCGAACTGCGCCTCGGCCAGCCGGGCGTCCGGGTTTGCCTGTTGCAGTTCCTCGAGCCGGCGCTTCGCCTGCTTGCGGAGCCAGTCCAGGTTCGGGGCATCTGGGAGTTCCCGTGGAGCGTGCGCGGAGCCGGTCGTTTCGTCGGCCATGACAGACCTTCCCTTCCTTCGAAAGGGAGCGCCTCCCTTTCGTGCCGCCCGTCGTCCGCAGGCAGGGCGAGGAACAGAAGGTTATGGAAAGAACGGCGGGGGGTGGGTTGAACCCTTTACGCGGACCGTCGGCCTCCCTCGCGGCACCGGCTGAATGGTAACGCAGGGAGGCAAGGGCGACAAGCGGCTACGTTTTCATACGGGCCTTCCGCTGCTCGTCGTACTTCATGGCGCCGACGATGTTGCCTTCGGGATCTTGAAGCCAGACGAGCTCGCCGACGGTCGGAAGGATGGTCTTGGCCATGATCACCTTGCCGCCGTTCGCTTCGGCGGCTTTCGCGACGGCATCTGCCGAATCGACGCCGACGGTGCACTCGTAGCCGATCGTCCGCAGTCCGGGCACGAGCTCGCGGCGCTTCTGCATCGCTCCCTGGACGCCCGGATCGTCCGGTGTGCCCGTGTGAATCAGGTAGAAGCCGGGGGGGCCCCAGGCCTCGAACCGCCAGCCGAACACGTTTTCGTAGAAGCGCCGCGCGCGCTGGAGATCGTCGGCGTTGATGGCGAAGTGACTGACGTGGTTCGGCATCTGAGGCTCCTTCGTGGACGTTCGACAGCGCGGAGTCTAGCGATTCCTACGATGACGCGCTTTCGGTAAACTGCCAACTAATGTCGAATACGCGCCGGCGGGCGATCTCCCCGTCCAGCCCGGAGTCGGGCATTCAAGTGCGTCCGTTCGCGGTCGGGTTCACGAAGAACTACACGTTCCCGAGGAGCCGGAGCGAGTGGCACGGGTTGATTTACGCGTCAGCCGGTGTCATGAGCGTGCATACCGCCAGCGGGTCGTGGGTGGTCCCCCCGCATCGCGCCGTCTGGGTTCCCGCCGGGATGGAACGGCGCATCGAGGTCTCGGCGGGGCTCGCGATGCGGACGTTGTACTTCAAGCCGGGCCTGGCGAAGGCGCTGCCGCGCGACTGCTGCGTCCTGAACGTTCCGCCGCTCCTCCGCGAGCTGATCCTGCACACGATCGACCTCGGCATGCTGAACCGCGCCATCCCCGCGCATGCCCGGTTGATCGGCGTGTTGATCGACCAGCTGAAAACGCTCAGCACCGTGCCGCTTCAACTGCCACAACCGGCCGACCCGCGGGCGTGCCGAGTGGCCGCCCTGCTGGAAGCCAACCCCGGAGGAGATGCGGCGCTCGGAAAGCTGGCGAGACAGGCGGGCGCCAGCCCGCGGACGATCGAGCGGCTGTTCCGGGCGGAGACGAAGATGACGTTTGCCGGCTGGCGCGAGCGGCTTCGGCTGCTTCACGCGCTGCGTCTGCTGGCCGCGGGCGAAGCGGTGACCAACGTCGCGCTCGAGCTCGGGTATGCCAGCCCGAGCGCCTTTATCGTCATGTTCCGCCGCGCGCTCGGGACCACGCCGTCGCGATACTACCGCGGGCTTCAGTCCTGACGCAGCGCCGTCATCGGATCGACCGACGCCGCGCGCATCGCCGGAACGATGCACGCGAGGACGGCGGCCAGCAGCAGAATTCCGGCCACGACGGGGAACGCGACCGGATCTACGGCCTTGACGCCGAACAGCATCCCCTGCATCGCGCGGCCAACGAGGTACGCGCCAACCGAGCCGAGCGCCGCCCCGATGAGCGCCGTCGTCATCCCTTCGGTGACGATTTCCCGCACGACGCGATCGCGGCCGGCGCCGAGCGCCATCCGCAGGCCGATCTCGTGCCTGCGCTGCGCGACGGTGAACGACATCACCCCGTAGACCCCGAGCGCCGCCAGCACCAGCGCGACCGCTCCAAACCCGCCGAACAGGAACGCCCCGAACCGGTCTCCTGCCAACACCAGACTCACGACCTGATCCATCGTCTGTAGATCCGAAATGGGCAAGTCCGGATCGAGCTCCTTCAGGATGGCCGACGCGCTCTTCCGCAGGCTGTCCGGGTCGAGCGTCGTGCGCAGGGCGACAGCCGCCCGCGGCCATGAGCTCTGCGCGAACGGAACGTCAATCTCCGGAAAATCTCCACGCGGCCCGCGGTTCCGGACTGCGTGGTAGACACCGACGATCTGCCATTCGACGCCCGGCCCGAGCTTCGTGACGCCCGGAATCAATTGCTCGATGACGATGCGCTGCTCGAGCGGATCGACGTCCTTCATGTATTGCCGCACGAAGGCGTCGTTGACGATCGCGACGCGCGGCGCGTTGGCGGAATCCTGCTCGGTAAACGCCCGTCCGCGGCTCATCGGAATGCCGAAGGTCGTGAAGTACTCCGGCGTCACCATGTTGAAGCCCGCGCCAGGACGCTGAGAGGGATCTTTGACCGGCTTGCCAACGATTTCGAACGGCATGCCGAAGTTGGTCCCGAATACCGGCATGCCGGTCGAGACCGACGCCGACGTGACACCCGGAATCGCCCGCATCTTCTCCTGGAGCTGCCGATAGAACGCCTGGATCTGCTCCGGACCCTGCAGGCGCCCGTCGGGAACCGGAACCGAGAACGTCAGCAGATGGTCGGTGCGGAATCCGAGATCGACGCGGGTCAGCCGGACGAGGCTGGCGATGGCCAGGCCGGCGCCCGCGAGCAGCGTCAGGGCCAGCGCGAACTCCGCGACCACGAAGCCCCGCCGTAACCACTGGCGGCCGCCGATCGTCGAACGGCCGACCTGCTTCAACACGTCGCTGAGATTCGGCGTCGTGACCTGCCATGCCGGCGCGCATCCGAACAACACGCCAGACAAGAGCGATACCGACAGGGTGAAGAGCAGGACCGGCACGCTCATCCGCACGTCAGCCTCGGACGGCAGCGTGCCTGGCGGCACGAGCGCCATGATCGCGCCCGTCAGCCAGTAGGCCAGCGCGATGCCGAGCACGCCACCGGCCGCGGCCAGCACCACGCTCTCGGTGAACAACTGACGGACCAGCCGGCCGCGCGACGCGCCCAGCGAGGCGCGAACGGCCACTTCACGCTGCCGCGCCATGCCCCGCGCGAGCAGGAGGTTGGCGACGTTCGCGCAGGCGATCAGGAGCACGAACCCGACGGCGCCGAGCAGCATCCAGAGCGTCGCAATCAGATCTCGGGGGAGAAAGTTGTTCTGCAACGGCTCGACGCTGGCGGTCCACCCGACGTTCGATTTCGGGAAGTCTTCCGCCATGCGTTTCGTCACGTCGGCCATGTCGGCGTTCGCCTGCGCCAGCGTGACGCCCGGTTTCAGCCGCCCGAGCACCAGGAGCCAGTGGAAGTCATGGTTGAGTTGTTCGGGCCTGAATGCGAGCGGCATGAACAGCTGACTCTCGAGCCTGTCGGCCGTCCCTGGCGCCAGCACACCGACCAGCGTGCGCGGCTTCCCATCCACGCGAATCTGGCGATTCACGATGTTGGGGTCCCCACCGAGCCGACGTGTCCAGAACTGATGCGTGACGACGATCGCCTGATCCTTCCCCACCACCCCTTCGTCCGGTACGAAGTCGCGGCCCAGGCTCATCTTGAACCCGTGCGCCGTCAGGAACCCTGGCGTCGCCACGCGCGACTGCACGAGCTCGGGGCTGCCGGTCGAGAACGACACGCTGACTGGCCCTCCCGTCCAGGCGTGCAACGCATCGAAGGACTTGCTCCCGCGGACCCACTCGACGTAGTCGCCCGCTGCCGTCGCGTTCCGGTTGTTGTTGACTCGCGACCAGACAATCACGATCCGGTCGGGGTTGTCGAATGGGAGCGGCGCGATGAGCGTCGCGTACACCACGCTGAAGATTGCGGCGTTCGCGCCGATGCCGAGCGCCAATGCGACGACGGCGACGGCGGTAAACCCGGGGTGTCTACGGAGGAGGCGGATGCCACAGAGGGCATCGCGCAGGATGGACGTCATCGGGCAGCCCCCTTTGATCGCAAGCCTGGACCGCAAGGTTAGACGGACGCAGCTGGCGCCACGTTGCGAGGGTGTCCGCTTCCGCGCTGTGCTTGTTCGTTTCCGAACGGCGAGCTGTCGAATGCGTCGGTGAATGGCCTCGCGGCACTCAGGAACTGGACAGGTCTCGAGTCGCGTGTAACCATCCCATCAGCTCCGAGGACACATGGGATGGATCGCGTACGTCATCGCCTGGCTGGCCGCCGCGTTCTTCTGGTCGCTGGCGAGCGCGTCGACCGCCGGAGTCTCACCGCTCCACATGTTGCCCTGGGGGATGCTCGCGATGGGGACGGCAGGCCTGATGGGCCTCGTGGTCTGGCGGCTCACTCGGCGGGTGGCATGGGACTGGCGCGTCCCATCCTTCTATATAGCCCACGGAATCGGGCTGGTCGTGTACAGCGTCCTCTACTCGACATCGTGGGTCTGGATCGATGTCGCGATGGGCCGTGTCCCGGAGGCGATCGCGGCGATTCGCAACTCGCCCGTCATGATCTGGAACCTTCTGATGGGTTCCTGGTTGTATCTCGTGGTCGCCGGCCTGTCCTACGCGGTCCGCGCCCATCGGCGCATCCGCGCGGAGGAAACCGCGGCCGCCGAAGCGCGCCTGCTCGCGCAGCAGGCGCAGCTCGTCGCGCTGCGCGCACAGGTCAACCCGCACTTTCTGTTCAACGCGCTGCACTCCGTCGGCGCGCTGGTGGCGAGCGACCCTGTGCGCGCCGACACGGCGCTCGAGTGCCTCGGGGATCTGCTCCGGTATGCGCTCGGCACTGAAGACGAAGTGCTGTTCGCACAGGAGTGGCGCTTCACGCAGGACTACCTGGCGTTCGAACAGCTGCGCCTCGCAGATCGACTCAAAGTGCGGACCGACGTTGATGCCGCCGCGCTTCCAGTGCCGGTTCCACCGCTCATCTTCCAGCCGCTCGTCGAGAACGCGGTTCGCCACGGCATCGCCGATCGTCCCGAGGGAGGCTGTATTTCGCTCGGCGCGCGCATCGACGACGTTCGGCTCATCCTCCAGGTGAGCGACGATGGCAACGGCAAGGCGAGCGTCACGACCGACGGTCTCGGGCTGGGATCGGTGCGCCGCCGTCTTGCGGCGCTGTACGGCGGTCGCGCCACGCTTCGCATCGACCCACACGGTCCCGGATTTGCCGTCACGATCGAGCTGCCGGTGAAGCCGGCGGACGAGCTCGGGTCTGTCGCATGAATCCCGGCGCCTCCATTACGGGGTTGATCGTCGAAGACGAACCGCTCGCGCGGCGCCGTCTTCGCGAGCTGATCCGGGACGTCCCCTGGCTGGATTGCCTGGGCGAGGCCACGAACGCCCGCGCGGCGATCGCGGCCATCGATGAACTGCAGCCGGATCTGGTGTTCCTGGACGTGCAGCTGCCGGGCGCCTCGGGCATCGACGTCCTCTCGCGCGTCCGGTATTCGCCGGCGGTGATCTTCACGACGGCGCACAGCCAGTTCGCGGTGACGGCCTTCGAGCTGGCGGCGCTCGACTATCTGCTCAAGCCGTTCGGCCACGAGCGGTTCAGCCGCGCGGTCGAGCGGGCGCGGCCGCTCCTCGAGCGCCAGACCGGCCCCGGCTCGACCGAGCGCGCGCGCGAGGCCCTCGCGGACGGGCCGATTCCCCGTCTCTACGTCCGCGAGGCGGATCGGATCGTCCCGATACGGGTCGCATCGATCGAGCGGCTCGAGGCCTGCGATGATTTCGTGATCGTCCACGCGGCCGGACGACGATTCCGGATCAACCTGACGCTGTCGGATCTCGAAGGACGGCTCGATCCCAGGCTCTTCGTTCGCGCTCACCGATCGCACATCGTGAACCTGGATCACGTGGCGTCCTGGATGCCGTACGACGGCTCGCGGTACCAGATTTCGCTCCGCAGCGGCGCGACGATCGTGGCCAGCCGGCAGCGGTCGCGCGTGCTGCGCGATATGGGCCGCTGAGGCGAGGGAGGCGCTGCGGCTCACCGCAGGTTACGTCGATTCACCGCTCGCGGGCGTCGGTCGCCTGATAGAGGTTGTCGGCCGCCTGGCCGCGCGCGAGCCTCGCGTGCATGACACACACACATGGTCCGTTGCTCTCGGCCTTCGCGATCCTCTCGTCGATCGTCCTGTCTGCGCAGGCCCAGGCGCCCAGCCGTGAGCGTGACGCAACCGCCCGCGAGTCGGCGACGCGCATCGTCACCGAGATTCAACGCGCCGACTACGAAGGGGACCGGGCGGCGCTCCAGCGTCTGTTCGAGGAGCTGGCGCCGTTCGCGGAGACGGGCGACCTTGCGTCTCGAGTCCGGTACTGGCGCGGGTTCGCGCTGTGGCGAAGGGTCCTCAATGGCTTCAACGATTCGGCCGATCCGAAAGAGCTCGAACAGGACGCGACGCGCGCGGTGAGCGAGTTCGAGCAGGCGTTCACCAGGGATCCGGCTTTTGTCGATGCGAAGGTGGCGGCCTCGGGCTGCCTGAGCAACCTGATCTACCTGAATCGGGAGAATCCTGCGCGCATGCAGGAGCTGATCGCCCGGTCAAGCGGATTGCTCAAGGAAGCCCGGGCCGCGGCGCCGGACAATCCGCGGCTGCTCTGGGTGTGGGGAGCCATCCAGTGGGTCGTGGGTCCCGAGCGCGGCGGCGGGCAGGCCGCCGCGCTCGCGACGTACCAGAAAGGGCTCGCGTCGGTCAGGCAGATGAAAGGCCCCGGACGCGATCCCCTCGAGCCCTCCTGGGGAGAGCCGGAGCTGCTGATGAACCTCGCGTGGAGCCACCTGAATCTCGCGACGCCGGACGTCGGCGCAGCGGAGAAATTCGCCAATGAGGCGCTCGCGCTTGTCCCGTATTGGCACTACGTGCGGGACATCCTACTGCCGCAGATTCGCGCGAAGCGTAGCGCAGCCTTTAGGCCTGCCGTGGGAGCAACGTGAGGGTTTCGTCAGTCCTTCGTCAAGAGAGAGGGCCGGTTCTCTTCGTAACGTGATCTGAGACAACAACGTTCAAGCGAAGAGAGAGGGTTCAATGTTGGAGACTGTCGCGTCGCTGGAGCGGATTCGGTTCGGTCCAGGCGGTGGCGTCTATCGGATCCTCGCGACGTCCTCGGAAACCGGGAACACGCACTTCGCGTTCGAAGCCATCGAACCCCCTGGCGGCGGGCCTCCGCTTCACACGCACGCGAGCGAGGACGAGTTCTTCCACGTCCTCGAGGGGGAAATGACGTTCTGGGTCGATGGCCGCGTCTTGAGGGTCAACGAAGGCGGCGCGGCGTTCGTCCCGCGCGGCGTGCCGCACTGTTTCAAGAACTGCTCGCGCCGGCCGGCGCGCGTGCTGGTGCTGTTCACGCCCGGAAACATCGAGGGCTTCTTCGACTACGGCGAGTCGAAGAACGGAAGCGCGCCGTCGGAAGCCGAGCTGATGCAGCGGATCGCTCTCCTTGGTCCGAAGTACGGCCTGGAGGTTCTGGGACCATCGCCACTCTAGGTGAGTGGCCCTCACTGAACGGGCCACTTGCCTAGCCCGCCGCCGGGGTACTCAGTGGAGCGGCGCGATCCGGAGGATTACGCCGCTCCACTGAGCCCGCCATCGCTGGTGCTCGTCGATCGCCATCCGTTCAGCTCCAAGTGATTCTCGACGAGACGCCTACATGAGGCGCGACGCCGCGGTCCGCGCGTCGATGCCGGAGACGCGCACGCGTTTCTGTCGCGAGCGTTCCCCGGCGACGATCGAGACGGCGCGAGCCGGTACGTCGAGCGCCGCGGCGATGAGGTCAATCAGTTCGTCGTTCGCCTTTCCGTCAACGGGCGGCGCCTGCAGCCGCGCGAGGAGCGCGTCGCCGCGCGCGCCGCTCAGGCATGACCGGCCCGCCCGTGGGATTACGCGTACATTGATGAGGATCCCGTCCGGCGTGGGCTGAATGATCTCCGCCACGACTCTGCACTATGCTCTCCCGGATGATCGGAGTCCAGCGTCCATGGAGCAAAAGATGAGAGGACCGATTCTCGGCCGGTTCGTCGTGGGGCTCCTTGTTCTGTCGAGCCTCGGCATTGCGCCGCCCGCGAGCGCGCAGTCCCAGCCCGCGCCGGCGGCGCCGCAGAAGATTGTCGCCGTCCGGGCCGGGCGGCTCGTCGACCCCGAATCGGGCACCGTCTCCACGAACCAGGTGATCCTGGTCGAGGGGGAGCGGATCCGGCAGGTCGGCGCCGGTCTGGCAATCCCGCCAGGCGCCGAGGTCATCGATCTCTCGAGCCTGACGCTTCTGCCGGGCCTCGTGGACGCGCACACGCACACGGCCATCACCTACAAAGAAGTCCCGGAGAACAACATCTATTACCTGACGTTCGTGCTCGACTCGACCCCGCTGAGAGCGATCCAGGCGGCGTCGAACGCCCTGCAGCTGCTCGCCTCCGGCTTCACGGTCATTCGCGACGTCGGCAACAACGCGATGTACGCCGACACGGCGCTGCGCGCCGCGATCGAGCAGGGGTGGCTCCCGGGCCCGACGATCATTCCATCCGGGCTGATCATCGGAGGGACCGGCGGGCAGTTCACGCCGACGCCGGAGATGTACAAGAACCACGGCCTCGTGTATCCCGAGTACCTGGAAGCGAACACGCCGGACGAGATCGTCAAAGCGGTCCGGGAGAACCTGTTGTTCGGAGCCAAGACGATCAAGATCTGCGTGGACTGCAAGCCGTGGGGCTACTCCGTGGACGACATGAAGCTGTTCATCGCCGAGGCCGCCAAGGGGGGCGCGAAGGTCGACGGGCACGTCCAGACACGCGAGGGCGGACAGCGCGCCATCGACGCGGGCATCCACGTGATCTCTCACGGCCAGCAGCTCACGCCGGAACAGCACGCCCAGATGGCGCAGAAGACGATCTATCTGGCCAGCACCGACACGCCGTTCACCCCGTATCGCGGGACCGAACAGGGGCAGAAGCGCGCCGCGGACCAGCTCCGGAGCGCGTGGCAGAAGGGCGTGCCGGTGACGTTCTCGACCGACATGGATTACTGGAACGAGCGCATGACGAAGCCGAACGGCGGGTGGATGACCCGCGGCGATCTCACGATCAACTTCCTGCTGACGTGGAAGGCGGCGGGCATCCCCGCGAAGGACACGCTGACAGCGCTCACGATCAACGGCTACAAGGCGGCCGACGTGTACCACGAGCGCGGCCCGATCAAGGCCGGCAACTACGCCGACTTCATCGCGGTCACCGGCAATCCGCTCGACGATGTCGACGCGCTCCGGAACGTGCAGTTCGTGATGAAGAACGGCGCGGTCTTCAAGAGGAACGGCGCCATCACGGTGGACACGCTCTTGAACCCGGGGCCGGTGAACGGATGGAGGCGGCGATGAAGGTCGCCGGGGATCCAGGCGTCGTGGAGCGGTTCAAGGAGACGGTCCGGAAGCGCGACGCCGCCGGCCTGCGAACGCTGCTCGCCGCCCACCCCGAGCTGCGCGTCGAGATCGACCGGCCGATCTTCGAGAGCGAGCCGGCGATCGTATTCTGCCGCCACGATCGCGCGATGGTCGACGCGCTGCTCGATGCCGGCGCGGAGATCAACGCGCGGAGCCAGTTCTGGGGCCGCACCGTCGGCGTGCTCGACGACAACGGGGCCCTGCGCGAGTACCTCATCCACCGCGGCGCCCTTCCAGAAATCGATGACTTCGTGGCAGCCGTGAAGGCGGGAGATGCTGCGCGGGTGCGTGCGCTGCTCTCGGGCAGTCCGGCGCTGCGCGCGCACGTCAATCGCCCCCTGTTCCACTTCGGTGCGCAGGCGATCGTCGCGGCAAAGGAGAACCGCGAGATCGTCGAGGCGCTGCTCGAGTTCGGCGCCGACATCAACGTGCGCAGCGACTGGCGGCCGGGCGGCTTCGGCGTCCTCGATGGAACCGACCCGGCGCAGGCCGCCTGGCTGATCGAGCGCGGCGCGATCGTGGACATCCACGCGGCCGCCTGGCTCGGGATGCGCGACAAGGTGAAAGAGTGGCTCGCGAAGGATCCGTCACTCGTTCACGCGCCGGGCGGAGACGGCCAGCGGCCGCTGCATTGGGCAAGCACGCCAGAGATCATCGACCTGCTCCTCGACAGCGGCGCCGACCTCAACGCCCGCGACGTCGATCACCAGGCCACTGCCACCCAGTACAAGGTCCGTGAAACGAACCTCTGCCGACACCTGATTGCGCGCGGCGCGGAGGTCGATATCTTCATGGCGGCCGCGCTCGACGACCGCGCGCTCGTGCAGCGTGTGATCGACGCCGACCCCGCCTGCCTGACGGCGCGCATCGGCCAGCCGGGCTACTCGCCGGTCCCTCCCGGTCATATCTATCAGTGGAAGCTCGGGGCGAACCTGTCGGTGCTGCTCGTCGCCGCGCACTATGCCAGTCCGGACGTGTACGGGTTGATCTTCAGCCGCAGCCCGGCGAAGCAGCAATTTCTCGCCGCCTGCCGGCGCGCCGATGAGGCGACCGCCTCGGAGATCCTGAAACCGCACCCCACCCTGATGAGCGAGCTGGCACACGCGGATCGCGCGCAGCTCGTCGAGGCAGCCTTCGGGCACGACCTCCCCGCTCTCGAGCTCATGCTGAAGCTGGGTTTCGACGTCGACGCGCGCGGCAGCGAGGGCTTCACCGCGGTCTCGCATGCCGCGCTGTGCGGCTACGTCCGCATCGTGCGGGTGCTGATCGAGCATGGAGCGGACCTGGAGATCCAGAGCGACTACGGCGGCAACGCGCTGCAAAGCTGCCAGTGGGGCTCGTTGAATTTTCGCGATGCGAAGGGGGACTACCCGGCGTGCGCCGAAGCGCTCGTGCAGGCTGGCGCCAGCGTCGCGCACCCGGATTTCGGCAGCGATGGTGTGCGGGAGGTGCTCAGGCGCCATTCCGCCTGAAGGTGTATAACTGTGGCCAACGATGCGGTTGGCACTCTCGTGCCTGGCCTTCGTGCTCGTCGGCGGGGCGGTCGTCGCCCGCGCACAGGAGGCCGGACCCGGTCCGCGCCCCGAGCCACAGGCGCACACCCTCCCGCACGTCGACCGGTTCCTGGACGCCGTGGATGCGCCGCTCGTGAGCTATCGCGCGATACGGCGCCTCGAGGCGGCGTCGCGCAACGGGAAGATGAAGGCGTCGCTCAGCGCGAGAACCACCCTCGATCCCGAGCGAGGATTCCGATTCGAAATCCTCGAGGAGACGGGGTCCGGCGTCATCCGCTCGAAGGTGCTCCGCGCGGCGCTCGAAGCGGAGCGGCGCGCGCACAACTCCAGAGAAATCGGGCGGGGTGCGCTCAGTCGGACGAACTACGAGTTCGGGCCGCCTGAAGCGGCAGAGCTCGGCTTCGTGCGGGTCGGCATCAAGCCACGACGGTCGGACACCATGCTGGTCGTCGGGAGCATCCTGCTGACCGACGACCATGCGGATCTCGTCTCCATCGAGGGACGGCTGGTGAAACGTCCGTCGTTCTGGACGCGGCGCGTCGATGTCGTGCGGCGGTACGCGCGGATCGCCGGCGTGCGCGTGCCCGTCTCGATGGAGTCGAAGGCCGAGGTGCTGATCGCCGGCCGTTCGACGTTCTCGATGCACTACGAATACGAAGCGATCAACGAGGTCGTCGGTCTCGAAGTCAGCCGGCGCTGAACCGCTCCCCCAACCCGTCGGCTGCACGCGCGTCCGCGGCGACCGCGCGCATCAGAGGCAGCGCAAAGTCCGGCAGGCCTTTCGCCGGCAACAGATAGCTCGCCGCGTTTCCCACTCGACCGGACGTGTGAGGGTGTGCCGCCAGGTACCCA
>Ga0187893_10010392_pt1 | contig 13888 bp, 15 predicted proteins | sample MA1701074metaG_FD_139574 | JGI IMG/M metagenome (GOLD analysis project Ga0187893, IMG submission 139574) | White microbial mat communities from a basaltic lava cave in the Kipuka Kanohina Cave System on the Island of Hawaii, USA - MA170107-4 metaG ...
CTGTTCTGGGATTGAGAAATTGCCGCATCCTTCGACAGACTCGGGATGAGGCGCTTTCATTGGCTCTGCACATCGCCCGCACTTCAAAAAGAAATTCCCTCCCCCTACCCCCTTCCTCAAGGGCAGGGGGAATCAAAAAATTTGGGCGTCGAGGAACGAGACGCCCGCCGCCCCTACGCCATCCTCACCGCGACACCCGCATCCGCGAGGGCGCGTTTCGCCTCGCCGATCGTGTGCTGGCCGAAATGGAAAATCGAGGCCGCGAGCAGCGCGCTGGCATGGCCCTGCGTCACGCCCTCGACCATGTGCGCCAGCGTGCCGACGCCGCCCGAGGCGATCACCGGCACCGGCACCGCATCGGCGACCGCGCGCGTCAACGCGGTGTCGTAGCCCTGCTTCGTGCCGTCGCGATCCATCGAGGTCAGCAGGATTTCGCCGGCACCGGTTTCCGCCATGCGCCGGCACCATTCGAGCGCGTCGATCCCGGTCGGCTTGCGGCCGCCATGGGTGAAGACTTCCCAGCGCCCGGGCGCGACCGTTTTCGCATCGACCGCCACGGTGATGCATTGCGAACCGAACTTCTCCGCCGCTTCGCGCACGAAATCCGGTTTCGAAACCGCGGCGGTGTTGATCGAGACCTTGTCGGCGCCGGCCAGCAGCAGCTTGCGGATATCGGCCACGCTGCGCACGCCGCCGCCGACGGTCAGCGGCATGAAGCAGACCGAGGCCGTGCGCTCCACCGCGTCGAGCATGATGTCGCGCGCGTCGCTGGACGCCGTGATGTCGAGAAAGCAGAGCTCGTCGGCGCCGGCTTCGTCATAGACGCGTGCCTGCTCGACCGGGTCGCCGGCATCGACCAGGTCGACGAAGTTGACGCCCTTCACGACGCGGCCGCCGGCCACGTCGAGACAGGGAATGATGCGCACGCCGAGCATCGAATCAGTTTCCCGGGCGCGTGGCGCCCGACTCCCGCAGCAGCGCGAGCGCTTCCCCGAGACCGAGCCGGCCGTCATAGAGCGCGCGGCCGGAGATCACGCCCGCGATGCCGGCATTCGCCGCCATCAGCGCGCGCAGATCGTCGAGCGAGGCGACGCCGCCCGAGGCGATCACCGGTACTTTGACGGCACGCGCCAGCGCGGCGGTTGCTGCGACGTTGACGCCGGAGAGCATGCCGTCGCGCTCGATGTCGGTGTGGATGAGCGCGGCGGCGCCCTCGTTCTCGAACCGCTTCGCCAGTTCGGTCACCGTCACGTCGCCGGTTTCGGCCCAGCCCTCGACCGCAACCTTGCCGGCGCGCGCATCGAGCCCGATCGCGATCCGACCCGGAAATGCACGGCAGGCGGCGCGCACGAAATCCGGCGCTTTGAGCGCCGCCGTGCCGAGCACGATGCGGGCCGCGCCCTGCTCGAGCCAGCTCTCGGCGCGTTCCATGGAGCGGATGCCGCCGCCGAGCTGCACCGGGATTTTCACCGCCGAGAGTATAGCGGCGACCGCGCTGGCATTGACCGGCCTGCCCGAAACGGCACCGTCGAGATCGACAACGTGCAGCCATTCCGCCCCGGCGGCGGCGAAGCTGCGTGCCTGCGCCGCCGGATCGTCGGCATACTTCGTCGCGGCTTCCATCGCGCCGCGTGCCAGCCGCACGACGGCGCCGTCCTTGAGGTCGATGGCCGGGTAGAGAATCACGAGCCGGCCTTCTCCTTTTCGGCACCCTCGCGGGACGCGACAATGTCGACATCGCCGCTGTCCGCGACCAGTTCCGGCCCGGCGCGATCGCCGAGCTGTTTGTAGAAGAACAGCCCGACGACCGGCCTGCCGTCGACCCGGGCATAGAACGGATGCCGGCCCCATTCGACATAGCCGTAGTGACGGTAGATCTGCAGCGCGGCCTCTTGCGTCTCGCGCACGTCGAGCTCGAGCACGAGATGACCCTGCTGGCGCGCTGCGTTCTCGACCGCGACGAGCAGCGCGCGGGCCACGCCGTGTCCGCGCGCCCAGGGCGCCACGAAATGGCTGGTGAGATGCGCCGTATGCGCACGCGCCTCGCTGCTCTTCGGCGGCCGGTGCAGCTGCGCCGAGCCGACGATGACGCCGTCGAGCCGCCCGATGAACAGGCGCCGGTCCGGCACCAGCAGCACGCCGCGCCAGTATTGTTCCATGATCGCGCGCACCGGCGGCTGCAGCCAGCCGAAACCGCCGCCGGCGCGGATCGCGTCGTCGGCCGCGTCGCACAATTCGTCGAGATCGCGCACCGACAGTTTGGTGACTTCCTCGATGGCGATATCCGCCATGGATCTTTCCGTCCTTCCGCGGAGGCTCAGGGTTCCCAAGCGAGAAAGTTCGCCAGCAGCCGGAGACCGACGCGCTGGCTCTTCTCGGGATGGAACTGGGTGCCGGCCAGGTTGGCGCGGCCGGCCATCGCGACGATCGGTCCGCCATAATCGCAATGCGCGATGCGGTCGGCTTTCTCGTCGAGCGTCAGATGATAGGAATGCACGAAATAGACCGGCGCGCCCTGATCGAGACCGGCGAGCAACGGATGACGCGTGTCATCGAAGGCGAGCGCGTTCCAGCCCATATGCGGCACCTTGAGCGCAGCGCCGGTCTTCGGATCGCGGCGCGCACCGTTGTCGTTGGCGATCGGGCCGACCTCACCCGCGAGCCAGCCGAGCCCCGCGACGGTCTCATGCTCGTGCCCCGCGCGCGCCATCAGTTGCAGCCCGACGCAGATGCCGAGAAACGGCCTGCCCTTCCCGAGCACGCAATCGCGCAGACTGTCGACCATGCCGGGCAGCGCATCGAGCCCGCGCTTGCAGTCGGCAAACGCGCCGACGCCCGGCAGAACGATCCGGTCGGCCGCCGCCGCCTCTCTGGCGCTGTCGGTGACGACGATCCGCGTCGATGCGTCGGCCACATGCTGGAGCGCCTTCGAGGCCGAGCGCAGATTGCCGGAACCGTAATCGATGACGGCGACCTTCATCGCGCACCCCGCGCGCCTGCAAGAAACGACAACCCGCCGATCCCGCGATCGGCAAACGACAAGAGGCCGGTCCTGCGACCGGCTGATGAAAGCGCACCGGTCATGGAACTAGAGAACGCCCTTGGTCGAGGGCACGGCGTCCTGCTTTCGCGGGTCGATCGCGATCGCCTGACGCAGCGCGCGCGCGAGACCCTTGAAGCAGGATTCGACGATATGGTGGTTGTTCTCGCCGTAGAGATTCTCGATGTGCAGGGTCAGGCCGGCATTCTGCGCGAAGGCCTGGAACCATTCCTTGAACAGCTCGGTATCCATCTCGCCGAGCTTCGGCTTGGTAAACGTCACCTTCCAGATCAGGTACGGCCGGTTCGAGGCGTCGAGCGCGACGCGCGTCAGCGTCTCGTCCATCGGCACGGTCGCCTCGCCCCAGCGCACGATGCCCTTGCGGTCGCCGAGCGCCTTCGAGACGCACTGGCCGAGCGCGATACCGGTATCCTCGGTCGTGTGGTGGAAATCGATGTGCAGGTCGCCCTTGGCCTGGCAGGTCACGTCCATCAGCGAGTGGCGCGCGAGCTGGTCCAGCATGTGGTCGAGGAAGCCGATCCCGGTCGCAACCTGCGAACGGCCGGAACCGTCGAGATTGACGGCGGCCGCAATCGAAGTCTCCGAGGTCTTGCGCTCGACACTGGCCTCGCGCATCGGGCCCTCCCGGGATTGGTCCTTGGGTCGGCGGGCGCCGGGCGGTTCACCGGGACCGCGGATATCTCCGGGAATCCGGGATCGACCGACCGGGCCGACGGGCCGGGCTTGTAGCCCAATGGGACGGCGATGGCCAGAGGCACCGATCGCGACCGGACGGGCCGACGTCGTGGGCAGATCACGCATTATTGATTGTGTTCAGTATTTGTTCTGCCCGGGATTCGTGCAAGCGTTCCAACCGCGTCGGGCAAGAGGCGGGGGAACCCATGGCACGCATGCTTTCGTTGCTCGTGGCGGCGCTGGTCGTTGCCGGCTGTCAAGGACCGGTCCGGATCGCTGAGGTCGAAGTGGCGCCCAGCGCCGCAACATTCGGCGAAGAGCTGGCGCCGATTGCGCTCGATCGCGTGCAGTTCGCGCTCCGGCGGGGCCAGGTCGTCGGAACCTATGTCGATTACGGAAAGCTTTGGGTTGGGTGCACCTCGGAAGTTCCGGATGTGATTTGGGCGGGCAGCCGCGAAACCATCCAGGACGAGGAACTGGCGGATATCTTCTACGACGAGCTTACCGCGGCCGGCTACGAGGTGGTCGGCAACCAGGACGAGCTGTTTGCGGACACGGCCGACGTCCGGGACGAGCCGGACTTTCTCGTGGGCGGACGAATCGACGGCTTGCAAATGAACGTCTGCCAGGAATGGGACGGCTGGCGCTACACCGGTGCGATCAGCGGCGATGCGAAGATGACCGTAACCTGGCAGGTATTCTCGCTGCTGGAGGGTCGGGTCGTTCACGAGACAACAACCGAGGGCTACTCCAGGCATGAAGAAGGTACGCTCGAAGGCGACTATTTCCTCATCGCCGATGCCTTCGCCGCCGCGGCAGGAAACCTCGCCGCCGATCGGGGCTTTCATCAAATCCTGTCGGACGGCGCCGCTCCGGAAATCGACGCGGTCGTCGCGATTCAGCAGGCGGCCGCGCCGATCGTGGTACCGGTCGTGCCCGGCTTTGCCGGCGGGGTCGAGGCCAACATCGATCCGATCGACCGGGCGGTCGTGACGATACTGCTCGGCGACGGTCACGGATCGGGATTCTTCATCACGCCCACGCTGCTGTTGACCAACCACCACGTGGCCGGCAATCGCGAGCGCGTGCGGATTCGGCTGAGCGACGGCACGGAGGCCATCGGCCGGGTGATCCGTTCGGACGCCGCTCGCGATGTAGCCATTGTCGAGTTCGAAACGCCGCTCGCCGAACCGCTGCCGCTCCGCACGACCCTGCCGGCGCGCGCCGAGTCCGTCTATGCGATCGGATCGCCCGACGACACCGGGCTTGCGGGTACCATCACGCGAGGAATCGTCAGCCAGATCCGCACCGACGAGCGCGGCTTGCGATGGATCCAGGCCGATGTGACCGTGCATGCCGGCAGCAGCGGCGGGCCGCTGCTCGACGAGGCCGGCAACGTCGTGGGAATCGCGTCGTGGGCGCGGGTCAACGAAGCCGGCGAAACCCAGGGGCTGAATTTCTTCGTGCCGCTCGGCGACGCCTTGCGCACCCTGGCAATACGGCTGGCCGGCGCTTCGAGCTGACGGGACGGCTTCAGCCCCACGGTCGGAACTGCTTGCCGAGCGTCAGGCCCTGGCGGGCATAGTGCGAGCCGATATCCTGGCCATAGAGCCGGTCCGGCCTGCCGGCGAGCTTCTCGTAGCGCAGCCAGCCGACGGTCTGCTCGTGCTCGAGCAGGAACGGCACCTCGTGCGAGCGCACCTCGAGCACGGCGCGCGTGCCGCCCTCGATGCCCCAGCCGAAGCCGGGATCGAAGAAGCCGGCATAGTGCACGCGGAACTCGCCGACCATCGTGTCGTAGGCGATCATCTCGGCGGCATGGTCGGGCGGCACGGTGACGCCCTCCTTGGTCGCGAGAATGTAGAAATCGTCGGGATTGAGCACGATGCCGCGCCCGGCGCGCCCATGCACGAGCTCCCAGAAATCGGCCGGGTCGTAATGGCCCTTGCGATCGACGTCGATGACGTCGGTGTGCTTCTTGGCGCGATAGCCGACGAGCCCGGTCTGCGGATCGCCCGAGAGATCGAGCGTGACGCCGATATTGTCGTCGCGGATCTCGGCCTTGCCGCCATGCACGAGCGGTGTCGTGTCGTGCAGGCGCTTCAAGGCGGCCTCGCTGGTGGGCGGCGAGCCGCGGCGCACGCGCAGCTGGTTGAGCCGCGAGCCCGTGCGCACGACAACGGAGAAGGTGCGCGGCGCGATCTCGGCATAGAGCGGGCCGCGATAGCCGCTCTCGACGCGATCGAAGCTGGTGCCGCCATCGACGATCAGGCGCGTGAATATGTCGAGCCGGCCGGTCGAGCTTTTCGGATTGGCGAAGCCGGTCATGCGGAAGCCGAGCGCGACCGATTCCATCAGCGGCACGATGTAGACCGAGCCCTTTTCCAGCACCGCGCCGGCGGAAATGTCGACCGGGTACATGCCGAGCTCGCGGATCTTGCCCATCACCGTCTTGTCGGAACCCGGCAGGAACGAGGCCGGCACGCGATAGGCGACGGTGCCGAGCCGGAGATCGAGCGAGGCGGGCTGGATCTGGTCGGCCTCGATCTCGGTCAGCGCGATCAGCTCGTGGCTGCGCACCAGTTCGACCAGCGACTGGCAGGGCAGGATGCCGGTCGGGCGCGCATCGCCCTCCGCCTCGTCGCCGGCGGCGAAGAGTGCGGGATCGGGCACGGGATGGGCGGCGGAACCGGCGGTCATGGCGGGTCAAATTACCAGCGAAAGCCCGCGCCCGCTAAGGCCTTCCTCCATTCGCTCCGATCCCGATTCCATCCCCCGATCCATCCACAGGGCCGGCTAGTCTAAGCGCTTTCGGTTGCAGGCTTTCATCGACAACGCCCACTCCGTCGACGGCCATCCCCGCAACGATGCACAGGGGGTTTGCCGCCAGCTTCCGGGCCCGGCGCCTCGCGGGGGTTGGGAATCGCCGCAGAGACCGGAGAGAACACAGAGAATCTCGGCTTCCTCTGCGCCTCCGTGGTTATCCCCTCTTTCGTCCGCCGACCGGACGGCGGTGCGGTATCCCGCCTGAAACTTGCGCCGTCGCAACCCGCCGCCTATCTGTGGCGCCATGACAGACAATCCGCCCCCGTCCTGGCACGGGACCACCATCCTCTCGGTCCGCAAGAACGGGCGGGTCACGGTCGCCGGCGACGGCCAGGTTTCCTTCGGCAACACCATCATCAAATCGAATGCCAAGAAGGTCCGCCGGCTCGGCAAGGGCGACATCCTCGCGGGCTTCGCCGGCTCGACCGCCGATGCGTTCGCGCTCTTCGAGCGGCTCGAAGCCAAGCTCGAGCAGCATCCCGGCCAGCTCGCACGCGCCTGCGTCGAGCTCGCCAAGGACTGGCGCACCGACCGTTACCTTCGTCGCCTCGAGGCGATGATGGCCGTCGTCGACAGGGACACGAGCCTCGTGCTGACCGGCAACGGCGACGTGCTCGAACCGGAGAACGGCCTGATCGGCATCGGCTCCGGCGGTTCGTTCGCGCTGGCAGCCGCCCGCGCGCTGGTCGACCAGAAGCTCGAAGCCGAAGAGATCGCGCGCCGCGCCATGAAGATCGCGGCCGAGATCTGCATCTACACCAACGACAACGTCACAATCGAGACGCTATGAACCAGATGGACCCGGTCCGCAAACCAGTCGTCGAAACCAGGCAGAGCGAGGACAAGAGCGCGTTCAGTCCGCGCGAGATCGTCTCCGAGCTCGACCGGCACATCGTCGGCCAGCACGACGCCAAGCGCGCGGTCGCGATCGCGCTCCGAAACCGCTGGCGCCGCCAGCAGCTCGAGCCCGCGCTGCGCGACGAGGTGCTGCCCAAGAACATCCTGATGATCGGCCCGACGGGCGTCGGCAAGACCGAGATCGCGCGGCGCCTCGCGAAGCTCGCCGATGCGCCCTTCCTCAAGGTCGAGGCTACCAAGTTCACCGAGGTCGGCTATGTCGGCCGCGACGTCGAGCAGATCGTGCGCGACCTGGTCGAGATCGCGCTTACCATGACGCGCGAGCGCATGCGCAAGCAGGTGACAGCGCGGGCCGAGATGGCCGCCGAGGAGCGCGTCATCGACGCGCTGGTCGGCGAGGGCGCGCGCAAGGAAACCCGCGAACAGTTCCGCAAGATGCTGCGGCGCGGCGAACTCGACGACAAGGAAATCGAGATCTCCGTCACCGACGGCAAAGGCCCGCTGCCGACCATCGAAGTGCCGGGCATGCCGGGCGCTTCGGTCGGCATGGTCAATCTCAACGACATGCTCGGCGGCGCCTTCGGCAACCGCAAGAAGACGCGGCGACTGAACGTCTCGGATTCCTACGCCGTGCTGATGGCCGAGGAGAGCGACAGACTGATCGACCCCGAGAAGGTCGTGCAGCAGGCGATCGAGCAGGTCGAGCAGAACGGCATCGTTTTCATCGACGAGATCGACAAGATCACCGCGCGCTCGGAGCGCATCGGGGCCGACGTCTCGCGCGAAGGCGTGCAGCGCGACCTGCTGCCGCTGATCGAGGGCACGCAGGTGGCGACCAAGCACGGCACGGTGAGGACGGACTTCATCCTGTTCATCGCCTCGGGCGCGTTCCACCTCGCGAAACCGTCGGACCTGCTGCCGGAGCTGCAGGGCCGTCTGCCGATCCGCGTCGAGCTCAACGCGCTGACGCGCGACGATTTCAAGCGCATCCTGACCGAGCCGGAGGCGAGCCTGGTGACGCAGTATGTCGCGCTGCTGAAGACCGAGGATGTCACGCTCGACTTCGCCGACGATGCGATCGACGCGCTCGCCGATCTTGCCGCCGAGATCAACACGGCCGTCGAGAATATCGGCGCGCGGCGCCTGCACACGGTGCTGGAACGGCTGCTGGAGGAGATCAGCTTCACCGCCTCCGACCGGTCCGGCGAAACGATCCGGATCGATGCGGCCTATGTGAACCAGCGCGTCGCGCCGCTCGCCCGCAACGCCGACCTGTCGAAGTTCATTCTCTAGGCAACCGCACCCTGACTTAGATCGATAGTTCTTAGAATTTCTAAGTATGGTTCAAAAGAGAATGTCCGGTCACGTTGGCGCTGACCGACAGGCCTCAGGTATTTGGCCTCAACAAGAAGATCGACCAGCTTGGATGCTTGGGGATAGGAGATCCCTGCGGTTGTCGCCGCCTGGTTGATAGTCAAGTAGGGCAATTGAAACATGGCGACGGCGAGTGCATTCGCTCCCTTGAGCTGCAATCGCGTATGTACGTGATGCTCTAGCTTCTTCCGTAACTCGATGATTCGCTGCGCATTCTCGAAAGCGGAAACCGCGGTCGCGCGGACACCTTCCAAGAAAAAGAGCACCCAGCTTTCCCAATCTCCGGTATCGCGAACCGACTGGAGCAGTGCGTAGTAACGCTCGTGATTCTGTTTGAAATACAAACTTAGGTAAAGAACCGGCTGACGAAGTACTTTGTCACTACAAAACAGGAATGTGATAATCATCCTTCCGAGCCGGCCGTTCCCATCCAGGAAAGGATGAATCGTTTCAAATTGAGCTTGCACTAGAGCATTTTTTACAAGCGTTGGATGATGCGCATCTTCGTGCATGAATCGCTCCAAGTCGGCGAGCGCGCGATGCATATCGTCGACGGTCGGTGGCACAAATTGAGCTTGCTCGATGGGTGTGCCTTCGGTACCGATCCAGTTCTGAATTGATCGGAATTCGCCTGGCGTTTTGTTCGATCCTCGCCCCTGAGCGAGTAGTCGTTGGTGGAGCCCGCGAATCAATCGCAGCGACATAGGTAGCCTGTTCAGTTCGCTCATCCCCCAATTCATCGCGTCCAAATAGTTGACGATCTCGATGACATCTCCCCGAGGCGCCTCGGTCACATCGGACTCAAACGCCAACAAGTCATCAAGGGACGCTTGGGTGCCTTCGATTTGCGAACTGAGTACCGCCTCCTGCCGCATGAAGCCGTAAACGAACAGCTCCGGGTTTGGCAGGATGTAGGTCGCACCGTCCAAGCGAGCGAGGGCTTGATCGGCGTTTGAGAGTGCCCGCACCAAGTCGGGACGCATCTCAATTGCCGGGTTCGGCGGTAGCGACTTGGGAACGAATGCACGAATCCCGGTCGCATGTTTTGTGTATTCGCCTGCTCGTACCCTCAAAATCATGTGCCGAATCCGGTCGTTAAAGGTTGTTTGATAAGGGTTGCCACTATTAAAAAAATCAAAGAAAAGTTTAATAGCGCCTAAAGCCCTTCTTTTCAAGCCCACCGACGCTTAGCCAGGGCAACATCGTCCGACTTCCGCAGCAGGTCTCAATTCGGACCTGGCCCTGCCTTCCGCCGCCCGGTCAGACGTTCGGTGTAGCATTTCGGCCGGCGGCGGCGCCCCGGCCCGGCGGTCGCCACGACCCCGACCCGAGGGAGGCCGGCATGACCCGCCCCGCCCGTTTCGCACCCGTCTTGCTGCTCGCGTTGCTGGCACCCGCTTTGCCGCTGCGTTTGCCGGCGGCCGACGACAATGCGGACATGCGGACCCGCTTCATTATCGTCGACCGGCTGGTCTTCGAAGAGCAGATCGGCATCGTCAGGCTCGGTTCGAGCTTCGACGTGGCGCAGACCGTCGAGCGGCTGCGCACGCTGATCGAGCTCAAGGGCATGTCGGTCTACGCCGATATCGACCACGCGCTGGAAGCGAAGCGCGCCGGACGCACCATGCCGCCGATGCGGTTGCTGCTGTTCGGCGGACCGACGGCGATGACGCCGCTGCTGCCGGAAGCGCGGACGCTCGGGCTCGACCTGCCCTACGCGGTCCTGGTCTATCGCACCGACGCAGGCAAGACCGTAATCGCCTACGACGATCCGGAATGGCTGGCGCGTCGCCACGGCATCAACGTCGAGTCGAGCGAGGTCCGTCGCATCGACGGCGTGCTGGCCGAGATCGTCCGCGCCGCCGGCGGCGGTTCCTGATCGGGAAGCGGGCCCGTTCGGCCGCGTCAGTTCGGGCGCGACGCGGTCCCTTCGCCGCGCGCGGCACTGCCGATCGCGTGCGACAGCGACGTGAGCTGGCAGAGCGCGGCCGCCCGCATGGTGCGCTCGAGCGTGCCGGTCCTGCCGTCGAGCATGCCCAGCAGGTCGAGGAACCAGATCCGGTTGAGATGCGAGAGCAGCTCGAAACTCTCGTCGGCATCGCCGATATCGCGGTCGCGCATCGTGCGCCGGAACGCCGCGCGCGGCAGGCCCGGCACCAGCCGATGGCCGAGCAGCGCGTGCGCCAGCACGAACCCTTCCTCGCGCCGTTCGATGCGCGGCACCAGCACGTTGTCGAGCATTTCGCTCGCCTCGAAGCGCCGCCCGATGAAGAGCGACTTGCCGTTCTTCGAGCGCAGCTCCATCGGCAGGCTGAAGGCCGGCACCTGCAGCGTCGCGATGCCGAGCGTGATGAACGCATCCCACGCATCGCCGCCGCCGTAGCGCGTCAGCACCTCGCCCGCGAACTTGCCCGAGTGGCGCAGCCCCTGGCTCAGTTCGAAGAAGGGCTGCTCGGCACCGTGATTGAGCAGCTCCGCCACCATCGGCATGACCGGCTTGCCGCCGAACGCGACCGCGCGGCCGCGCAGATATCGAAGCAGCAGGGTGCGATCGTCGGGCGCCTTGAAGGCCGCGAGTTCGGGCGGCAGCGCCGGACCGATATGCTGCTTCACGTTGTCGGGCAGCGAAGCGAGCTCGTCGAAGAAGCGGCGGCAGCGCGCGCCGGCGCCGGAACCGAATCCGAACTGCGCCTGGAAGCGCTCGAAGAAATCGCGCACCGCCGGTTCGACCGATGTTTCCGCCGCCAGCACGAGCCGGCCGTTCTCCAGCCGGACTTCGTCCGCCGGCACCAGCAGCTTCGGCGGCACGTAGAGGCGGACTTCCTTCGACGGATCGACGGCATAGAGGCCCGGGCCGGCCGGCTTCGCATCGCCGCCGGTTTCGGCGCTGCCGTTGCCGCTCGTGCCCGGACGCAGATTCTCGACCACGCCGCCGAGCCGGCGGAATTCCTCGGTCATCTCGTCCCAGGACCAGGAGGTCTTGTCGGCCATGTCTTGCTCACCCTTGAAAAATGGGGCGATCCGCACGGCAGGGCGGCGCCCCGAAAAGCGGCGCGATCCTAGCCTCGGGCCCGCCCGAATGCCACCGGCCGCAGCCCCGGCGGGTTGCGACAGATTGCGCTCAGAGCGTGCGGCGGTAGCGCACGACCTCGACCGGAATCGCGTGCCGCTCGGTGCGGCGGGCGCCGTCGGACCGCCAGCCATGCCGCTCGTAGAAGCGCCGGGCGCGATGATTCGCGACCAGCACCCAGAGGATCGCCTGCGACCGTCCGGCGGCACGCATTTCGGCCAGCGCATCCTCGAGCAGAAGCGTGCCGACACCGATGCCCTGCGCTTCCGGGTGCACATGCAGCAGATGGATCTGGCCGACGGCGTCATGCGACATCGCATCGACGGTTTCGGATGCCGGGCCCGCAACGATCAGGCCGACGGGTCTGCGTTTCCGCAGCGCGACCGACGTGCGCATCGCAGGATTGCCCAGATGCAGCGCAATCTCGGCACGCGCGGCCTCGCGCGGAAACTCGGCGGCCGGCGGAAAAATATGCATGTAGGCGGCGCGTGCCGATGCCCGGTGGATCGCCGCCAGCCGGTCGAGATCGGCGAGGGTGGCGCGGCGCAGCGCGACCGTTACCATCGAATCAGCGCAGCCGCGCCAGCACGGCGACGATGAACTCCTCGTCGAGCGTGCCGATGCGTTCGGCGAGCCGGTTGGCGAGCTCGGTCGCCGCCGGCGACAGGCCGGCCGTGTCGACCGTCACGTGCGGGTCGGAAAGTTTTGCCAGCCGTTTCAGCGCGTCGACATCGTCCCAGGCGAGATTGAAGAACGCGGCGACCTGCTGCACGAAGCCCGGCGTCGGCCGGCCGCGATGCCCGTGCTCGAGCGCGGAGAGATAAGCGCCCGAAACGCCGAGCGCCTGCGCCATGTCCTTGAGCGAAACGCCGCGCTCGGCGCGCAGGCTCCGCACCCGTTCGCCGAACGGCGTCATCGCGACAGCCCGCGCATCACGGGCGCCAGCGCCCGTTGCGTCTGTGCCAATCCTCGATCGAGAGCTTCGGATACTCGCGGAAGCGCGTGCCGCCGCGCTCCGGCGCGACCCAGGGCGCCTTCGAGCCCAGCATCATGTGCGCGGTCGCCTTCGGCTTCGTCAGGCCCCTGTCGATCGCGCTCGCGAACGGGTGCACGAGCTCGGCCCAGCGTGGGTCCGAAACCCAGAGCGCGCTGCCGCAATGTTTGCAGAAATGTCGGCGCGCGTCCGATTTCTTGCCGTCGATCGTGGCGCGCCAGACTGCGACATGCTTGCGGCCCTTCAGCTTCAGCGTATCCGCGACGCCCATCACGTTGATCGCGTATCCGCCGCCGCCATCGGTCTTGCGGCAGATCGAACAGTAGCAGCGCATATAGGGGTCGGGCGTATGCGAGCGCACACTGAACGAGACCTTGCCGCAGGCGCAGGAGCCTTGAAGCGTAACCATGGGAGCCTCCGGTTATCGCGCGGCGGGCGCGAACGCAGATCGGCGCCACCGTGTCGTCGCGCCAGTCTAGCGCCTCTTGCGCAGCAGGATGTAGAGCGCGCCCATGCCGCCATCCTTCGGCTGCGCGTACTCGTAGGCCAGCACCAGCGGCCGGAGGCGCGGCTCGTTGAGCCAGCGCGGCACCTGGGCGCGGATCACGCCGGTGCCCTCGCGCACGCCCTTGCCGGTCACGACCAGCACCGCGCGCTTGCCTTCATCCTGCGCGTCCTCGAGGAAACCGGCGAGACGCCGGTGCGCATTCTCGAGCGTCATGCCGTGCAGGTCGATGCGATCTTCGATCTCGGTCTTGCCGCGCTTCAGCCGTTCGGCCTGGCGCCTGTCGACGCCGGCGACCTGGCCGCGTTCGAGCGGCGGCGCGGCCTGTTTCGCAGGCGGCGCGTTCACCACCGCGCGCCGCGACACGATCCGGCGCGTGCTGTCGTCGGATGCGTGGGTGCTGTCACCGGATGCCTTCGCCGGCTTCGGCTTTGCCGGCGGTTCGTCGGCTGATTTTTTCGCGACCGCGCGCTTCCGGATCGGCGTCGCCTCGCGCATCGCTTCTTTCCAGAGCGCGAGATCGTC